>Ga0209310_1000935_pt1 | contig 25667 bp, 18 predicted proteins | sample AD_UKC030_MetaG_FD_184415 | JGI IMG/M metagenome (GOLD analysis project Ga0209310, IMG submission 184415) | Active sludge microbial communities of municipal wastewater-treating anaerobic digesters from USA - AD_UKC030_MetaG (SPAdes) (version 2) | ecosystem: Engineered > Bioreactor > Anaerobic >...
TGGAGGCAAAACGCCCGCTTTGGCAGACGGTCTTGTTCTTCGCCTCGATGGTGGGAGTGCTGGTGTTTGCCAACTGGAGCAAGCCGGCTGAGCCAACGGGACTGTGGGCAGCCGTCTTTGGTTGGAACCTGAAGCAGATCATGGCGCTGGGGGTGATGATGACGCCGGCGCTGGCGGTGAACGGCAACGTCAAGGTGGTGGGCAAAGTGCCGAGCATCGCGGAGATCAAGACCATCCTGCAACAGGCGGCGGCGTGAGCCGTGGAACGTGAAAGGACATCCATGAGCAACAGGACCATCGGATTCATCGGCGGCGGCCGGGTGGCTCGCATCTTCCTGGAAGGCTGGAACCGTGCGAACATGCTGCCATCCAATATTGTGGTGAGCGACTGCAGCGTGGAAGCGCTGGGCAAACTGAAAATCCGCTGGCCAGCCGTGCAAACGACTGCCGACAGCCGAGCCGCGGCCGGACAGGATGTGGTCTTTCTGGCGGTCCATCCGCCGGCAGTGGCGGAGGTGGCGGCGGCCATCAAGGGCGGCATCAAACCTGGGGCACTGGTCGTTTCGCTGGCACCCAAGTTCACGATCGCCAAGCTCTCGGAACTGCTGGGCGGATTCGCCAGGCTGGCACGGGTCATTCCCAACGCGCCCTCCGTCATTGGGGCGGGCTTCAATCCCGTCGCGTTTGCGCCCGTGCTGACTGTTGCCGAAAAGGCGGAACTCAGCGCGCTGCTGGCACCGCTGGGCGAATCTCCCGAGGTCGCTGAGGCCAAGCTCGAAGCCTACGCCGTGCTTACCGCAATGGGGCCGACCTACCTCTGGTTTCAGCTTCAGGCGCTGCGCGAAGTGGCGGCCGGATTTGGTCTGAGTGACGCCGAGATTACGCCGGCCTTGAAGCGCATGGTCTGCGGCGGGGCGCGGACGCTCCTTGAATCCGGCCTGACGCCTGCGGAAGTGATGGACCTGATCCCCGTGAAGCCGCTGGCCGAGATGGAGGCGCAGGTTGCCGAGATGTATCGGTCGCGATTGCCCGCGCTTCACCAGAAAATCAAACCGTAACTGCTCATTCCCGTCACCAACAACGGAGAATTGACTATTGACAGCGTAGTGCGGAGGCGACGGGCAAATCGTGCCCACTGCGGCCCGCTCCGCCGCGCACAAAACCACAGGATCGGGCCGATCGATGATCGGCACTATCAGAATTGACATGGTGGCGATCTTAGTGCGATAAGTTCGTCGTGGCCCCCAAGCTCAAGTCTCGCTCCGCTGACGAGGAGCTTCCCAAGTATCTGCGCATCAGCCGGGAGATCATCGGGTCCATCGAGCGCGGGAGGCTGCCGCTGGGCGGACGGGTGCCATCGGAGAACGAGTTGATCCGGCGATATGGAGTTAGCAACACCATTGCGCGCAGGGCATTACAGGAGGCGGAGCAGGCAGGTTGGGTCGTCCGGATCAAGGGCAAAGGCACCTTCGTGCGCCAGAACCGGGTGGATCGAAGCGCCATGCGCATCCTCGGATTCACGCGGAACATGCGGGAGGCGGGGCGGACGCCATCGACCCGATTGGTGCAGGCCTTAGTGCACAAGGCAGGGCATTCATTGGCTGTCAACGGACGGCTTTACGTGCTGCGCGGCCCGTTGTGCCGGATCGAGCGCGTGCGATTGGCCGACGGGATTCCCATGATGCGCGAGATTCGCTACATCTCGCTGCGGTTTTGTCCGGGGATCCAGAAGCAGCCTCTGGAGAGTTCGCTCTACGACATCTACGAGAAGGAGTATGGGTTGCAGCTCAGCCAGGTCGACCAGATCTTGAGCGCCATCGAGGTGCCGGACGATCTGCTGGAGGTGTTCGGGCTGCGGGCGCCCGTGCCGGCTTTTCAGGTGGAAGGGGTGACGTTCTGCGGCAAGGAGCAGATCCTCGAGATGGAGGATTCGATTTACCGCGGCGACATGTATCGATTCTCGGTCAAGGCGACTCGCTGAGCGTTCATGGCAAACCCGTATTCCAAGGCATTTCTGACGGGGCTGTATCGGCAGCTTTGGACCATCCGGGCATTCGAGACCCGGTGCATCCAATTGTATCGACAGGGCTTGATCCGGGGCTATCTGCATCCCTACCTGGGGCAGGAGGCGATTGCGGTCGGCGTCTGCGCGGCGCTCGGGCCGCAGGATTACCTGACCAGCACCCATCGGGGGCATGGCCACTGCATCGCGCGCGGGGCCGACCTGCGCCGGATGACGGCGGAGATCACGGGCAAGCAGGCCGGCTATTGCCAGGGCCGGGGCGGCTCGATGCACATCGCCGACATGTCGCAGGGCAACCTGGGCGCCAACGGCATCGTGGGGGGCGGCACGGCGATCGGGGTCGGGGCCGCCTTGAGCGCTCGAATGCAGGGCAAGGACAGCGTGTGCGCCGTCTTCACCTCGGACGGGGGGGTCATGAACGGCACGTTTGGCGAGTCGCTGAACCTGGCGGCGGCCTGGGACCTGCCGGTCCTGTTCGTGATCGAGAACAACCAGTATGCCGTCTCGCTGCCGGTCCGCGAGGCGACGCGAGAACCGGAGCTTTACAAGCGGGCTGCCGGATACGGCGTCGAAGGGCGCCGGATCAATGGCAACCATGTGCTCGAGGTCTACGAGACGGCGGCCGAGTATGTGCGCCGGTGCAGGGCGGGGGAGGGGCCTTTCGTCATCGAGGCGCTCACCTACCGCCACGCCGGCCATCACGTGAACGATCCCGGCACATACATGCCGGAAGACCAGAAGGAACACTACCGGAAGATGGATCCTTGCCTTTTGGGCCGGCAGTTTCTCATCGAGCTCGGAGGCGCCAGCTGCGAGGAGGTGGCGGCGATCGAAGCCGATGTCCAGCAGGCGATGGACGACGCGGTGGAGTTCGCCCGGCAGAGCCCGGAAACGACCATCGAGGATTTCCTCGAACAGATCGGCGGCGATCAATGAGCGCGACCCCACCCCATGACCTGCGTGCCAGGCACTCGTCGCATCGCGGCCGGGTCCAATACCGCACAGCGCTCAACGAGGCGCTCGCGGAGGAGATGCGGCGGGATCCGAAGGTGTTCGTGCTGGGGGAAGGGATTGGCGAGCGGGGCGGCTCCTACAAGGTGACGCAAGGGCTGCGGGCGGAGTTCGGCGCGGGCCGCGTCATCGACACGCCGCTGGCCGAGGCCAGCTTCACCGGCGTCGGGATCGGGGCGGCGCTGACCGGGATGCGGCCGGTGGTCGAGATACTGTTCATCGACTTCACCATGCTGGTGATGGACCAGATCGTGAACCAGGCCGCCAAGGTGCGGTTCATGACAGGCAACCAGGCCCGAGTGCCGCTGGTCCTTCGCACGCAAGGGGGGGCGGGCAACGGCCTGGCCGCCCAACACTCGCAAAGCCTCGAGGCCTTGTTCTACCACATCCCCGGCCTCAAGGTGGTGATGCCCTCGACGCCCGCCGACGCCAAGGGATTGCTCAAAGCGTCGATCCGAGACGATTCCCCGGTCATCTTCATCGAGCACAAGCTGCTCTACCTGACGGAAGGCCCGGTGCCCGCCGTCGAGGATTATATGATCCCTTTGGGCAAGGGAGATATCAAGCGCACCGGAAGGGATGTGACGCTCATCGCATGGTCGAACATGGTGCCGCGGTCGCTGGCGGCCGCGGACAAGCTTGCTGCGGAGGGCATCGAAGCGGAAGTGGTCGATCCCCGGACCCTGGTGCCGCTGGACGAGGAATTGATCCTCGCGTCGGTCCGGAAGACCGAGCACGTCGTTATTGTCCAGGAGGCAGTGCGGCGGGGCGGCGTGGCATCGGACCTGGCCTCGATCATTCAGGCCAAGGCGTTCGATTACCTGGACGGCCCGATCGAAATCGTTGCGGGGCTGAACACGCCCATCCCGTTCAACCTGGCGCTGGAAAGCGCTTGCGTGCCGCAGGAAGCGGACATCATCCGAGCCGTGCGGCGCGTGCTGGGGAGGAACGCATGCCTCTGATCTCGATGAAACCGATGCTGGCGGCCGCCCGGCGGGCGGGGTATGGCGTCGGCGCGTTCAACATCGTGGACTACAACTCAGCGCGCGCTGTGGTGCGCGCCGCCGAGGAGATCCGCGCGCCCGTGATTGTTCAGACATCGGTCAAGACCGTGAAGTTCTGGGGCGCGCCGGCCATCGGGGGCTGGCTGCGGGAGCTGGCGGAGAAGACGCGCGTTCCGGTGGCATTGCACCTGGATCACTGCACGCGGCTGGACGTGATCGTGCAGTGCCTGGCGGCGGGCTGGACTTCGGTGATGATCGATGCATCGGACAAGCCATTCGAGGAGAACCTGACGCTGACGAAGAAGGTGCTCGAGATTACGGAGCCGTTGGGGGTGGGAGTCGAGGCGGAGCTGGGCGCCATTGGAGGCGTCGAGGATGACAGGAAAGTGAGCGATGCGGATGCCCATCTGGTGGACCCGGAGAGAGCGGCGGCGTTTTGCGAGCTGCCGCTGGCGGTGTTCGCGCCGGCCATTGGAACCGCGCACGGGTACTACAAGAGCGCGCCGAAGATCGCCTTCGACCGGCTCGAGACGCTGTTTCGCGGCACCAGCATGCCGTTCGCGCTGCACGGCGGGACCGGCTTGTCCGATGAAGTCTTCCAGCGCTGCATCCAGCTGGGGTGCGCCAAGATCAACATCTCGACGCAGCTGAAGCATTCGTTCATCGACAGCTTTGTCGAGTATCACCAGGCGAAGAAGGAATACGAACCGCTCAAGCCGCTGGGCGCGCAGTTCGACCGCATGAAGCATGAGGTCATCGAAAAGATCCGGCAGTTCGGCGGCGAAGGCCGGGGCCCGGATTACGAACTGGAGCGCTGATCACTCGTATGGCGACTGCCATCCACATGCCGCAAGTTGGCCAGGACATTCGGACCGCCCGCATTGTCGAGTGGAGGAAGAAAGCAGGCGATCCGGTTCAGAAGGGCGAGGTTGTGGCTATCGTCGAGTCGGACAAGGCGGTCTTCGAAGTGCAGTCCGATCAGGCGGGCGTGCTCCTGAAGATCAAGGTTCCGGCGGGCGGGGAAGGGGCGGTCTTCGAGCCGATCGCGTGGGTGGGCGAGCCCGGCGAGCCGGTTTCCGACGGCCCTGCAAGCGATGGAATTGCTTCCGTTCCTTCGCCAGGACCGGCGATCTCGCCTGCGATGGTTGAGACTCCTGGCCCGGTCGCGGAGCATCGGCTTGCCACGCCGGCCATCCGTCGTGTTGCTCGCGAACGAGGAGTGGACTTGAGCCAGGTGAAAGGGACGGGCCCGGGCGGGCGCATCCTGAAGGAAGACGTGCTGGCCGCGGCCGCGGCCCGGGAAGGAGTGCCGCCGGTCTCTCGCGCGACTGACCGAGCTGCTCGAAACCGTCAGGATTCAAGGACTCCAGGCTCATGAAAGCCTTGCTGTTCGACTGTGACGGCGTGCTGGTGGACACCGAGCGCGATGGCCATCGTGTGGCGTTCAACCAGGCGTTTGCGGCGAGCCACCTCGAGGTGGAATGGGATGTCCCGCTCTACGGCGAGCTGCTGGCGATTGCGGGCGGCAAGGAACGAATGCGCCACTACTTCGACCAGCGCGGCTGGCCCGCGGGAGTTGCGGACCAAGACACGCTGATTCAGCAGCTCCATCGTCTCAAGACGGATCGGTTCATGCGGATCGTCGAAAGCGGCCAACTGCCGTTGCGATCGGGCGTTCAGAGGCTCGTCGACGAGGCAATCGCGGCGGGCGTTCGGCTCGCCGTCTGCTCGACGTCCAACGAGCGGGCGGTGACCGCCATTGTGGAAACCCTGTTGGGCCCGGAGCGCCGGCGCCGGTTCGCCATCTTTGCCGGCGACATTGTGGCGCGCAAGAAGCCCGCGCCGGACATCTATCTGCTGGCTCGAGATCGCCTGGACTTGCCGGCCGAGGAATGCCTGGTCGTCGAGGACAGCCGCAACGGATTGCTGTCGGCCAAGGCGGCGGGAATGGCCTGCCTGATCACGCGGAGCCGCTACACCTGGCACGAGAATTTTTCCGAGGCTGATCGGGTCGTGGATGAGCTGGGCGACGATCCGGCATCGGGTGTCACCCTGAGCCAGCTCGAACGGGACTGGGCCAAGGTCAAGAAACGTCTGTGAACACCAGGACCTGGGCCTCCGGTCCATCCAACTCCCATCCAACTCATACGCCATGCGCAAACACTCGAAGATGATCCGGCGTCCCTGGGGCCATTACCGCGAATATGCGCGGAATCGGACCTGCACCGTCTGGATGGTGGAGATGAAGCCGGGGGAGTCGGGCAGCCTGCAGTCGCACGAGAATTTCGACGAGCTGTGGACGATGCTCAGCGACGGCGCGGTGGTCCAGGTGGGCGAGCGGATGCTGCATCCGAAGGCATTCGACGAGATCTACATCCCGCGCGGCACGAAACACCGCCTCAGCAACGAGGATGGCATCGCTCCCGTCCGGATGTTCGAGGTCGCCTATGGCCCCGTCAGCGACGAGGACAAGGTTCGCTACGAGGACAAGTACGGACGCGCGTAGCGCGAATCGAGGATCCCAGCGCGATGAATGCCCAGCCGAATCCGCCGCGCGTGCCCCGCGTGCTGTGCATGGGGGACATGACGGTGGACATCTTCGCGCAGGCGATGCCGCGGCTCCCCCAGCCCGGCGAGCTGTTGCTGGCGGACCGGATCGCCTGTTTCCCGGGAGGCAACGCGCTCAATGCGGCCGTGGCGCTGCTGCGGATGGGGGATCCGGCGAGCTTTTTCGGGGTGCTGGGCGACGACGCGCTGGGCGACCTGCTGGTCGGTGAGTTGACGAAGATCGGCCTCGATATGCGGGGCGTGAGGCGCGTGCCGGGGTGTCCAACTCCCGCCACGCTGATCTATCGGGCCGAGGGGGAGGACAGGCGCTACATCAGCGCGTTGGGAGCGGGCGGCCGATTCACGGGCGAGCGCCTTCCCGAGGAGCTGATTCCCGACCATGGAGTGGTCCTGGCGGCCGGATATCTCAAGCTTCGGTCCTGGAACGATGATGCCCTCATCGAGGTGTTTCAGAAGGCGCGGCAGCGGGGCTGCCGGAACGTGCTCAACGTCTGCGTCCCGCGGGACGGCGAGGCGGACGTTCAGCGATGCCTGCGCCTGCTGCCGCACGTGGACGTGTTCCTGCCGAACGAAGACGAGGCGCGCGTGCTAACGGGGGAGGAGCGGCCGGAGGCCCAGGCTCGAGCCCTGCGCATGGCGGGAGCGCGTCTGGCGATCGTCACCCGGGGCTCTCAGGGGCTCTACGCACAGGACGACGCATCCAGCGTGGAAATGGGCGCCTTCGAGGTGCCGCTGGTGGATCCAACCGGCTGCGGGGACTGTTTCACGGCGGGGGTGGTGGCTGGATTGCTGCGGGAGTGGGACGTGGTGCGGATCCTGACGTTCGCGAGCGCGGCGGGTGCGCTGGGAGCGACCGCATTGGGCTGCACAAGCGGCGTGCTGCCATTCGCGGAGGTGGAGCGGTTCGTGCGCGAGAACCGCTTGCTGGTGTCCGTCCAGCGAAACACAAAGCCGATGATCTCGTAATGGCTGCCATGAACTCATTATCGAAAAACCTCGCCGCGCTGGTCGCCCTGCTGGCCGTGTTCACCCTGGCTCATCATGAGAAACGCTATGAAAAGACTCCTTCCTTGCCTTCTTGTCGCTTGCGCCGCGCCGGTTCTGGCGGGTGAGCCATCGCCGCTTGTTTTCAAGCATGTCATTGTGGATGCGAAGCCGCCGTCGAGCCCGTGGATCAAGATCGTGGCGGACCTCGATGGGAACGGCAAACCCGACATCATCATCGGAGGCGCCCGAGGGCCGCTGGTCTGGTATCGGAATCCCGACTGGACCAAGCTGCCGATCGCTGCGGGCGGCTACAGCACCGTTGGCGGCGCCGCGGCGGACATCGACAGGGATGGCGACCTCGATATCGCCTTGGGCGGCGTGGTCTGGTTCGAGAATCCGCGTCCGAAGGGCGATCCGGCCCAGGGGACGTGGGCGGCGCATCAGGTCGAGAAGCGGCCCGGCCACGACCTGCTGGCGTCGGATCTGGACGGCGACGGCCAAGCGGATCTGGTGATGCGCGACCAAAGCGCGTTCGGATCGCAGGGGGGGCGCAGCATTTTTGTCTACCGGCAAAACAACCCGGCGGCGTGGACAATGCGCGAGGTCCGCTGTCCGGACGGCGAGGGCGTCCATGTCGCCGATGTCAACGGCGACGGGAGGCCGGACATTGTCACCGGCGGGTTCTGGTTCGAGAACGACGGAGATATCTTGAAGGGCGCCTGGGCGGAGCGGGCGTTCACGACCGAGTGGAACTACGCGCATACCAAGGTTGCGTCGGGCGACCTGAACGGCGACGGGCGGCCGGACATCATTTTGTCTCCCGCGGAGCTGAAGGGCGGCACGCATCGGATCGCGTGGTATGCGGCTCCTCCTGCGGGCCGGGCCGGCCCCTGGAGGCAGCGGATCGTCGAGGAGCCCGTCGAGACCGTGATCCACGCCCTGGCGGTTGCCGATTTCAACCGGGACGGCCAGATGGACATCGTGTCCGCCCGCATGCACCAGGGCAAGCCTCCGCAGGAGCTTGTGGTGCACCTGAACACCGGCCGGGGGCGCGGATGGTCGCGCCAGGTCGTTTCCACGAGGGGTTCGCATGACGTTGTGGCGGCCGACATCGACGGCAATGGCCGGCCGGACATTCTGGGAGCCAACCATGCGGGGCCCTACCAGCCGGTGGAGCTCTGGCTCAACGTGGAGGCGGCCCCTTGAATCCGGTGCGTTGGAAAGCGTCAGCCAGCCGGCGAGCCGACGCGAAGCTCGGCGATCAAACTGGGAGCGCGGACGACCTTGACATGAACCTCCCCCCTCTCCCGGCCTTTGGCCACCCTCTCCCCCGCGGACCGCGAGGGAGAGGGCAGGGAGAGGGGGTGTTCCTCGGCTCATGGGTGCAGGGCGCGCACCTTGGCTCGAGGAGTCTTCGCATGAAACGACTTCATCTGAAATGGATCTGCCTGCTGCTCCTGGCGGCTGGCCCGGCAGGGTGGGCGCAGCCGCGGCTGGGCGATGTGTTCCGCGAGTATTACTGGACGAAAGCGGACGGCGACGCCGGCGGCTCACTTCGGGTGGGCGGGCGTGTCGGTTACGGGGGCGGGCCGATCCCGCTTCCGCATACGTTCGACCTGGAAGAGGCGATCCGGGCGGAGGTGGTGGTCGAGAAGCTGCTGTGCCACGACGGCACGCGCGGGCTGGCGATTTCGATCAACAGCAACGCATGGATCAACCTGCCGGAGGCGCCGGGCATCCCCGTGCCCCAGTGGGATTACCAGCACCATATCGATTCGCTCGCGCCCGTTCCCCTGGCGCACCTGCACGCTTCGAGCAACCAGTTTCGCATGCGGGTCAACGACGAGCATCCCTGGAAATGGCCGCAGAACCTCATCTATGGCGTCCACGTGCGCATTTATTACGAAGCCGCCAGCAAGCCGCATCCGACCGGCAAGATGGACCTGCCGCCGAACGGGGCGGCATTGGGAAGGGCGGCCGAGCTGTCCGCGGAGGCGGTCGGCGCCGGCCGCCCCGTCCGCCGCGTGGATTTCATCGGGGATTACGAGGACGTGAACCTGGAGGGTGATGGCCAATATTCGCAGTGGCACTACCGATATTTCAAGGGGGTCCTGACCCACCACATCGGCACGGCGACCGCGCCGCCGTGGCGGGTGACGTGGGACACCTCGTGGGTGCCGGATCAGCCGCGGCCGTTCCGGCTGGCAGCGCGGATTGCAGACGACACGGGCCTGACGTATCTCACCCGGCCGGCCGAGGGCCTCACGCTCGAGCGGGACGGCCTCTCCGTCGAGCTCTGCAAGCCCTTCGATGTCCCCAAAAAATGGGTGACACGCTCAGGGGAGAAGACACAGAAATTCCGCGTCGCGGGCGATTTGAGACAGGCGGTGGCCGCTCAGCTGGTCTGGTGCAGCTGGAGCCCGGGCTACATGGACGGCCTGTTCCTCAATGGGCTGCGTGTGTTCGACCAGGAAGGCCCGCGCTATGCATGCTACGTCCACCGCATCCCGTTGAAGGACGTGCATGCGCTTCGAGCGGGCGAGAACGTGCTCAAGACCGGTCTGACACCGAAGCAGAACGGCCAGACGGTGCACGGCATGGAAGTCAACTGGCCCGGGATCATGTTGTTGATTCAATATCGTCGATGATGAGCATGCCTGACTCGAATCACGCCCCGCACCCGAACGGCAACGCGCGGTTGATCTCGATGCGATGCCATTTGGGGGAGCTGGGCACGCGCTATGACCTCCACGGCCACCCATTCGACGAATTTACCCTGGTGACCGATGGTCCGGCGGTCATCGTGTATCCAATGGGCGAGCGGCCGATCCGTCCGGACACCTTGTTGCTCTATCGCAGGGGCGAGCGGCATGGCGCCCGGTGCGACTCGCGGCCGTCGCCGCGGTTCTGGGTGATCCATTTCCTGCCCGGCCCGGTTTTGGAGCGTGCGCTGGATCGTTTGGTCCGATTGGATCCGGCCGAGCGCATCTGGGAGCTTTCCGCCGAATCGGCGGTGATGTTCCGGTGGTTTTTCCTGCAGATGTTCAAGGAGCGCACGCAAGCGGCCAGCCATTACCGGCTGGCGGAATCCTCCTGGCTGCGGCTCCTTCTGGTTTTGGTCCAGCGATGGGCAGAGGGCCGGAACTCGACACCGGAGATACCAGGAGCCATCAATTCCGACACCATGCGGCTCTGGCACCTGGTCAACGCGCTGGCAGGCAAGCCGGAGGAATTTGTGAGGCAGGCCCACCAGTTGCCCAACTACGACTCCTTGCGACACGGATTCAAGCGCGCCTTCGGCTGCTCGCCGAGAGAGATGTTGTCCGTCCTCCGGATTCAACACGCGAAGAACCTGCTGCTGGAAACCCCTTTAAGTATCAAGGAGGTCTCGGCGCGTCTCGGCTTTCATCGCCAGCACGAGTTCTGTCGCACCTTTCATCGGGCGGTCGGTTTAGCGCCCTCAGAATGGCGCAAGAATCCGTTGAACGCTTTTCATGAGCCACAAAAGTAATCTAATTTCTGCCCTCTTCCCCGCGGCCGGCAACGGAGAGGGTGGCCGAAAGCCGGGAGAGAGGGAGATTCATGGCAAGCGGTCCTGCAAGCGTCGGTTGTTCATGGGGCTGGCGGATCGATCGTTCCGAATCGGCGAAATGTTTTTCCGTTTCAGCTAAAGTCAATTGCACGCCGTACGATAGAATGTCGGGAAACCCGAAGGGCGAGAGAGCCAGAATGTTAAGATGGCGGATGGGTGGGTGCGATAGACGGGAGGGGAACCATGCCGCCGACGGCTCGGTTCCGTTATTGTGCCTAATCAAACGATCAACCGCAACCCAGAGATTCTATGAAGCCGCTCATGATCCCCAGTAGCTCCGTGATAGCGCGCGCGATTCGATGGTTCAGCGCATGGCTGGCCGTGTTCGTGCTGATGGCGGTCGCGCCTCCGGCCCCCGGTGCCGAGGTGCCGACCGATGGCCTCTCGCTCTGGCTGAAGGCTGACGCGGGGGTGACGCTCAACGGATCGAACGTGGCCGGGTGGGCCGACCAGTCGCCATCCGGGCGCGACGCGATCCAGACCAACGAGGTCAGCCAGCCGGCTCTGATCACTTCAGGGACGGGCAAGCCCGGTCTCTATTTCGACGGGGTGGATGATTTTCTGACGTTCAACATGCCGGTGAACGGGCTGACGGGGATGACGGTCGTGATCGTCACCTCGTGCCGCTCGCTGACGGGAGGCAATGGCGCAAGCCATGCCGAGAACGCGGCCATATTCTGGGATGAAACCGTCAGCTGGGGGACGGTGTATATCGGCCCATTCCAGCGGAGCATTAAATGGCGGTTCGGCACCACCCAGAACCCCAACCGGCAGACATTCACGCGCTTCACGCCGATCACCACCGAATACACGATCACGTCGATGGTCAAGGATGGCGCGACGGACTCGCTCTATGTGGACGGGATCAACGTCGACACGCAGTTCGGCAAGCTGGAGTCCATCGCGGGCTGCCAGGACACAGGCAACCTGGGGCGGGGGTTTGGCAACACCTATTTTGCCGGGGAGATCCTCGAGGTGCTGGTGTACTCGCGCGGGCTGCCGGATGCGGACCGGGCCATGGTCGAGCAGTATCTCCAATCCAAGTACGCGGCTGTCCAACGGCCGACGGTATCCATCACCTCGCCGGCGAATTTCGCGGCGCATAGCACGTCCGACACCATCACCGTGACGGCCGACGCGGCCGACACGGACGGCACGATCGCCAAGGTCGAGTTTTACGCGGGGAGCGCGCTGATTGGCACGGCGTCCACGAGCCCGTACAGCGTGATGTGGAGCGGGATGGCGGCGGGCAGCTACAAGCTGACAGCGAAGGCGTTCGATAGCCAGGGCGCCTACAACACCTCGCCGGTCGTGGCCATCGGAGTGAATCCGCCGGGCGGCGGGCCGACCTTTGCCGGTCTGGAGATGTGGCTCAAGGCGGACGCAGGCGTGACGCTCAACGCGGCGACAGTGTCTGCGTGGGCGGACCAATCGGGCCAGAGCCACGACGCAGCGCAGGCAACCGCCGCCAACCAGCCGACCCTTGTCATCACGGGGCTGGGCAAGCCGGCCCTGCGATTTGACGGGGCGAACGATTTTCTGGCGTTCACCCTCCCGGTGAACTGGCTCGAGGATTTGACCCTCATCCTGGTGTCGAACAACCGGGTGGACATCGCCAGCACCAGCAACGCAAGCGCGCCGTTGTTCTGGGGGCAGCCGACCGCATGGGAGGGCGGGGCAGCTTCGGATGGGCAGCTCTATCTGAGCCCGTTCCAGTCCCACGTGAACTTCCGGTTCGGGACCGGCCAGGCGAACAACAACCCGACCTTCCCCCGGCCGGCGTCGATCGGGACGGATTACTCGATGACGATCGCCCGGAAGAGCCAGGCGTCCGAGGCGTTGTATGTCAACGGCGAGATGGTGTGGAGCGACGATTTCAAGTCGTTTCCGGTCGTGCGCTGCCGGGATTATGGCGCCATCGGGCGCGGCTATAACGACAACACCTATTTCCCCGGCGATATCATGGAGATCCTGGTTTACACCCGCGCGATCACCGATGCCGAGCGGCTGGCCATCGAGCAGTACCTGACGGCGAAGTATCTGGCCAACAAGATGCCGACCGTGGCATTGACGAGCCCGACCTTGAACCAGGCGTTTGTCGAGCCGGCGACGATCTCGATGGCGGCCGATGCATCGGACATCGACGGGACGATCAGCCAGGTCGAGTTTTACGCCGGGACGACTCTGCTGGGCGCGGACACAACGCCGCCCTACACCTTCGAATGGAGCAATGTGCCGGCGGGAGCCCATCTCGTCACCGCCAAGGCAATCGACAACGGAGGCGCGTTTGCGGTCAGCCCCGGGACCGCCGTGGGGGTGAACACGGCCAGCGGCGAAGGCCCCAGCTACGTGGGGATGGCGTTGTGGCTCAAGGGGGACGCCGGAGTCACGCTCAACGGAACGACCGTCTCGGAATGGCTGGATCAATCCGGGCTTGGCCGCAAGGCCATCCAGATCACCAGCGCCAACCAGCCGACGCTGGTGACCACGACCACCGGCTTGCCCGGCCTGCGCTTCGACGGCCTGAACGATCATCTGACCTTCGACCAGGAGGTGAACGGATTGACCGGCATGACGATCATCCTGGTCGCCAACAGCACGGCGACCCAGGGAGGCGGAAGCACCCAGTCCGGCAATGCCGCCGTCGGCTGGAACGAGGTGGCTTCCTGGGGCACCATCGTCGTGAGCCCGTTCCAGAACCAGATCAATTTCCGATTCGGGACGACGCAGACGGGCAACCGTGTCATTTGGTCGCGTCCGACGCCTTTGGGCCCGGCCTTCTCGATCACCACGGGGGTCAAGAACGAGACAGTGGACCGTCTGTTCGTGAATGGCGAGATGGTGCTGGAGGGCCTCGACAAACTGCCCGCCATCGCCGGTTGCACGGCGATCGGAAACATAGGCCGAGGGTATAACCATGACACCTATTTTCCTGGCGATATCGTCGAGATCCTGATCTACACCGTGGCGCTGTCCGACGCCGACCGGCAGAAGATCGAGCAGTACCTTCAGCAGAAATACTTCTCCAACGCGCAGCCGACCGCCCAAGTCACCCGGCCCGCGCCCAACGCCGGATTCGCCGTCGGATCGGACATCGAGGTGGCCGCGTCGGCCGCCGACACCGACGGCGCCATCGCCTCCGTGGACTTCTTCGTGGAAGGCGCCTGGATCGGGACGGCAACGGCCAGCCCGTACAGCGCGCTCTGGACCAACGCGGCGGCCGGCATCTACCGGGTGACCGCCAAGGCCACGGACAACCTCGGCGCCTATCGGGTGTCCAATCCGATCACGGTGGTGGTGGGCGACCAGGCTCCGCTGCCGATATCGGATGACTTCAACGCAGCCGCCATCGACACCGGGCGCTGGACGCCGGTGGATCCGCTGGGTGGAGGGACCTTCGAGATTGTGGGGGCCGACACCGGCAACGCCCGCTTGAGGATCACCGTGCCGGGCGGCGCCAACCACGATCCCTGGAATCCGAACAACGGGGTGCGCCTCATGCAGGCTTGCTCGGATACGGACTTCGAGCTGGAGGCGAAGTTCCTCTCTCTGCCGCGAGTGAACAACTCAGGCCAGGGCATATTGGTGGAGAATCCCGAAGGCGTGTGCCTGCGGTTCGACATCCTGATGGATGGCAAGGTTCACCTGCAGGCCTTTTCGGCCCGGAACGTTGGCTCTGCGTCGCCCGCGCCGGCCCAGATCGCGCGCGTTCCGATCTGCCTGTCGCCTCCGTTCTCGGGGAATGCCGGGCAGGTGTTCATGCGCGTGCGGCGGCAAGGAACGCAGTGGCGGTATTTCACGTCGCCCGACGGGATCCAATGGACGCAGGGGGCCTCGTTTACCCAGGCGTTCACGGCGGCTCGGGTGGGGGTGTTTGGCGGCAACTACCAGTCGGCAGGCAACCCGCCGGCATTCCCGGTCGAAGTGGACTACTTCTACAACTCGGCAAGCCCAAAGATCGTCGAGGACGGCGTCGAGCAGCCCGTCCTGGGCGTGAGCATGACCGGCGGCAGCATGGTGCTGTCGTGGCCGGTGTCCGCCGCTGGATTCGAGCTGGAGGCCACGGATTCGCTGGCGGCGCCGGACTGGCAGCCAGTGCCGGACGCGCCCGTCGTGGTCGATCAACAGAAGACGGTGACGGTGACGCCCGATGCCGCGGCGCGCTATTACCGGTTGAAAAAGTAGCTCTACAGGAGTTGATTCGAGCATGAGAGACGTTGGCAGATGGCGACGTGAGGCTGTGTGTTTGGCCAGCCTGAGGCCGGCTTTCACGCTGATCGAGCTGCTGGTGGTGATCGCGATCATTGCGATTCTGGCGGGCATGTTGTTGCCCGCCTTGGGCAAGGCGAAGACCAAAGCCCAGGGGATCCAGTGCCTGGGCAACCTCAAGCAACTGATCCTGGCCTGGAGCATGTACGCGGACGACAACCGGGACATGCTCCCGCCCAACCATCAGTATGGATACGACCTCTCCGGGAAGAAAACCTCCGGATGGGTGGATGGCTGGATGGACTACAACTCGGCCAATTCCGACAACACCAACATCCTCATCTTAATGCAGTCGCGGCTGGGGCCGTATACGAAGAATCCTTCGATCTACAAGTGCCCCGGGGATCGGAGCCAGGTGCTGATGGGCGGGGTGATGCGATCCCGAGTCCGGAGTGTGGCCATGAACACCTACATCGGAGGGGATGGCCGCTGGAACGACTCGAAGTACCGGGAGATGCACAAGATGTCCGACATTGTGAATCCCCCCCCGAGCATGCAATGGGTGCTTATCGACGAACGCGAGGATAGCATCAACGACGCGTTCTTCGCGGTGAGCATGTCGATCCCGACGCGGATCGTGGACTGGCCGGCCTACTATCACAACGGGTCTTGCGGGATTGCCTTTGCCGATTCCCATGGCGAAACGCACAAATGGCGTGATCCGCGCACCACGCCCGCGTTCAGCAAGGGCCAGATTCCGACCTACGGAGTCACCACCGCCGACAATCCGGATGTCGTCTGGCTGCAGCAGCGGAACACCTCGCTGAAGTAAATCGAGCCCCCCTGGTTTCAGGGCGTGTTTCAGCCCGCCGAGGCAGGCGCCTGGCCCCCCCTTTCGCTGCTGTGCGGCGAAACAAGGCGCGGCCTCGCTCCGCGCGAGGTTCGTGTGGAACGGGCAGCATGTTTTTATGAGAACAGTTATACTTGGCATCGCGATAGGATTGGCATGTTCGGGTTTGGCGCACATGGGAGGGGCGGAACCGATTGCGGATTCACGGCCTGAGCTGCCGTTTCGCGAGGTGGTGATTGATCGGGACAATCCAATGCAGCCCCACTGCAAGACCGTGGGGGATGTGAATGGCGACGGCCGCGTCGACATCCTGGCAGCCAGCGCGTTCGGCCACGGCCTGGTTTGGTACGAAGATCCAAACTGGATCAAGCATCGGATCGACACCGGATCGTTCACGACGGACATGCAGGCGGGAGACGTGGACGGTGACGGCGATGTGGATGTGATCATACCGAAAGTGGGCACGGGCATGGTTTGGTATGAGAATCCGCGGCCTCAAGGTAGTCCGGCGCGGGATGCATGGCGAATTCATCGCATCGATGCCCAAGGAGGCCATGATGTCGAGGTGGGGGATGTCGATGCCGATGGCCGCTTGGACGTCGTGGTCCGGCAGGGCGAAACCCGGGTCTTCTTCCAAGGATCGCCTGACGTTTGGCGCAAAGTGGCGATTCCCACCACCGGACGGGGGGGAACGGTGCTGGGCGACCTGGATGGGGACGGCGACCTGGACGTCGCCCAAAACGGCTATTGGCTCGAGACTCCGGCGGACAAGCGGACCGGGGAATGGAGACGGCATGAGATCGCCAGCGGCTGGCCGGACGATTGCGGAGTGCACTTGGTTTGCTTGAACGATGACGAACGGATGGACGTGCTGCTGGCCCCGGCGGAGGCTCATGGGCGCTTATCCTGGTTCGAAGCGGCGGATCCGAAGAAGGGGCCCTGGATCGAGCACGTGATCGATCCGCGCGTCGCCTATATCCACACGTTCAAGACGGCTGATATGGATCGCGATGGCCTGATGGATGTGATCACGTCGGAGATGGAACAATCTCCCGAAAAACGAGTCAGCATCTACTTCAATCGCGGGAGAGCACTGCGATGGCAGGCGCAGGTGGTGGGCCGGCTGGGATCGCACAATTTGCGTGTGGCGGACCTGGGCAACGATGGCGACCTGGACATCGTCGGCGCCAATCATGGCAATTATGGGGGCGCAACTCCGATCATGATATGGGAGAACTTGTCCAACCAGCCGGCGCCTATGCTCGCATTGGACCGGTGGGACCGGGAGGTGATCGATGCAGATCGGCCCTGGCGGGCGATATTCATCTCAGCCGGCGACATCGACGACGACGGACAAAAGGACGTTGTCTCGGGCGCATGGTGGTATCGGAATCCGGGGATCCCGAGGGCGCCATGGGATCGACGGGAGATCGGGTCGCCTTTGAACAACATGGCGGCCGTCTACGACTTTGACGGGGATGGGGATTGGGATGTTCTCGGCACGGGAGGCAAAGGATCGGAATCGAACGCGCGATTTGTCTGGGGCCGCAACGATGGGAACGGCGGGTTTACGATCCTGACGAACATCCCGATGGCCGATGGCGATTTCCTGCAGGGGATCGCGGTTGCGCAGTTCAAGTATCGGCGGATTGAGGCGGCCCTGTCGTGGCACCGCGCCGGTCGCGGAATCCAGGTGCTGACGGTGCCGGCGAATCCGTCTCAGGGCCAATGGGCTTGGCGGCGTCTGACGGAATACTCCCAGGACGAGATGTTGAGCGCGGGGCACATCGACCGTGATGCTGTGCTGGACCTGCTGTTGGGCACGCGCTGGTTGCGGAATTCCGGGAGCGTTCAGGTGCTGCATCCAACCCCTGGTGATCCGGACCGGAACCGGTTGGCGGACATTAACGGCGACGGGCTGTTGGACGCCGTCGTGGGATTTGAGGCGATCAACATTCCGGGGAAGCTCGCCTGGTACGAACAGAAGCAGGATCCAGCGGCCGAGTGGACCGAGCATGTGATCGCGAGCGTGGTGGGTCCCATGAGCATGGACGTGGCCGATCTGGATCGGGATGGAGACTGGGACGTGGTGGTCGGAGAACATAATTACCGGCAACCGGCCACGGCCAAGCTGCACGTGTTCGAAAACCGGGATGGCAAGGGCGGCGAGTGGAAGGACCATGTGGTTTCGACCGGGGACGAGCATCATGTGGGTGCGGTGGTGACCGACATCGACAACGACGGCGACCTGGACATCCTCTCGATCGGCTGGAGCCATCCTCGAGTGTTGCTCTACCGGAACCGGGCGTTACCGTGACGTGGATTTCTCTGGAACGCCGCTGCACAGAACGTCATCAGTCATAAGTCCCGCCGCGTCAGGCCTGCCTGCCGGCAGGCAGGGCATGCGGCTTGTGCGATTCTGTAGGCCGGGTCCCCTGACCCGGCGTTGTGGACTTGTGACGCTTTGTATCGAAAGGTCGATATGGGGATTCCGCGAATGCGGTATGGCTGCGTGCGCGCCGCGCTGAGAGGCTGGTCGATTTGGGCTCTGGCCGGATGGACATGGGGTCTCGGAGGCGCCGACGTGCCTTTCACCGGATTGGTGATTGACACGGCCAATCCCGCTAATCCGCACTGCAAGGCCGTTGGGGATATCGACGGCGATGGATTTCTGGACATACTGGCGGCCAGCAGCAGCGGGGATGGACTTTTCTGGTATCGGTACCCGAGTTGGATGAAGCATCGGATTGCGCCGGGATCGTTCAGCACGGACATGCAGGCGGGCGACGTGGATGGCGATGGATTTCTGGATGTCATCATTCCGCAGGGATCGGACGGGGGAACGATCGTGTGGTATGAAAACCCCGCGGCGACCAGCGATCCAGCAGGAGGCGGCTGGTCCGCGCGAACGATTGGGACGCATCGAGGGCACGATGTCGAGGTCGGCGACATCGACGGGAATGGCCGGTTGGATGTGCTGGTGCGGGGGGCGGGAACGACAGTCGTTTTTCTCCAGACGAACGCGCTGGCGTGGGCGCGCAACCAGATCAACTCGTCCGGCACCGAAGGTTCCGCCTTGGGCGACATTGACCGCGATGGCGATCTGGATGTGGCGCAGGATGGTTATTGGCTCGAAGCGCCGACGAATCCGGCGACCGGAGCGTGGCCCCGGCACACCGTGGCCGAAGAATGGGTCAATCGAGTGGCGGTCGATCTGGCCGATCTGAACCGGGACGGCCGGCTGGACATGATCCTCGCTCCTTCGGAAAGCAGCGGACGACTGGTGTGGTACGAAGGACCGGCCAATCCGCGGACCGATCCATGGACGGAGCATGTCATCGACGACACGGTCTCCTACCTTCACACATTCAAGACGGCGGACGTTGACAAGGATGGCGACAACGACCTGGTGGCCGCCGAGATGCATCAATCCTCCGATCCGGACGAAGTCAGCATCTATTTCAACGAAGGGGATGGCCTGGCATGGCGCCAGCAAATCGTCGCCACCACCGGCTCGCACAACTTGCGCGTGCGCGATATCGAATTCGACGGCGATATCGACATTGTTGGAGCGAACTGGAATGACGCCGCACCGGACTCCGCCGTCGTGCGCTGGTGGCGCAACGACCTCAACAATGCGCGATCGCTGGACCAATGGGAACGCCGTGTGATCGACGCCGAACGGCCGTGGCGGGCGGTTTTTGTTCTCACGGGCGATCTGGATCGCGACGGCCTTCCGGATGTGGCGACCGGCGGCTGGTGGTATCGGAATCCCGGCCGGCCCGAAGGCGCATGGACGCGTCGCGTGACCGGCAGTCCGTTCAACAACCTGGCGGCCGTTCATGATTTCGATGGCGATGGCGATCTCGATTTACTGGGCACTCGAGGGCAGGGTTCGGATGCCAACGCAGAGTTTATCTGGGCGCAGAACGATGGTGCGGGTGGATTCATGATTTGTTCCAACGTGCCAGCCGGGAACGGCGATTTCCTCCAAGGCGTAGCGGTCGCGCGGTTCAGCCCGGGAGGCCCGCGCGAGGTGGCTCTCTCCTGGCACGCAGGGGGCAGGGGAGTGCAGATGTTGACAGTGCCGGCGGATCCGGTTTCACAGAGCTGGAGCTGGCGTCAGATTGCAGCCGTTTCCCAGGACGAACAGCTGAGCGCAGGCGACATTGACCGGTCCGGCGACGGGCGGCTGGATCTGTTATTGGGAACAAAATGGATGCGCAACAATGGAACGACCTGGACCGATTTCACGTTGAACACGGCCGGCGGGGCGCCGGATCGGAATCGGCTGGCCGATATCAATCGGGACGGGCGGCTGGACGCCGTGGTGGGCTTTGAAGCGGTGAGCACCACGGGACGCTTGTGCTGGTACGAACAGCCGGCGGATCCGGCCGGTTCGTGGCCAGAGCACGTGATCGCGTCGATCATTGGACCGATGAGCGTGGATGTGGCGGACATGGATGCGGATGGCGATCTGGACGTGGTGGCGGGGGAGCATCATCTGGATCAGCCGGCAAGCGCCCGCTTGTTTGTGTTCGAGAATGCCGATGGGGCAGGGGAGCAATGGCTGCCGCACCTCGTCTACACCGGAGACGAACATCATGACGGCGCCCGGTTGGTTGACATCGACCTGGATGGAGATCTGGACATCGTGTCGATCGGATGGAGCCACAGCCGGGTACTGTTATTCGAGAACCGGGCATTGCTGGGAACGGGACCTGCGAACCGGCTGCCAACCGTCAAGCTGGTCAGCCCCGGGAGCGGATTAGTGATCAATCCCGGCGTGGACGTCCTGCTCGAGGCGGAAGCCAGCGATTCGGACGGCAAGATCGCGCGGGTCGATTTTGTAAGGGACACGAACCTGGTGGCATCGGTCGCGGCCGCGCCCTGGCTGTGGCGGTGGGCGAATGCGGCGGCCGGCAGCTATACCCTGTCCGCCAAGGCCGTGGATGACAAGGGCGCCACAAGCAGTTCGACGACGGTTTTTGTCCAAGTGATGAGCGCCGGCACGTTTCCGACCAACGGATTGGCGGTCTGGTTCCGGGCGGACGCGGGCATCACCCAGGCCAGCGGCCGCGTGAGCCGGTGGGAGGACCAGTCTGGCAGCGGGCGGCATGCGGTTCAGGCCACATCCGCTAGCCAGCCGCTCTGGGTGGCGGACGCGGTCCCGGGCGGCAAGCCAGTGGTCCGGTTCGATGGCGTGAACGATTTCATGACTTTCACGCTGCCAGTGAACGGCCTGACCGGAATGAGCCTGTTTCTGGTGGCGAACAACTCGGCTGATCGCACCGGCGGCAGTTCGCAGGCAGGCGAGGCGGCACTGTTCTGGAACGAGACTGTGAGCTGGGGCACGGTGTATCTGAGCCCGTACCAGTCGCAGGTGAATTTTCGGTTCGGAACGACCCAGTTGAACAATCGGGCCACCTACACGCGGCCGGTGTCCATCGGCGCCCAATACAGCCTGTCCACCTCGATCAAGGATGGCGCCACGGACACGTTGTATGTCAATGGTCAACGGGTGATTCGGGGCGAGGGGAAGCTGGCCGCCATCGCGGGATGTACGGACACCGGCAACCTGGGCCGCGGCTACAACGACAACACTTACTTTCCCGGAGACATCGCCGAGGCGCTGGTCTACACGCGCGCGCTTTCCGAGAACGAACGCGTTGTTGTCGAGCAGGCTCTGGCGGCAAAGTACTTCTCGACCGAAGCGGCGCGGCCCGAGCTCGAGGCAACCGGGAACGAGACGGAGATCACAATCCTGTGGCCGGCGATGGCGTGGGGATTCGTGCTCGAGACGAGCGCGGATCTGGGTCCGCTGGGGTGGCAGACGGAATCTGTGGCGCCGACCGTGGTGGGCGATCGTTATCAGGCGAGCCTGATGCCGGCCTCAGGCTCGCGGTTTTACCGACTGCGCAAATGACCGAACCCGCTCTGCCGGCCTGCAACGGTCGATGGATTGTGATGATGCGTTGGAGGATCGTCGTCGAGCCGTCCGCCAGTGTCATCCGGAGAGGCTATCCGTATTGCCGGGCCGCTCTGATTCCTTCCTGCTGGTCAGCAGCTTCTCGGCCCGCTGCCGCACTCCTCGATCCCGGTCATTTTGGGCAAGTCCTTCAAGCACTTCCCACTGCCCTCGGGCCGCCGCCAGGTCCGCCGTGGCCTTGCGCACATCGGCTCGGGCAACCTCCCGCGCGACGGCCGTTGCCTCGCCGGCCGTCGGGTGATCCGGATGATCCGCCAGCCAATCCAGCAGACCCAGCGCTCGCCATCGCGCATGCTCATCGTGGAACGCCTCGCGGATGTCGCGGAACAGTCCTCTCGCCGCGCGATCCGCTTCGCTGCGATCCAGGCTCTCGAGCCACCAGGCCACCAGAGGTCGCAGGTTCGCCTGCCATTCCCCACCACGAAAGCTCTGGACCGCGATCGCCAGCCGATCGATCTCAATCGGACCGATGGGAACATCGAGAGGCCGGTTTTTCCAGGCGTCGAACGCGATCACCAAGCCTTCCCCGGGCCGTCGCACCTCCGGCAGCAGTCCATCGAGCGGATACTGTCGCACGGCGTCCTCCCCATGCTCGATCACGGATTGGGCGGCGGTCAGACAAGGTGGGAGACCGAGGTCCCTGCCGAGCTCGGCGAAGATCTCGGGCACTCGGAGGCCGAGGCCGGTACCCCGACGCAGTTGCTCCCATGGCAGTGTCAATATCGTCCGCAACAGCAATCCCTGCTCGGATGCGGAAAGCACGCGCGCGCCGGCTTGCAGGGAGGCCATCGCTATTTGGGCATGCACCGCGCCGCCGAGGCGGCCATCGCTCCGATAGCCACAGGCGCCCCTCGTTTCCAGCATCCGCAGAACCAGCACGGCGGCCCAACGTCGGCGTCCGCCGACCGGGCCGTTGATCAGCAACTCAACGAGATCGGCATACTTCAATCGGTCGTTGTTCATCGGAGATCAGGGTGAAGAGGTCCAGATCGACATCCAGGATATCATAAGGCTCCGCTGCAACGCTTGTCACACAATGTTCGCGAGAAATATTACGACATGCGGCGCCATTGGGCCAGCGCGGAATTCATCCGGTGGACGATCCCACTGCAGCCGCTTGCGGCCCACTGCAAAGCCGTCTTCGTGGACACGCAACGTGGAAGATTCCGTGCGATTTGCCAAGGATCCGGGCGACGGGGCGACGGCGCGACCCCGCCGCGCGCTTTGACAAACGGTTCGATTTAAGGAATCCTCAACGCGTGAAGGAATTGGATGTGCTTGCCGAGCTCAAGGCCAGGCGCCGCACCGTCGCCTGCGAGGATTCGCTGATCGCCGCGACCGCGCTGCATTTCAACCTGTCGCGATCCGCAGCGACAGGATCGCCAATCTGTCTGCGGTCATGATGGCGAAACGCGAAGAGTGTTTCGCGGTCGCGATGCCCTGCGAAACCGATGGGCACTGCTCGCTCTACTTGTCGCAATTTGGCCGGGACCTGAAGGCGGGTAAAACCGCGCGCGTCGAGGCTCGGCTGGCCATCCTCAACGGCGCCGACCCGCGACACATCGAGCGCGCATGGGCGGACTTGACAAGCCAGCCGCTCCACGACCAAGGCAATGGGGTCAGCCATTGACTCATGCAGGAGATCAACAAGCCGCGTGAGGGGGGCAAGCAATCGATGCGGTCCGGACATCGACTGGGCCACGGTCTTACGACGGAACAATGGTTGGCTGGGTGGAACTGCCGGCGATGGCTGGGGCTGCTGGTGTTCATGGTGGGATTGGGCAGTTGGAATGAGGCGGCGGGTGATTCGCGCGGTTATGTAAAGGTCAAGTTCCGGTTGGAGGCAGCCTTTTCTGGGGACCCAGGAGATTACGGCTATCTGTCAGCCCAAATCAATGATGTCTCGGCGATCATTGGAATCACTCTGACTAATCAGGGAGGGACCAGCGACTTTACCAACGATTGGACCACGGTCAGAGTCCCGCTGTCGTCATCCGATGAAACAAACGATGTGCCCATCCTGGCCACTAATGGGCGCACGTGGAGAACTTCTCGCATATATCTCGAGCCTCCTTCGTGCTATGCAATCTATCCCGAGTGTTCCGGAGGGTATTTCCTGGGTTACGACACCGGCAGTTCGACAAACTATTTTCACGTATGCGGTGATTCAGGCGCATTATTTATTACCATAGACGGTGTTTCCGAAGGGGAGATTCCGCGGCTGGCGGCCGATGGGGTCTCGCGGATCACGGCCCGGCTTTCGGGCGCCAGCTCGACCAATGTGACCTGGTCGTGGGTGACCAATGCGCCGGGCTGCCGCCTGGAACCCCAACCGGGCGGCGCCACCGCCATCCTTACCGCCGGGGACAAGGCCGGAGTGGCGACGCTGCGGGCGGCCGAAGGAAATTGCGAATACGAAATCGACATCGAGCTGGTCGAGTGCGGCGGCTGCGCGGACTGCGATTCCTTGGGAAGCGGCTCGGTCCAAAACCGGGGTGGTCCAGATTTTCGGCTGATGCTGGGCCACAATGATGACGAGCGGGACAGCGGCTATTTGGCATTGCAGGCCTGGGCGCCCTCCTTTCTGCTGGCGCATCCAGGTTCGCTGGTCATGCCGTTGAGCCGGACCAACAACGAGGTCATCCGGGATCAGGCTGGCGTCATCCGTCAGGTCCGCTCCCTGGAAGGATTGGTCGATGCGGTGGTGGTCACGACCAACCGCCTGGATTTAAAGCTCTATTATGCTGCCGACCTGATCGGCAAATCCAACGGTTTGTATGTGGTGACCAACAGCCCCTTCGCGACCTGGACAGTCGAGAACCCGGACGGGGCATCGAGTTCGAACCAGCTGCACATCACCGAGAGCGGGTCGGATCGCCCGACCCGGACGTATGAGTTCACCCACGACGGCCCCAGCGGGAAATGGACCCTAACGGTCAACAACACCCTGGCCCAGTTCGTCAATTGGTCGGTGTCGGCGGGGACCAACCGGACCGATTATGCCGAGACCTGGAACGGTTCCAGCCGGGTGGCTCGGACCGCTCGGGTCTATTTCACCAACGGGACCGACGTTCTGCTGGGGCAGCTCATCCAGGGCGAGAACCCCAACGCCTTGACCCACACCTATACCTATTACCCGGCCTCGAGCCGGGTCCGGCAGATCGATGAACCCGATGGCCGCTGGCAGATCTTCCACTATGACGCCCACGGACGCGTGACGCATCAGTTCGAGCCCTGGACGAACTCGGCGCCCACCACCAATGCCAATAGCTGCCTGGTAACCGAATATGCGTATGCGTTGACCGAAGCCGGGGACGATGGTGTCTACCAGCCGGAGCTGCCGCGGCAGACGGTGGTGAAAATCCAGGGCCAGGAGGTGCGGCGCCGGTATACGGCGTTGACGCTGGATGCCGATGGGCGGCTGGAGGGGCGGA
>Ga0209310_1000937_pt1 | contig 25641 bp, 19 predicted proteins | sample AD_UKC030_MetaG_FD_184415 | JGI IMG/M metagenome (GOLD analysis project Ga0209310, IMG submission 184415) | Active sludge microbial communities of municipal wastewater-treating anaerobic digesters from USA - AD_UKC030_MetaG (SPAdes) (version 2) | ecosystem: Engineered > Bioreactor > Anaerobic >...
ATACACGAAGTTTTGATTGATAAAGCTTTATTAGGTTGGAAAGAATACGAATTGGAGTTGCTTCGAGATCAAAATGATAACGTGGTAATTATATGTTCCATCGAAAACATGGATCCGATGGGAATTCATACCGGAGACAGTATTACGGTTGCCCCGGCTATGACTTTATCTGATACTACTTTTCAGAAAATGAGAGATATGGCCATTTTGATGATGAGAAGTATTGGTAATTTTGCCGGAGGTTGTAACGTACAATTCGCCGTTTCACCGGATGAAAAAGAGGATATTGTTGCTATTGAAATCAATCCACGCGTGTCACGTTCTTCTGCCTTGGCTTCTAAAGCAACCGGTTATCCAATTGCAAAAATTGCTTCCAAATTAGCGTTAGGTTATCATTTAGACGAATTGCAAAATCAAATCACAAAATCAACTTCAGCTCTTTTTGAGCCGACTTTAGATTATGTGATTGTAAAAATTCCACGTTGGAATTTCGATAAATTTGAAGGTTCTGACAGAACATTAGGATTACAGATGAAATCGGTAGGGGAGGTAATGGGAATTGGTCGCTCTTTTCAGGAGGCTCTTCATAAAGCTACCCAATCTTTAGAGATTAAACGAAATGGATTAGGTGCTGATGGGAAAGGGTACAAAAATTATGAACAAATTATAGAAAAACTGACTTATGCCAGTTGGGATAGGGTTTTTGTTATTTATGATGCTATTCAAATGGGAATTCCATTAAGTAGAATTCATGAAATAACCAGAATAGATATGTGGTTTCTTAAACAATATGAAGAACTTTACCTACTAGAAAAAGAGATTTCAAATTTTTCAATTGATACTTTATCCAAAGAATTGCTATTAGAAGCAAAGCAAAAAGGTTTTGCTGACAGACAAATTGCTCACATGATTCGTTGTTTGGAAAGTCAGGTCTATAAAAAAAGAGAAGAACTTTCCGTGAATCGTGTTTATAAATTAGTCGACACTTGTGCCGCCGAATTTAAAGCTCAAACACCTTATTATTACTCAACTTTTGAAGCAGATATAGAAACTCCAACGGGAGAAAGGTATGTTCATAATGAAAGTGTAGTTTCTGAAAAGAAAAAAGTGATAGTTTTGGGTTCGGGGCCAAATCGGATTGGGCAAGGTATTGAATTTGATTATTCCTGTGTGCATGGCGTTTTAGCGGCTAAAGAATGTGGTTATGAAACAATAATGATTAATTGTAATCCGGAAACTGTTTCTACCGATTTTGATACAGCGGATAAATTATATTTTGAACCCGTTTTTTGGGAACATATTTACGACATCATCCGTCATGAAAAGCCGGAAGGTGTAATTGTTCAATTAGGTGGTCAAACCGCTTTAAAATTAGCTGAAAAATTAGATCGTTACGGAATTAAGATTTTAGGAACTAGTTTTGATGCCTTAGATTTAGCCGAAGATAGAGGTCGTTTTTCTGAATTACTGAAAGAATTGAAAATACCATTTCCTCAATTTGGTGTTGCAGAAAATGCTGATCAGGCTATTGCTTTAGCAGATGTGTTGGATTTCCCATTATTGGTTAGACCTTCTTATGTTTTAGGTGGACAAGGAATGAAAATCGTTATCAATAAGCAGGAATTAGAGGAGCATGTTATTGATTTATTAAAAAATATACCCGGAAATAAATTATTATTAGACCATTATTTGGATGGAGCCATTGAAGCAGAAGCAGATGCTATTTGTGATGGTGAAAATGTTTATATCATCGGAATTATGGAACATATTGAACCATGTGGTGTACATTCCGGAGATAGTAATGCTACATTGCCACCGTTTAATTTAGGTGAATTTGTGATGCAACAAATAAAAGATCATACTCACAAAATTGCTTTAGCTCTCAAAACAGTAGGATTAATAAATATACAGTTTGCCATAAAAGATGATATTGTATACATCATTGAAGCCAATCCAAGAGCATCCAGAACAGTTCCTTTTATTGCAAAAGCCTATGGAGAACCTTATGTGAATTATGCTACAAAAGTGATGTTAGGTGAAAATAAAGTTACCGATTTTACTTTTAATCCACAATTAAAAGGATATGCCATTAAGCAACCGGTATTCTCCTTTAGTAAATTTCATGGTGTAAACAAGAAACTTGGACCTGAAATGAAATCAACCGGAGAAAGTATTTTGTTTATTGATGATTTGAAAGATGACCAATTTTACGAATTGTATTCCAGACGCAAAATGTATTTAAGTAAATAGAACTCATTCAAAAGACCTTTTTTAAGGTCTTTTTTTGCAAAATAGGGATTTGTAGTCTTTCTAAGTTAATTGTTAGCTTACTTATGCCTAAATTTGATAAAATAATAAATCTGATGAAAACAGTAATGACTATTTTTGAGAATTCTATTATTAAAGGATCTTATTTCTTACTGTTTTTTTTCGCTTTTGGAGGTTATGCACAAACTTTTACAGATAGTAATTTACCAATTGTTATCATTACAACGGATATTAATCCCGATACTAATCAACCTTATGAAATTCCGGACGAACCAAGAGTTTTTGGTTCAATGAAGATAATTAAGCATCCGGATGGTTCCCGAAATTATATGTCAGATAGTAATACTGCTGAATTTTTAAATTATGATGGACGCATAAATATCGAAATACGAGGTTCTTCCTCACAAGCTTTACCTAAGAAACCTTATGGATTAACAACTTTAAAACCTGATAATATCAGTAATAACAATGTTAGTTTGTTAGGAATGCCAAGCGAAAATGACTGGGTTCTCAATAGTTTAGCTTTTGATCCTTCTTTGATTAGAGACCATTTATCGTATGCCATTTCAAGACAAATGGGAAATTATGCACCGAGAACTGTTTATTGTGAAGTAGTTATTAACGGCGAGTACATTGGTTTATACCTTTTACAGGAAAAGATTAAAGCAGATTCTAATCGTGTAAATATTTTAAAAATTACGACTACTGATACTGCTTTGCCTAATGTTACCGGTGGATATATTACAAAAGCCGATAAAACAACCGGCGATGACCCTATTGCTTGGTCTATGCCATCTTATACCGGTGTTACGGATTATATTCATGATTTGCCTAAACCTGAAGATGTCACTCCCCAACAAAATTTTTATATTTATAATCAGTTTAGTTTATTGGCAAACACTTCTTCAATAGGTAATATAGCTATTACTAATGGTTATCCTTCAATAATTGATATTCCAACTTTTGTTGATTTTATGTTATCCAATGAGTTGGCATCTAATGTTGATGGTTATCAATACAGCACTTATTTTCATAAAGAACGAGCCGGTAAACTGAGAGCAGGACCTATTTGGGATTTTAATCTTACGTACGGTAATGATTTGTTTCTTTGGGGATATGACCGAAGTAAAACAAATGTTTGGCAATTTGGCAATGAGGATAATGAAGGTTCAAAATTTTGGAAAGATTTGTTCAATAATTCAACTTTTAAATGTTATTTATCAAAGCGTTGGAATGAACTGAAGCAACCCGGAAATGCAATGAATTTGGCATTTTTAAACACATTTATTGATGAAACGGTAACTTATATAAACGAAGCAAAGATCAGAGAGAATCAAAAATGGGGTACCATACCAAATCAGGAACTTGAAATTACGAATTTAAAATCATTTTTAAGTATAAGGACTACTTGGATTACTAATAATATAGGTTCGTATTCGGCTTGTTCCTCGGTTTCAACTCCGTCATTGGTAATCACAAAGATTAACTATAATCCGTCTACTTCAATTGAGTATCCGGAAAGCAATGACTCAGAATTTATTGAAATTAAAAATACCGGATTACAAAACGTGCCCCTTTCCGGAATTTATTTTAAAGAATTAGGAATTTCGTACAGTTTCCCGGTTGGTTCGACTATTTTACAAGGGCAAAGTATTTATTTAGCCAGTAATGCAGATGTATTTTTAGCTAAATATGGTATTTCTGCATTTGGACAATTTACTAGAAATTTATCAAATAAATCTCAAAAGCTTATTTTAGCCGATGCATTTGGCAATACAATTGATTATGTAGAATATATGGATTCATCACCATGGCCAACTTTAGCAGACGGAAATGGGTACTATCTGCAATTGATAAGTACGGATTTAGACAATAGTTTAGCTTCAAGTTGGACCACTACAGCCGACCAATCCCTATCCTCAATTGAATATACTTTTACTTCCGATTTAAAAATTTATCCAAATCCGGTTAATTCAATTTTGAACGTTCAAGCTACTCAACGGATTACTAAAATTGAAATTTTTGATGTCTTTGGAAAAAAACTCCAAACCATGATTGATGATTCCGCATTCATTCATTTGAAAATGGATTCATTTGCAAAAGGAATTTATTTTCTAAAAATTTATGGTGGAGAAATGAGTTTTAAAGTTGAAAAAGTAATAAAACAATAAGTGTTTAAAAAAATAGAATTAAATTTAAAAAACTCAAAACAAACAAATTCAAACTTGTTTATTTTGAGTTTTTTTGAGCTAATTTGAATTAATTTTTCTTTAGTAGAACTTTTTCCTGTGTAAATTGGTAAGAAGCATCTAAAAAGTCAACCATTTTTTTCCAATTGCTGTTTGGTTCAAAATAATTGGAATAATATTTAGTCGTTTTAATAGTTATTAGATTACCGTTTTGTGTAGCAGTGCTGACAAAACCTCCTGTTTCATTTTCCACTTTTTTATTGAATTTTTCAAGTCCGGAGACAGTGTAACCCGCCGGAATTTCAAATTGAATTTCTTGTTCAATTTGTCTTGGGAACGTCATGTAAACATTATTTGTACGTTCTTTTTCTTTTTTAGAAAGCTCAATTTGCGATGTTAGAAATTTCCCTAATTCGACCATTAGATTGTTTCCGGCTTTTTTGATGTATTGGTCAGTAATGGTAAATTTTTCCGTGTATTGCATTGGTTCATTTCTGCCAAATCTGCCCGTATTTTTTATTTCCATCGAATAGTTTTCAATGTCAATTTCAAATTCTTCTTTTACAGATTTAATAAAACTTTCTTTTTGATTTTCTTTTGATTTTGCAATTAAGGCATCGAATTCTTTTGTGTACTGAGCTCTTTGTTTTTTGTTTTTTACAAGTTCCATTAATGGGGTATTGCCATATTTTTTATAATCTTCATATACATAATCAAAAAAGTACAATTTATCTGATTGTTCACCTTCTTTATAATGTCCAAATAATGACTGTTCACGATTTACATTAAAACTGGAAAGGTCTTCTTTTAAACTGATTTTGGTAACTGATCGGTTGATATTGTCATTTTTCGTTGAACTTGGCAACGTTATTGATTCTGCATCAATAATTTTTTTGCCTTTAGAAACCTGTAATAAATAAGCTTTGGTATTTTCAAGATTATAATCGAATTGGTCGGCACTCGTAAAAGGAGTAAAAAATTCCAGAAAAATAGGTTTAGGTGTATTTACTCTTAGCAAAATAGATACATTCTGTTGAATTAATAAATCTTTGATATCCCCGTTATATCGATCTGTTCCAACCACAATATCATATGAGATGTCATTTTTCTTCAAAAAGAACATAAAATGTCTGATGAAATGTTCTTCTGTATTAAAAAATATTGCATTGGGATATAGCTCAAAAGGATAAAAAATATTGGCTTCTTTTGCCACAAATGCCTCCACATATTGAGTGAAGTATTGATGTCTGGTATAATAATATACTTCTCTAATTTTTTCTTCGTCATCTTTAAACTTCTTACCTTTTAAGAAGTCATTTATTTGAGAAATATTTCCTTCCGCAAGGAATTTTGAATCATAATAGTTGAAAATATCTTCTTTTGTAACGGTTGATTTTACGTCTTTTTCTTTCTCTGACAAAAAGGCTTTTGCCCTTTCCTCGAATTTACCGGAACGGGCAAAAAACACCTGAAATTTATAGCATGGTAATTCTACTAAAGGATAAAACCAACGTGGAAAATCGTTTTTATCAAGATTCGTTGCTGCTAATTCATAGATGCGTTCTCCACTATTTTTGGTTGGTATTTGTGTTAATTTTGGAGCACCATTGTAGGTGTTAAAATTTACAAAGAAATCATTTTCTGTTTGAAAAGTCAGTTTGTATTCCATAATCGGATATACATCTCCCAAATTTGTTTCTACCGGATCAAAGCCCACTTCGATGATTGATTTGAAAGGTTCTTCTGAATGCAGGTAATAATCAATTATATCACCAATTTCTAAGTTTGGAATTGCTATTTTTTTTTCTTTATCAGCTACTACAGATTCCTTACTAACATCCAAAATATTTTCTTTGCCATCCGGTTTTATTACTTTTATACCAATTGAATTAGTGCCTCTTTTCATGGCATAACCTTTACTTGACAAAAAACGTTCGGTAAAAGTAAATTCAGAAAATTCTTTTACAGCTGCTTCATCTAATAATTTTACCCTGATTCGTTTAGCCGAAGTATAATTTACATTTTTACCGAATTTGTGGTAATCATAAAAATCAAATTTATAAATAATAACTGCTGATTCATTTTTCCATTTGTCAGGAATAGCCACCGTTTTTGAATGAGTGTCTTGTTTTCCCCAAAAGAAGTCGCGAATCTTTACGTTATCTTGAGCATTGATAGTGGTTGCAATTAAAAGGCAAAGAATAATAATTTTTTTCATTAAATTATGATTTTATTAAAGTGATGGATGAATTATAAAATTCGACAAGTTTTTTATGAGTGGTATTCCATTTTTCTTGTTTGTTTTTTGGTAAAATTGCATTGTTGAAAATAAAAACTTTGCGATAAAGAAGCTCATTGCCTTTTTGTGAGAAAGAAACTTCTACTTGATAGTCTTCTTCTTTTTGAATTAAATTTTCAGGTAGCTTTTCAACTTTATATCCTGCAGGCAATACAATGGTTATTTCAGAATCATATAACGTTTTATAATCAAGTTCATAATCTGTTTTACGGTCTTTTAAAGTGAATTTTTTATATTCATTCATGAATTCAAAGTTCAAATACATTTCGCCATCAAAGTTACTTAATCGGTTTTCAGATTCCAGTTCATAATCAATTGTTAGAGCTTGTTCCCTAGACTTTAAATCACTTGTTTTAATAGAAGTTACATGATTATTTTTGTCGTTTTTAGAAAGGTATCGTTCTAATGCTTCTGCTTTTTTATCCGTTTCAAAACTATTATAAATGTTTTGAAATTCAGTGCGACTTTCTCCTAAATACGTTCTTTTACAAGAACCTTTCAGTTTTTCACCATCTACTACTAATTTTGCACGGAATGTCTCCTTGTTCTGACTTGCTTGTACGGTAGGAATTTTGCCGATTATATAAGTATCACCATTTTCAATTAAGGTTTCTTTATTTTGAATTCTTTCAGCATATTCCTCTAATGAAATATTTTTTTCAGTACCATCTAAATAGATTTGTTTTCCTTTGTATAGTACTGTGCAAATCATGTGGTTGTCAACTGAAAGTGAGGGTATGGAATAATCATACGCAATATGCTTTGTCCCAATCCATGTAAGCCTAGCATCAAAACCGGCAATAATCATCATTTGTTTGATGAGGTTTGCCATTCCTTTACAATCACCATATCTTTTTTTGAATACGTTTTGTGAATCGTCTGGTTTGAAACCCGCAATCCCATCTTCAAAAGCGATGTATCTTATATTATCTTGTACCCAATAATAAATGTTTTTTATTTTTTCTTCGTCAGTTTTAGCTTTCGCAGTCAGTTCAGTTACTTTACTTTTTAATTGCTCAGGGTCATCTTTCATTTGATCAATAAGTGATTTGTACCATTTATATAAATCGGCAGTTGAATTGAACAATGTGATTTTTTCACCATTCATTTCATATGATTTGGCAATGACTAAAAGATGTGGATATAAATAAGAACGACCGGGACTGTTTTCTTCTGAAATTAAAGCAGGAATGTCGTTAAATTCATAAACAATCGTTGTCGTGTTTTTTTTGGCGTCAGTTGTTTGGGTTTTTACGATAGAATGTCCTTGAAAGTTCATTTCTTTTAACTCTAAATTCAACCATTTTGGAATTGTGACTTTTATTTTTTTCTTAATCACCGGAAATTCATCATTAAAATAGATAGAAGTGAAATATTTTACATCTTCGAATTTCTTATCGATATGATAATTATAAGTATACCCTTGAACAGGAAAATCTATTTTTACATGTTTGACACGGGCATCATTGTAAAATAAATCTTTGTCTTTGTAAAACTCATCTTGAACGGCAAAATAGGCTAATTTATCATTTCGGTATTTGATTGTGAAATTTTCAATTTTAGAAGAACTATCATAAAATTCATACTTGAAAATATCTGCCCGATGGTTGATATTCATTAATAATTCATCTACTGATAAATCTACAGTTACATTTGAAGAAGATTTATTGTAACCGAATGTGATATTCTCCATACTTTCAAGGATAGCTACATCTGATTTTTCATATTTACTTCTAATCGATTTTGCTAGGTCAATATCAGCAGGAGTAGGATCAATATTTTTTTGTCCAAAAACTGAAAAGCTGATAAAAAGACAAAGAAGTAGAGTTACTTTGATATTCATAAAAATAATTTTCCGCTAATTAAATAAAAATAAATAGGAAAAACTATGTTTTATAAGAATAACTTAAGAATAAATCTGTTAAAAATTACACCGAAATTATAAACAGATAAATAGTAAAATAATACTGTTTATTTGAAATATTTAAAGGGAATTACAAGCATGCCAAAGCATTCTCCATGCTCCTTTCCAATGTGCTTATGATGCATTTTGTGTGCTCTTCTTAATGCTCTTGCATATATATTATTTGCATTTCTGAAAAGTTTAAATCGCTGATGAATAAAGATGTCGTGGACAAAAAAATAAGTTAATCCGTAGGCTAAAATTCCTAAGCCAATGGCCAAACCTAGTTCTAAAATTTCATATTTCCACAAGAGAAAAAAACTAATGCTAACGATTGCATAAAATATAAAGAAAGTATCGTTTCGTTCAAACCAAGAATCATGGTCTTTTTTGTGATGATCGGCATGAAGATGCCATAAAATACCGTGCATAATATATTTATGCGTAAACCAAGCCATAAATTCCATCATGAAAAAGGTGGCAAAAAAAATGAGAATATGAATCCACATAATAGGTTAAGTTTAAATAATATTTAATCGATAATTAAGATAACATTTTGCTAGAAGTCCTGCTTTTTCGTAATCAGGCACTCTAATACGCGTGTTTTTAATTTCTAATGAAGGTGTCTTTTTTAATTTTGACAACAATTTTTTATAATAAATATAGGCTGTATAAACACCAAATTTAGCTTCAATTGGAAGTTTTTGAATCCCCACAAATCCTGCAGCAAAGTCTGATTCAATTTCTGCTATAATCTCTTGTTTTGAAGTTTCATCCAGTTGATTTAAATTCGTATTAGGAAAATAAGTTCTGTTTAAATCTTCAAAATCAGCCTTCAAATCTCTTAAAAAATTCACTTTTTGAAAAGCAGAACCCAATCGCATGGCACTGTGCTTTAATTCTTCATATAATTCTTCATTTCCTTTTACAAAAACTTTTAAACACATTAAGCCAACCACATCTGCAGAACCATAAATATATTCTTGGTATTCAGCAGTGGTTTGATATTCTTTTTTGTATAAATCCTGTTTCATACTTTTCATAAACGCATCAATTAAATCTTTTGGGATTTCATAACGATTCACAGTATGTTGAAAAGAGTTTAAAATTGGATTTAAACTAATTTTATTTTGTAATGCTTTTTCTAAATCATGTTCAAATAATTCAAAAAGGAGTTCTTTATCATATTGATGAAACGAATCTACAATTTCATCTGCAAATCGAACAAATCCATAAATATTATAAATATCTTCCCGAATACTGGGAGCCAGCATTTTTACGGCAGAAGAAAAGGATGTGCTGTAAGATTTAGTCACTAACTTACTGCATTCAAAGGATACATGGTCAAAAATTGATTTCATAGCGGTAACTTATAACTTGATTTATGAATACTTCTCAATTAATTCTGAAACTAATTTTCCCGAAATTAAAGAGGGAGGAACACCAGGCCCAGGCACTGTTAATTGACCAGTAAAATAGAGATTTTCCACCTTTTTACTTTTTAATTTTGGTCTCAAAAAAGCCGTTTGCATAAGTGTATTTGCCATTCCATATGCATTCCCTTTGAAGGAATTGTAATCTTTTATGAAATCGTTTACACAAAATGATTCCATAAAAAGAATATTATTTTTTATATTTTGTTGTGTTAATTTTTCAAAACGTGTAATTATTTTTTCAAAATATTTTTTTCTGATTGCTTCAGTGTCTTCAATTCCGGGTGCTAATGGTATTAAAAATATACCGGCTTCTTTCCCTGATGGTGCTACGGACGAATCTGTTTTTGATGGGAAACTGGCATAAAACAAAGGTTCTTCCGGCCATTTTGGGTTGTCATAAATAGCTTCCGCATGTTTTTCAAAGGAGACATCAAAAAATAACGTATGGTGTTCTACATTTTCAATTTTTTTATCAAATCCAATGTAAAATAAAAGTGAGGAGGGAGCAAATGTTTTCTTTTCCCAAAATGATTCAGAATATACTCTATCTTTTTTGTCCAATAATGTTTCTGTATGGTGATAATCAGCACCACTTAAAACGATGTCACAAAAATGTTTTTTACCATTCACTTGGATACCAATAGCAACTTTATTTTCAACTATAATTTTATCTACCGATGCATTTGTTTCAACCACCACGCCGAGTTCTTTTGCTAAAGTTTCCATAGCAAGTACAACACTATACATTCCATTTTTTGGATGCCATGTTCCTAATCCAAAATCTGCAAAATTCATAAAACTATAAAAAGCAGGAGTATCACTTGGTTTTGCTCCCAGAAATAAGACAGGAAATTCTAAAACTTGGATGAGTTTATCATTTTTGAAACGTTTTCGAACCTCTTTACTGATAGTAGAAAAAAATTGACCTACTTTTTTAGCAGTTTCTAATGTTATTAATTCCAGCGGTGAAACGCCCGGATTATAAACTAAATCCTTAATGGCAATATCATAATTTTTTTTGGCTTCTGCCATAAATTTTTCTAGTGTTCTGCCACTTCCTTTTTCAATTGATTCAAAGGTATTGATTATTTCAGGTAAATTATCAGCTATTGTAACAAAATCACGAATCCCAAAATAAACTTGATAAGCGGGAGAGAGTTTTATTAATTTGTAATAATCAGAAGGTTTTTTGCCAAAATCAGCAAAAAATCTTTCAAAAACATCAGGCATCCAATACCAAGTTGGGCCAATGTCAAAGGTGAACCCTTCTTTTTTTAATTGTCGAGCACGGCCACCAATTGTTGAATTTTTTTCAAAAACCGTTACGTCATGCCCTGCTTTCGCTAAATAGCAAGCTGCTGCTAATGCAGAAAATCCGGAACCAATAATGTGTATATTTTTCTTCATAATGTTTAACAAATATAGTAAAAAAGTTAAACAAAATAGAAAATTATGAAAAAATTATAATTCTTTGGATAATTCTAGTATTGAATTGAAAGTTTTAATTTTAGAATTTTGATTTGGTTTAATGAATTCTGTCATGCGACCAACTGCCCATAATTCAGCATTTTCTCCTTCAAGAATCTCTTTATGAATTTCTTTCATATAATCTGATATATTGTCTTTCGTAGGTTCAACTGTCATGTAGGAAATGTAGACTACGTTGTCAAAATACCGTTTTATATCTTTTAAACTATCAATGGGAACACTTTCTCCTAAATAAATTGTTTTGTAGCCATTTAATATAACTTCATAATTGAGATACATTAACCCTAATTCGTGAATTTCGTTTGCCGGTAAAAAGAGCACAAAAACTTTATCAGTTCGAGTAGGTTCTAACAGCTGTATTTTTTCGGTATTAACTAATAGCTTTTGCTTGATGAGGTAACTTATAAAATGTTCATGAGCTGGAGTGATTGTTTCTGCTTGCCACAACAATCCAATTTCATTCATGAGTGGTATGAAAACTTCATAAAAGACTTCACGAAACGATTTTTCTGAAAGTAAATTTGAATAAGTATTGAAAAATAATACTTGATCAAAATTCATCATTGCCATTTTAAAGGCATTAATAGCATGATGTTTAACGCTCTTTTCATTCACAATTTCCCTTACCATTACGTTAATTTTATCAGGAGAGAGTTTTGAAATCTTAGAAATTTTATAACCGTGATTATGTAATAAGGTAATGTTTAATAGCTTTTGAAGGGCAACTAAATCATAATAACGAATGTTAGTTTCTGTACGCATCGGTTCTAATACATTATACCTTTTTTCCCAGATTCTAATAGTGTGTGCTTTGATGCCGGAAAGGTTTTCCAAATCTTTGATGCTAAAAACATTTTTTACATTGTTCATTGTTTCGTATTGTTTGTTAAACAAAAGTAAACAAATAAAACAAACTTTAAAGGTTTTTAAATATTTTTTTTGGAAATGGTATTTTAAAACAAAAAAAACGCACAATTAAACTTGGCGTCTTTTTATTTAAAGTATTCATCCTTGACCACGATGGGATTGACTTCGTCTCTCCCTAAAGCTCCGCTTTGAGAATACTTTAAACAAAAAAACGCACAAGTAAACTTGGCGTCTTTTTATTTAAAGTATTCATCCGTGACCACGATGGGATTCGAACCCATACGCCTTGCAGCACCACCCCCTCAAGATGGCGAGTCTACCAATTTCTCCACGTGGCCTAATATTAAAAAAAAGTAAAGACGTTGCACGCAACGTCTTTACTTGTGACCCGACTGGGGCTCGAACCCAGGACCCCATCATTAAAAGTGATGTGCTCTACCAACTGAGCTATCGAGTCATTAGCATCAAAAAATTTCAAAAAAATTGTGACCCGACTGGGGCTCGAACCCAGGACCCCATCATTAAAAGTGATGTGCTCTACCAACTGAGCTATCGAGTCAAATGCAATTTCTTGAATGCGGGTGCAAATATACGTCCTTATTATTTATTTTTCAAAGCAATTTTGTCTTAAATTTGTCTTTTTGGCAGATTCTTTCTTAACCCCTTACTGTACAAGGAATTATTATAATGAAAAAAATTATTTTACTCGGATATATGGGGTCAGGTAAGACCACAATCGCTTCTAAAGTAGCTGATGTTTTGAAAAAAAAACACCTGGATTTGGATAAACTTATAGAAAAAAAGGAAGGAAAAACTATCAATTCAATTTTTGCAACGAAGGGTGAAATTTATTTTAGAAAAATTGAACATGAAGTTTTTAAAGATTTAATGGAATCGCAAGATGACTTTGTGTTGAGTTTTGGAGGCGGGACTCCCTGTTATGCAAATAATCACTTATTTCTAAAAGAAAAAGAGGTGATTTCAATTTATCTTAAAACATCTGTTGAGGAGTTATCAAAAAGGTTATTGCAAAGTAAAGCAGAAAGACCTTTGATTGCTCAAATGAATGAGGATGAACTAAAAGAGTTTATAGCTAAACACCTTTTTGACAGAAGTTACTATTATCACCAAGCTCAGCATTTCATTTCTACAGATAATAAATTGGAAAAGGAAGTGGTTCAGGAGATCATTAAATTACTGACTTAAATAAGCATAACTATTTCCTTCTTCGAAAACAATTTGAACATGTTCCTGAAATGAAGTGGATAATGAAATTCCTTTAAAATCTACTTTTACAGGATACTTTTTATGATTCCGATCTACTAAAACAGCTGTTTTGAATTTTGTTAACGGAACATCTAAAAAATGTTTCACACCATAAACTAAAGTAGTCCCGGAATTAAGAACATCATCCACTAAAATCAGTCCTTTGTTTTCATAGGTTGCTTTATCTAAGGAAGTGGTAATAGGTTCAAAAGGATTATGTTTATTTGCATGCACTTCACACAATGTCACTTTGAATTCTGCTATTTTTTCTAAATCCTCAGCTAACTTTTGAGCAAAAATAAATCCATTTTTAGCAATGCCAGCAATTACAATTTCTTTTTCATCTACAAAAGTTTCATAGATTTGATAGGCAATCCGCTTGATTTTATGTTCAATTTCCTGATGAGTGAGTATAATATTTTGTGGCATAAGTTATATTTTTTCTCAAAGATAAAAAAGAGTTCGTTGTTTTCTCTTGGTTTTATTGAATTATGAGCAGTTTCTAATGTTTTTATATTGAATTGATTTTCAAATAAAACTCGGTATTCATTTTCATTTCCACCAAAAGGTGGTCCTTTTTCAGTTAGTGGAAATTGAAAAAGTAAGCCAACTATTTTACTGCCTGAATTTAATAAAGAGTCCATTTTTGACACATATTTTTTTCGTAAATCAGGTGCAATCGCACAAAAAAAAGTTTGCTCGATAATTAAATCAAAAGTATCACTTAGCTCAAAAAAATCTTTATGAATGAGGTGTTTATCGTCAAGGTGAGGCATTCTCGTTTGAATATTCTCTAAAGGAGTTTTAGCGATATCTATCACAAAAACATTTTGAAATCCGGCATTATATAAATATTCAAATTCATATCCATTTCCTGCTCCCGGAATTAATATTTTTAACTCTTTATTTTCAATTTGATCGATATATTCCTTTAACGGTGTAGAAACTGTTCCGATATCCCATCCAATCTCATTCAAATGATACTTGTTTTCCCAATAATCTTTATTCAGTTTCATTAGTGTCTTCTGTATAATTTTCTATATCCCGACGGTCTTTTTTTGTTGGTCTCCCTTCACCGTTTTTTCGATAATGTTCCTTGGATAATTTTAGTAGTTCTAAATGTGCAAAAGCTTCTTCCGGAGTTTCGTCTTTTCGATAGATGTCAACCAATTTGGCTCCAACTCTGTTTTCAGGTATTGCTAATACCCTTATTTTATAAGTGATTTGGTCTCTTCTAAATGTCACAGCATCGGATGGAAATACTTCACGAGAGGGTTTCGCAACTATACCATTTACGGTCACATGGTTTTTTTTACAAAGCTCAGTAACCATGTTTCTGGTTTTGAAATAACGAACGCACCATAAATATTTATCGACTCTCATACTTTATTCAGAAATCTACGTTAATTTTTATACAAAAATAAATCAAAATTGTATATTGCAGCACTTATTTTAAAAAAAGTATTCAACTAAAATAAAGCTAATAAAAAGAACAAAAAATTAAATAAATATGTTGTTAAAAAGTTTAAAAGTCCCAATATTGATGGTGCTGATTTCATTTTTATCTTTTTCGTGCAAAGATGACGACGACGCTACAACTGTAACACCTCCGAATGACAGAACTGAGCAATATGCCTCAGATATCGATTCAATTGAAAAGTATTTAAAAACAAATTACATGACTTTAGATAGTGATTTGAATGCTGTAATCACTAAAATTCCGACAGGAGGTAGTCAAGTATCTATTTGGGATCAAACGGATTATCCTTTGAATAGTATTACGGTTAAAAATGATACTCGATTAACAATTAGAACTGATGGTGGAATTGAAGATCCTGTGGAATATAAATTGTATTATATATTATTGAATGAGGGTGGAGGTCAAAATCCGCTAACAATTGATTCTTCATTTGTAGATTATCGAGGTTGGAATTTAGATAATGTTGAGTTTGATAGAACTTCAACTCCTGTTTGGACATCTTATCCAATAACAAATGTTTTTATATCCGGTTTCAGACAAATTTTGCCGATTATGAAAACAGCAGAAAGTATTGTTGAAAATCCTGATGGAACAATTAATTATATTAATGCCGGAAATTGTCTGGTTTTTATTCCTTCAGGATTGGCTTATTATAATAGTCCACAAGGAGCCAATTTACCGGCGTATTCTAGTATTGTATTTCAAATCAACCTGAAAACGTTAGATAAAATTGACCATGATTCGGATAGAATTTTATCTTATATGGAATTATATGGAACGGAAACGGATTACTTCATGCAAGATTCGGACGGTGATTTAATTCCTGATTTTTTAGATACCGATGATGATGGGGATGGTTTTTTAACCAGAAATGAATTCAAAATTTCAGGAACTGACCCACAAGAGTATTATGATTTTACAACTATTCCGGATTGTAGTGGAAATACAATTAATCCAATTAGGTTAAAAAGATACCTTGACCCTAGCTGTCATCAATAAATAAAAAAAATCCCGAGCAATCGGGATTTTTTATTTGAGGTAAAAAGGATGGTTATTTTCTATTGATTACTTTTTCTGCTTTTGCAATAATAGCTTGGTGATTTAATTGGTATTTTTCCATCAATTGGTCTGGAGTGCCACTTTCACCAAAACTGTCATTTACTGCTACAAATTCTTGAGGCACAGGATTATTTAAAGATAAAGTTCGGGCAACACTCTCTCCTAAACCTCCTAAAATATTATGCTCTTCTGCAGTAACTACGCAACTTGTTTTAGCAATCGATTTCAAAATTGCTTCTTCGTCCAATGGTTTAATAGTGTGAATATTGATAACTTCTGCAGAAATTCCTTTTTCTTCTAGTTTTTCTGCTGCAATTAAAGCTTCCCAAACTAAATGTCCGGTAGCTATAATGGTCACATCGCTTCCTTCATTCAAAAGGATTGCTTTTCCTACTACAAATGGTTCGTCAGCAGGCATGAAATTTGGCACTACCGGACGACCGAAACGTAAATAAACCGGACCGTGGTGATCGGCAATGGCCAAGGTCGCAGCTTTAGTTTGATTGTAATCACAAGTGTTAATTACCGTCATTCCGGGAAGCATTTTCATCAAACCGATGTCTTCTAAAATTTGGTGTGTTGCTCCGTCTTCTCCTAAAGTTAATCCGGCATGAGAAGCACAAATTTTTACATTTTTGTCTGAATAAGCAACCGATTGACGAATTTGATCGTACACTCTTCCGGTAGAAAAGTTGGCGAATGTTCCTGTAAACGGAATTTTACCACCAATGGTTAATCCGGCTGCAATTCCAATCATATTGGCTTCTGCAATTCCGATTTGGAAAAAACGTTCCGGATGATTTTTTTTGAAATCATCAAATTTTAATGAGCCAATTAAGTCGGCACACAAGGCAACCACATTTTCTTTTTTTTGTCCGAGTTCGGTCATTCCTGCTCCAAATCCTGAACGAGTATCTTTACTTCCTGTATTGGTATATTTTTTCATTTTTTTTGCTATGGGCTTTAGGCAATAGGCAATAAGCATAAGGCTTAGAGCATAGTGCAAAAAGCAATTTAATAATCACCTAAAGTTACGGGGTTTTGTTCTAACGCTTTTGCTAATTGATCGTCGTTGGGAGCTTTTCCATGCCATGCATGCGTATGCATCATAAAGTCAACACCATTTCCCATTTCCGTATGCAACAAAACGCAAACCGGTTTTCCTTTTCCGGTTCTCGATTTAGCTTCAGACATTCCGGCTAAAATAGCTTCAATGTTATTTCCTTCGGTTATTTCTAATACATCCCAACCAAAAGCAATAAATTTTGCCTTAATATCACCCATGGGTAAAACTTCATCCGTTGCTCCATCTATTTGCTTACCATTTAAATCAACCGTTGCAATATAATTATCAACTTTATAGGCTGCTGCATACATCATAGCCTCCCAATTTTGGCCTTCTTGTAACTCGCCATCACCGTGAAGTGAATAAATCAAGTGTTTGTCACCATTTAATTTTTTTGCTAAGGCAGCACCAATAGCAACGGACATGCCTTGACCTAATGAGCCGGAAGCTACACGAATACCGGGTAAACCCTCATGAGTGGTTGGATGTCCTTGTAAACGTGTATTTAATAATCTAAAAGTAGCCAATTCTGATACCGGAAAATAACCACTTCGGGCCAAAACACTGTAAAATACAGGTGAAATATGGCCATTGGATAAGAAAAATAAATCTTCTCCATTTCCATCCATGTTAAATCCTTCTTTTCTGTCGAGAATGACTTGGTATAAGGCTGTAAAAAATTCTGTACATCCTAAAGAACCTCCGGGATGTCCCGAATTTACGGCGTGTACCATTCGAAGAATGTCTCTTCTGACTTGTGTTGCAAAGTCGTTTAGTTGTTGTGTGTTAGGTTTCATTTTAATGATAAATGTTAAACTTCGGCAAAGGTAAATCAAATATTAGATTTTGTTTCAAGAGGGAATTAGAATTTTGCTAAAGTTTTCAAGATAAATTGTTAGTAAACAGCGTTAATTAGAAACATAAATAATTCCCAAAACACTCAACAGAAAAGCGAAATCTTTTATCTTTGCCCACTGTAAAAAACATATATGAAGTTTGATTTATTGACGACTGACCCTAATTCGAAAGCCCGTGCGGGAAGCATAACAACTGATCACGGTGTAATAGAAACCCCAATTTTTATGCCGGTTGGAACGGTTGCTTCTGTTAAAGGAGTGCATCAACGTGAATTAAAAGAAGACATCAATCCGGATATTATACTTGGAAATACTTATCATTTATACCTGCGTCCACAGACAGAAATTTTAGAAAAAGCTGGGGGTTTACACAAATTCATGAATTGGGATAGAAATATCTTGACTGATAGTGGTGGTTATCAAGTTTATTCACTTTCTTCCAACAGAAAAATTAAGGAAGAAGGCGTGAAATTCAAAAGCCATATTGATGGTTCCTATCATTTCTTTTCTCCGGAAAATGTGATGGAAATTCAACGAACTATTGGAGCTGATATTATCATGGCTTTTGATGAATGCACACCTTATCCATGTGATTATCGCTATGCCAAACGTTCCATGCACATGACACACCGTTGGTTAGACAGATGTATTAATCATTTGGAAAATCTTCCTTTTAAATATGGTTATGAACAAACTTTTTTTCCTATTGTTCAAGGGAGTACGTATAAAGATTTAAGACAGGAATCAGCGGAATATATTGCCAATGCAGGGGCCCAAGGAAACGCTATTGGCGGACTCTCAGTTGGTGAACCTGCTGAGGAAATGTATGCGATGACTGAAATCGTAACCGCTATTTTACCGCAAGATAAACCCCGTTATTTAATGGGAGTAGGAACACCTGTCAATATATTAGAAAATATAGCCTTAGGAATTGATATGTTCGATTGTGTGATGCCAACCCGAAATGCCCGAAACGGAATGTTGTTTACAGCTCATGGATCAATAAATATCAAAAATAAAAAGTGGGAGGATGATTTTTCGCCTATTGATGAAATGGGAATTACCTTTGTTGATACCGAATATACCAAAGCTTATTTACGGCATTTATTTGCAGCAAATGAGTATCTTGGGAAACAAATTGCGACCATTCATAATCTCGGTTTTTATATGTGGCTGGTTCGTGAAGCGAGAAAACATATCTTAGCAGGTGATTTCAGGGTTTGGAAAGAACAAATGGTAAAACAAATGAGTCAAAGGTTATAATTAACTGGAAATAGGATGTTAAAAATCATCGATAAATACATATTAAAAAGATACTTAGCTACTTTCGTGGTGATGTTATTGCTTTTTATTCCTATTGGGATTGTAATCGATGTAGCTGAAAAAATCAATAAAATTTTAGAGAGCAAAGTGCCTTTTAAAGCGGTAGCAATCTATTATCTCGATTTCACAATTTATTTTGCAAATCTATTATTTCCTATTTTTTTATTTTTATCTGTCATATGGTTTACTTCCAAATTGGCAAATAATACGGAAATTATAGCTATTTTAAGTTCAGGAATTTCATTTACCCGATTTTTACGACCGTATATATTGGGTGCAACAATGGTTTCAGTTTTTGCTTTAATCATGGGCTTTTTTCTTGTACCAAAAGCCAGTAAAGGGTTTAATGATTTCAGGTATACTTATTTAAAAAACAATGCTGAAATTAGAGAAAATTCAAATGTTTTCAGGCAAATTAGTGATGATGAGTTTATCTATGTCAGTAATTTTAATTCGGTTTCAAAAACTGCCTTTAATTTTACTTTAGAAAAATTTAAAGGGGAAAAGTTGGAGTACAAAATTTTAGCCAGCAGATTGAAATGGAATGAAAAAGACAGCACATATACCATGTTTAGTTATCAAAAAAGAAAAGTTGGTATTTATGGTGACATTATTGAAAAAGCAGAGAAAAAAGACACCATTTTTAATTTTGATTTAGAAGATTTAACGCCTGTTATATATATAGCTGAAACGCTTACTTTGCCGGAGTTAAATAAATTTATTAAAAAAGAAAAAGCGCGAGGCAACGCTAATATAAATACCTATTTGGTAGTGTTGTATCGCAAATACAGTTTGCCGGTTACTGCTTTTATTTTAACTATAATTGCAGTTTCTGTTTCTTCCATGAAACGCCGTGGCGGAATGGGAGTGAACTTAGCCATCGGAATAGTTCTTGCTTTTACTTATATTTTCTTCGATAAGATTTTTGGCACCATGGCTGAAAAGTCGAGTATTCCACCTTTTATAGCTGTTTGGTTTCCAAATTTTGTTTTTGGTATATTAGCCGTTTATTTACTGAAAAATGCCAAACGATAACCTTAAAAGTTATTTACATCTCCATTTAATTGTTTTTATTTGGGGATTTACAGCCATTCTGGGGGAATTAATCACCTTGGATGCTTTACCCTTGGTATGGTTTAGAATGTTGTTGGCAGTTGGTTTTATAATTTTGTTCATGGCCTATAAAAAGACAAATTTTGTTGTTCCAAGAAAAACAATTTTTGGGTTTTTACTTCTAGGATTGGTCATTGCTTTACATTGGCTCACTTTTTTTAAAGCCATTAAAGTCTCTAATGTTTCTGTCACTTTAGCGTGTTTATCAACAGGTGCTTTTTTTACCTCTTTTTTAGAACCAATTTTATACCGACGAAAAGTCATCTGGTATGAAGTTTTATTTGGACTAATTGTAGTTGGCGGATTATATATCATTTTTAATGTTGAAGGAGATTATTATTTAGGGATAATACTTGCCTTAACGTCAGCATTTTTATCGGCTCTTTTTTCTGTAATTAATGGGAAGTATGCAAAGATGTATGATTCAACAGTTATTTCTTTTTATGAGTTAACCGGAGGTGTTTTATGTTTTTCTATCTATTTATTGTTATCCAATAGTTTTTCAAAAGATTTTTTTATACTTCAACCTTCAGATTGGGTTTATTTGTTGATTCTGAGTTCGATATGTACTGCATATGCTTTTATTGCATCGGTAAGAGTAATGAAGTTTATAAGTCCTTACACAGTAATGCTTACCATAAATTTAGAACCTGTTTATGGAATCATATTGGCGTTATTAATTTTTAAAGACAAAGAAAAAATGAGTTCTGAATTTTATTTTGGAGCCATTTTGATATTAATCACTGTCATTTTAAATGGAGTTATTAAATATAAACTTAGAAATAGGAATAGTTCCTAGTGATTTCAATTTCTAAACTCCTAAAAATGTTTAAAAGTTAACATTAAAAATAACTTTTCTTAATAAGATAAAATTCTATCTTTGCTTTTCAAACAAACTTAAATTTATCAAAACCTATGGAATATTTAGATTTTGAACTTCCCATTAAAGAGTTGGAAGATCAATTGGACAAATGCCAAATTATTGGTGAAGAATCTAATGTTGATGTTGCCTCTACTTGCAAACAAATTGAGAAAAAATTAGAAGAAACTAAGAAAAAAATATACAAAAATCTTTCTGCTTGGCAACGGGTTCAGCTTTCCCGTCATCCAAGTCGTCCCTATACGATGGATCATGTAAGAGCTTTGTGCGGGAATACTTTTCTAGAACTTTTTGGGGATAGAAATTTTAAAGATGACAAAGCAATGATTGGTGGATTAGGAAAAATTGGTGGACAATCTTTTATGATTGTTGGTCAACAAAAAGGATTCAATACCAAAACACGTCAATTTAGAAATTTTGGAATGGCCAATCCTGAAGGGTATCGAAAAGCTCTTCGTTTGATGAAAATGGCTGAAAAATTCGGTATTCCTGTAGTTACTTTGATTGATACTCCCGGAGCTTATCCAGGTTTAGAAGCAGAAGAACGTGGACAAGGAGAAGCCATTGCTAGAAATATTCTGGAAATGATTCGATTAAAAACACCTATTATTACCGTAATTGTGGGGGAAGGAGCTTCAGGTGGAGCATTAGGAATTGGGGTAGGAGATAAGGTTTATATGTTAGAAAACACTTGGTATTCAGTCATTTCACCGGAATCTTGTTCCTCTATTTTGTGGAGAAGTTGGGAATATAAAGAACAAGCGGCTGAAGCACTTAAATTGACTTCCTATGACATGAAAAAGCAAAAGTTAATTGATGAAATTGTGCCAGAACCATTGGGCGGAGCTCATTATGACAGAGAAACTACATTTAAAACAGTAGAACAATATATTATCAAAGGATATAATGAAATAAAAGATTTATCAACAGCTGAATTGGTTGCTCAAAGGATGGACAAATACAGTAGGATGGGCGAATTTAAAGAATAATTCTTACATTATTATAGCAAAATCCGAAGCCTTGAAACTTCGGATTTTTTTTTGGTTATCAACAATAATATTTAGTTGTTAACAGTTATTTATTGACAACTACATAGTGCATTTTTTTATATTATAGTTACTTTAGCCTAATGGAAAATTTACGAAATATTAACCCGATAAAAGTAGATAAAACTACCATTATCAATCTTGAAAAAGGGAAATTGCCACCTCAAGCATTAGACTTGGAAGAGGCCGTTTTGGGTGCGATGATGATTGATAAAAAAGGGGTTGATGAAGTGATAGATATACTGCAGCCCGACGCTTTTTATAAAGACGCTCACAAACATATTTTTGAAGCAATCGTTCAGTTATTTACGGATACTCAACCAATTGACTTATTAACTGTTTCAGCTCAATTAAAAAAGAATGCAAAATTGGATTTGGTTGGAGGAGATTTTTACCTCATTCAATTGACGCAGAAAATTTCTTCCTCAGCACATATTGAATTTCATTCCAGAATTATTCTTCAAAAATTTATTCAGCGAAGTTTGATTAAAATTTCTTCTGAAATTATCGAAGAGTCGTATGATGAAACCACTGATGTATTTGATTTATTAGATAAAGCTGAATCTAAATTGTATGAAGTTACACAAGGAAATATTAAACGGAGTTCAGAAACGGCACAAAGTTTAGTTATTCAAGCCAAAAAACGTATCGAAGAAATAGCCAACAAAGAAGGATTGAGTGGCATAGCTACCGGTTTTGATAAATTAGACAAAGTAACTTCCGGATGGCAACCCAGTGATTTAATCATTATTGCAGCACGTCCCGGGATGGGAAAAACAGCCTTTGTGTTATCTATGGCTAGAAATATGGCTATTGATTATAATCAACCTGTTGCGGTTTTTTCTCTGGAAATGTCTTCCGTTCAGTTAATTACTCGTTTAATTTCTTCTGAAACCGGATTGTCTTCAGAGAAATTACGTACCGGAAAACTTGAAAAACACGAGTGGGAACAATTGAGTGTGAAAGTAAAAAACCTCGAAAAAGCTCCATTATATATTGATGATACCCCTTCACTTTCGATTTTCGATTTGCGTGCAAAAGCCAGACGTTTATCTTCTCAACACGGTATCAAATTAATTATTGTCGATTACCTTCAATTGATGACTGCCGGAGGTGGTGGAAAAGGAGGAGGAAATCGGGAACAGGAAATTTCAACCATTTCACGTAACTTGAAAGCATTAGCCAAAGAATTAAGCGTTCCTGTGATTGCTTTGTCACAGCTTTCCCGTGCGGTTGAAACACGTGGTTCTAGCAAAAGACCGTTACTTTCCGACCTTCGTGAATCTGGTGCAATTGAGCAAGATGCCGATATTGTGTCGTTTATTTATCGTCCGGAATATTATAAAATTGATGAATGGGATGATGATGAACACTCGCCTACAGAAGGTCAAGCGGAGTTTATAATTGCTAAACACCGAAACGGAAGTTTAGAAAATATCCGATTGAAATTCATCGGAAACCTTGGTAAATTTGATAATTTAGATGATTATTCCTCTGGCTTCAGTGATTTACCTTCTCGTATGAATGCTGAAGAAACCACTTTCATAACTAAAAACCTTCCAACTGCAAACGATGCTTTTGGTAGTAATATGAATTCAGAAGAAGAAGATTCAGACGTACCATTTTAAAATTTAGTATTAACCATATTTGTCAAATAAGATTTATTGATTGCTTGTTTGACTAATATGGTTAATAATTTTTTATCATTTTCTTCACACAAAATCGTTTATCTTTGGCTTAACAACTTATTTTGATGATCTAAAATGTTGAAGACTTTGAAAAAATCGATTCTATATTGTTTACTCTTTTTATTTTCCTTTTCGGTAAAAGCCAGTTTCATTCTTATACCGATGGACGAAGCTACTCAGCAAAACCATTTAAAAGCATATGGAATTACTTATTGGGCATTAGAAAAAGATTTCAAGGCCAGTTGGTTGCTCAATTATCGAGGAGGTTCTTTTTTGCTTCCTGATGCAGCAGAAATAAGGAAAGAATGTCAAATTCGTGGCGTTAGTTTTGAAATTCTTTCTGATGGACAAGCAAATCAAATTTTAGATGAAATCAGTAGTCCATCGCAAAATATGGAATCGGTTGTTTTGGAAAAAGCACCTAAAATTGCAGTTTATACCCCAAAAGGGAAACAACCTTGGGATGATGCTGTAACGTTGGTTTTAACGTATGCCGAAATTCCGTTTAAAGCCGTTTATGATGAAGAAGTTTTAACGGATCAACTACTCTTGTATGATTGGTTGCATTTGCATCATGAAGATTTTTCAGGGCAATACGGTAAATTTTTCGGAGCCTATCGAAATGCACCTTGGTATATTGAACAGAAAAAAGAAGCGGAAGCCTTAGCTACAAAATTAGGATATTCTAAAGTTTCTGAAGAGAAATTAGCTGTGGCCAAAAAAATAAGAGATTTTGTGATTGGAGGTGGTTTTATGTTTGCGATGTGTTCTGCAACAGATAGTTTTGATATTGCCTTGTCATCTGAAGGGGTTGATATTTGTGAGCCTATGTTTGATGGTGATGAAAGTGAGGCCAACTATCAATCTAAAATTGATTATTCTAGAACTTTCGCTTTTAAAGATTATATTTTAGAAAGATCGCCAACCGTGTATGAGTTTTCGGATATTGATATGACTACCAAACGCAAAATGCCGATGGAAAAGGATTATTTTACTTTGATGGAATATTCTGCAAAATGGGATCCAATTCCTAGTATGTTGTGTCAAAATCATACACAATTAGTCAAAGGTTTTATGGGTCAAACCACTGCTTTTGATAGTGAACGAATTAAATCACATGTGTTGGTCATGGGAGAAAATAGATTTAATGGTGAAGCTCGTTATATACACGGAACAAAAGGAAAAGGAATGTTTACCTATTTTGGCGGACATGACCCGGAAGATTATCAGCATTTGGTTGGCGATGCCCCTACTGTATTAGATTTACATCCGAATTCACCGGGATATCGATTGATTTTAAATAATGTACTGTTTCCTGCCGCTAAGAAAAAGAAACAGAAAACATAATGAAAACTTATACTATAATATTATCATAACTAAATAACCGAAAGTGATTTCTTCTTTCGATTTTTT
>Ga0209310_1000940_pt1 | contig 25578 bp, 23 predicted proteins | sample AD_UKC030_MetaG_FD_184415 | JGI IMG/M metagenome (GOLD analysis project Ga0209310, IMG submission 184415) | Active sludge microbial communities of municipal wastewater-treating anaerobic digesters from USA - AD_UKC030_MetaG (SPAdes) (version 2) | ecosystem: Engineered > Bioreactor > Anaerobic >...
GCCACGGACTTGATCCGCAAAGGATTGCCGGGCGCCGTCAGAATGCCGTGCTGGCGGCGCATGATGGGCAGGAACAGGAATTGCCGGGGTTTCAGCCAGCGGCCAAGCCAGGCGGTGGACTGCTCGGTGCTCCATGCGCCGGGTATGTGGAATCCCGCCGCATCGCATTCGCCGCGAGCCAGTGACAGCAAGGCTTCTTCGCTGCCGCGCCAGACGATGTCGAGCATGACCTGACGCCCATTGGCAATCCAGTCGGCCAGTGCCAGATCGTGGCTGGCGGCGATCCGCAAGTGCTCGGGCAGGACCGTTTCGGTCGGCGCCAGCAGTTCCTGCAGGCGCTGTCCCCAGGGGGCATGGAGTTCGTTCAGCATTGCCCGAGCCGCACCGTCCAGTTGCAGGAGTTGCTCGCCGAATTCGGAAAGTTGCGTTCCGCGGCCGCGCGCCTTGATCACCAACGCCTTGCCGAACTGTTGCTCACAGCGTCGCAGCAGGCCCCAGGCGACGCGGTATGACGTATTCGCCGCGGTCGCCGCGCGTCCCAGAGTGCCCTGCTCGCGCAACGCTTCCAGCAAGGCGAGCAGGCAGCCCGCTTCCTGATCGGACAGGCCAATGCCCAGATCCCAGTTCCAGCGGATCCGGAAAGGTGTTGCGCCAGTACTTGTTGCGGATGGTGACATATATGGACTCACGCAGATTCTACTCTAGGCTCTGTACATGCCGTGGTTTTGGCCTGCCATATAACGAGCATCAACCGACCCCGAGGAGTTCGCCTTGATCTTCAAAAAACTAATGCTGATCGTTGTTGCCAGTGCCGCCTGTCTTCTGGCACCGGTTGCCAATGCCGAGGAGCATGTCATTACGGTCGCTTCGACGACGTCGACCGAACAGTCCGGACTGTTCGGCTACATCCTGCCGATTTTCGAAAAGGAGAGCGGGATCAAGGTTCGTGTCGTCGCCCTCGGCACCGGCCAGGCACTCGACACGGCGCGGCGCGGCGATGCGGATGTGGCTTTCGTGCACGACAAGGCGGCCGAGGAGAAATTTGTTGCCGAAGGCTCGGGTGTCGAACGCAAGGAGGTGATGTACAACGATTTCGTTCTGGTCGGCCCCAAGGCGGACCCCGCCAAAACTGCAGGCAAGGACATCCTGGAAGGCCTGCGCCGGATCGCCGGCATGGATGCTGCCAGTCGCCCGCCCTTCGTTTCGCGTGGCGACCGCAGCGGCACGCATGCCGCCGAACTGCGCTACTGGAAGGCTGCCGGCGTCGATCTCGACAAGGTCAAGGGCACCTGGTATCGCGATACCGGTTCCGGCATGGGGCCGTCGCTCAATATGGCCTCGTCGGTGAATGGCTACATCCTGACCGATCGCGGTACCTGGCTGTCTTTCAAGAACCGCGGTGATCTGACTGTTCTGGTCGAAGGTGATAACAAACTGTTCAACCAGTACGGCGTGATCCTCGTCAATCCGGAAAAGCATCCGCATGTGAAGAAAGCGGACGCCCAGCGTTTCATCGACTGGCTGGTTTCGGCGGCCGGCCAGAAGGCGATTGCCGAATACAAGATTGGCGGCGAACAGTTGTTCTTCCCGAACGCGAAGTCGTAGCGAACAGTTTCGATCAATGGGCGGATGCGCCAATCCGCAAGGACGGCGTCACGGCTTCTGACGTGTGTCTAACATCCGCCCTACCCTATCCGCTGTCTGGCATCTTTTCAGGCATCGCGGTATCTTGAACCCTTGAAAGACCAACCGGGACAAGAACATGCGAAGACTATTCCTTATGGCGCTGCTGCTGGGGCTGATGACCGGTGGCGTGCGCGCCGAGATCGTCGATCTGGTCAGTTGCACCGACGTCAATGGCCGGCTGGTGCGGGGAAAGCCGGATCCTTCGCTGGGCACGATAGCCGCCACGGGATTTGACGGCGACCAGCGCGTCATTCGCTACAACCCCGAACTGCTACCCCAATTGTCGGTGCTGGCGCGGCAGTTCTTTTTCGCCCAGGCGTGTGCCAAGCTCGCCCTTGGCGAAGCACCCGGCACCGAATTGGCGCCGGATAGGGCGCACCAGGCCGATTGTGTCGGCGTGAACATCCTCGAGACATCGGGATTGCTCAAGCAACAAGCGATGCTCCGGACGCTGGAGACCGAGCTGACATTTTCCGACGAGCAGTGGGCACAACTTCCCGGGCCGCGCCGCGAATTCAATCTGACGGCCTGCCCGCGAAAAAGCGGCATCAAGATACCGCTGGCGACGCCGCCAACGGCAAACAAGATTGAGTCGAATGCCTGTATCAGGGCCTGTGGCGACCGCCTGTTTGCCTGCAAGAGCGGTTGTCTCGACAGCTTCGAACAATGCGTCGCCGCCTGCAAGACCCGTTAACTCGCCACCAGATTCGTGCGGCTCGCGCATTTGCCGGCACCCGGTAAAATTTGCCTGATTTTTTGCGTCGACCGCAACAGCTGGTAGCATCAACGCCGCCCTCTGGAGGATGTAAGGCAGGGGGCTATATCGACGGAGGTTTCCCCTGTGAATATTGGTTTCATTGGTCTCGGCCTCATGGGCCGCCCCATGGCGCTACATCTGGCGCGGGCTGGCCACACCCTGCATCTCTGGGCACGGCGTCCGGCTTCGCTCGAGCCGTTCAAGGATGTGCAAGCCAAGGTGCATGACTCGCCTGCCGAGTTGGCGAAGCATGTCGAGATTGTCTTCACGATGGTTGCCGATGCACCTGACGTGGAGGCCGTGACGCTAGGCGAAAACGGAATTGCCGCTGGTGCCGGGTCGGGCCTGATCGTCGTCGACATGAGCACGATCAATCCCAATGCAGCCCGTGAAATCGCTGTCGGTCTGGCCGCGAAGGGTATCGAATTCATCGATGCGCCGGTGTCGGGTGGCGAAACCGGCGCGATCAATGCGGCGCTGACCATCATGGCCGGCGGCAAGCCGGAGGTATTCGAGAAGGTCAGGCCGCTGTTCGAGAAAATGGGCAAATCGGTGACGCTGATCGGCGACAGCGGCGCCGGGCAGGTGGCCAAGGCCTGCAACCAGATTCTCACCGGCGTTGGCGTGGCGGCGGTTGCCGAAGCCTTCAATTTCGCGGCGCAGAGTGGCGTCGATGCAGGCAAGGTACGCGAGGCGCTGCTTGGAGGTTTCGCCTATTCGCGGGTTCTCGAGAATCACGGCCAGCGCATGCTCGACCGCAACTTCAAGCCTGGCTTCAAGGCCTGGATGCACCAGAAGGACTTGCGCATCGTCATGGAAGAAGCGCACCGCCTCGGCCTGATGCTACCGGCTGCGGCAGCGACCGCGCAGCTGTTCAACGCGATTGTCGGCAGCGGGATGGGCGAGGACGATTCAATCGCCGCGCTCAAGCTTCTGGAAAAAATCTCAAAGCCCGAATGAAGCTGGGTTTTATCGGACTCGGCGGCATGGGCCGCCCGATGGTCGAGCATCTGCTGGCAGCAGGGCACGAGCTTGTCGTCTGGAGCAGGCGCCCCGAAGCCGCCGATCCCTTGCTGGCGCTTGGTGCGCGCCGGGTCAGCAATCCTGGTGAGTTGGCCGCTGCCAGCGAAATGGTGTGCACCAATGTCACCGGCAACGCCGATGTCGTCGGTCTGGCAGGGCAGATTCTGGAAGGCTTGGCGCCGCAGGGTGTCCATATCGACTTTTCCACCATCGCGCCGTCCGTCGCCCGCGATATCGCAGTCCACTACGCCGCGTGCGACCGCCACTTCGTCGATGCCCCGGTGTCCGGCGGCACGGCGGGCGCGCAGGCAGCGACGCTATCCATCATGTGGGGCGGAAATGCGGAACTGGCGAAGCGGCTCGATCCCATCTTCAGCTGTCTCGGCAAGACCATTGTCCGGATCGGCGAGGCCGGTGCCGGTCAGGTGGCCAAGGCGTGCAACCAGCTGATCATGGTCGCTGCAATCGAGGCCAGTGCCGAGGCGGCACGGCTGGCGCGGGCAGCGGGGGTCGATTTTGCCAGAGTACGCGCGGCAATGTTGGGCGGCTCGGCCGGATCGCGCGTGCTGGATTTCTTCGGTGGCAAGATGGCCGAGCGCGAATTTGCCGCCGGCGTCGAAGCCCGCCTGCACCACAAGGATTTCGTCATGGTCATGGCCGAGGCGACACGCATGGGGGTGCCCCTGCTGGTCGGAGGCATGGTCATGCAACAACTCGATGCCCTGATGGCGGCCGGCTGGGGCACGCAGGACACCTCCAGACTGTTCGGCGTCCTGGAAAAGACCGCCGCCAATCCATCGCTCATTTGAAATGAAAGACTACCGGAGCTTGCCGTGCATACCAAATCAGTATTGAACCGCGACGACGTCGCTCGCATCGTCGCCGCCTGTCGTGAAGAGGCATTGCGCAACCAGTGGGCCGTGACCATTGCGGTTTCCGACGATGGCGGGCATCCGCTCGCCCTGGAACGGCTCGACGGCTGTCCGCAGATCAGTGCCTACATTGCGCCCGACAAGGCAAAGACTGCCGCGCTCGGACGCCGCGAATCACGGATTTACGAAGAGATGATCAACGCCGGCCGTGTATCCTTTCTTTCCGTCCCGCTCGACAGCATGCTCGAGGGCGGGGTGCCAATCATCATCGACGGCCAGGTGGTTGGCGCAGTCGGTGTTTCCGGGGTCAAGCCGGAACAGGATGGGCAAATTGCCAAGGCAGGTGTGGCGGCCGCCATCGGCTAGCCGGGTGCCCAGCAAATCGCTGTCGATCGAGTTGTCCGCGCAATGATCCAATCCGCTCCTTCCGAGCTGTTGCTGCGCATGTTCAAGGCAGGCATCGCTGCCGCACAGCCGGTTGTCTGTCTCCCGGAGCACCTGCCCGAGGCGCCGCGCGGGCGTCTGGTGGTGATCGGTGCCGGCAAGGCTTCAGCGGAGATGGCGCGGGTCGTCGAAGCAAACTGGGCGGGGCCGCTGTCTGGTCTGGTCGTAACCCGTTATGGCTATGCCGTGCCCTGCGCCCGCATCGAAATTGTCGAGGCGGCGCACCCGGTACCGGATGCAGCCGGCCTCGCTGCGGCGGAACGGATCATGGCGCTGGTCGCTGGCCTTGGTGCAGACGACCTGGTGCTTTGCCTGATCTCCGGCGGTGGTTCGGCGCTACTGCCCTTGCCGCTGCCGGGGCTGACGCTGGTGGACAAGCAGGCGGTCAGTCGTGCCTTGCTCGCTTGCGGCGCCAGCATCAGCGAAATCAACTGCGTGCGGCGGCACTTGTCGGCGATCAAGGGTGGGCGGCTGGCCGCCGTTTGTCACCCGGCCCGGATCGTTACCCTGCTGATCTCCGACGTGCCGGGTGACGATCCTGCCGATATCGCCTCTGGGCCGACCGTCGCTGATGCGACCACCTGCGCTGACGCGCTGGCCATTCTCCGCCGCTACAGCATCGCACTGCCGCCGGCGGTGCGCGAGATTCTCGAATCGGGTGCCGGGGAATCGATCAAGCCGGGCGATCCGCACTTGCATGGCAGTGTCACGAAAATCATCGCTACCCCGCAAATGGCGCTCGAACGCGCCGCTGATGTTGCCCGCGCGGCCGGCGTTGGCGCGTACATCCTGGGCGATGCCATCGAAGGCGAAGCGCGCGATGTGGCCAAGACGCTGGGCGGCATTGCTCTGCAGGTGGCGCGCCACGGTCAGCCGTTCGCGTCGCCGTGCGTCCTGCTGTCCGGCGGTGAAACCACGGTGACTTTGCGCGGCAACGGGCGCGGTGGGCGCAATGTCGAATTCCTGCTGGCACTGGCTATTGCGCTGAACGGCAATCCACGCATTCATGCCCTTGCCGGCGATAGTGATGGCGTCGATGGCGTGGAAGAGATCGCCGGCGCCGTGCTGACGCCTGATACCCTGGCGCGCGCCTGGGCGCAGGGCATCCGGCCACAGGATGCCCTGGATGGCAACGACGGACACGGCTTCTTCGCGGCGCTCGGCGATTCGGTCGTCACCGGGCCGACGCTGACCAACGTCAACGATCTGCGCCTGATCTTCATCCAGTAGTGCGCCATCGAATCAGAGACCACGGATCAGCGAGCGCAGGCCGTCGAGCGCCAGCGGGATGAACGAATTGTCGCTTTCCTTCGGGTAGACCATGTAAGCCGGATGCGGGTAGCGCGGCGCATCGCTGACCGCGTACAGACGTCCGGCAGCGATCAACGGCTCGGCCATGCGTACCGGCAGGTAGCACGAGCCGCCGTTGGCCAGCATGAGCTGGACGCCCAGCCAGCCGATATTGACCACCTGCGGCGGCGGTTCGAGGTCGGGATAGCTCTGGGTGTGCTGGATGTCGAAGGCCGCCCCCCATTCGACGTAAATGTAGTCTTCACCGGGTGCGTGGTCGTCGGGTCGGCTGCTGACCAGGATCAGGGTTTCGTCGAAGAGATGTTCGACGACCAGCCCGGGACTGTGGCTGGGGCTGTACATCAGGCCGATATCGAGGGTGCCCTCGATCAGGCGCTGCATCAGGTCCGCCTCGAAGCCGATTTCGCTGCGGATGGCGACATCGCTTGCCTGACCGCGCATCCAGTCCATCCAGGCCGGCAGCAGGCTGTCCCAGAGCGCGATACGCCCGCCAATGCGCAGCGTGGCACGGTAGCGGCTGGGCAGTCCGACATGGTGCCGTGCCTGTTCGGCAGTCAAGACCAGGCGTTTGGCGTAATCGGCGAAGCGGCTTCCGGCGGTGGTCAGCGTCGCGCCGGCGCGGTTGCGCACGAACAGGCGGACCCCGAGCGCTTCCTCGAGGCGCTGAATGCGGGCACTCACTGTCGATTGAGTCAGGTGAAGGCGACGGGCCGCCTCGAGAAAACTGCCGTGGGCGGTGATCGCCAGAAAGGTGCGTGCCTGGTTGGTGTCCATGTCGCTGATTGCCTTATAAATCGATACTTTCGATATTTAATACAAAATAATATCGCTTGACCATAATCCATTCGAAACATTAGTCTTTGCTAACCCAGTTTGCTGAAAAGGAGAATGACCATGGAAACGACAATCGAAGTCGAACGCGACGTTGAAGGTTACCTGATCGACCCCGAGGCATGGGACGACACGATTGCCCGTGAACTGGCTGCGGAAGAGGAAATCGAGCTGACCGACGAATACTGGCCGATCCTCCGCTTCATGCGGGATTACTGGCGCGAACATCAGGTGGCGCCGGATGTCCGGCATGTGGTGAGCGATCTCGCCGAACACAGTGGCAGCGACAAGAAAGTGGCCAAGGAGCGCCTGTTCGAACTCTTCCCCTATGGCTACGTCAAGCAGACCTGCAAGATCGCCGGCATGATCCGGCCGCGCGGCTGGAGTACCGGCTGACGCATCCGGAGCTGCGTTCTCGGCAAAACGCTTGCCACCTCGGCACGGGAAGGGCTAGATTCTCCGCAGATGTCCTTGACGGAGAGTGTCCATGTCCGACTCGCTGATTTTTCGGCAACTTTTCGACGCCGCGTCGTCGACCTATACCTATCTGCTGGGCGACCCGCAAAGTCGCCAGGCAGTGATCATCGATACCGTGTTCGAGCAGCATTTCCGCGACCGTGCACTGATCGAGGAACTCGGGTTGCATCTGGTCGCCGTGCTCGACACACATTGCCACGCCGACCACGTAACCGGCGCCTGGCTCATGCATCTGGCCACCGGCTGCCGTATCGGCATCTCGAAGCGCTATGGCGATGCGCTGGAAGGCGCCGACCTGCGCCTCGATGCAGGCGACCGGGTGGACTTCGGCGAGCGTTACCTGGAAGTACGGGCGACGCCCGGCCATACCGACGGCTGCCTGACCTATGTCAGCGATGACCAGAGGATGGCGTTTACCGGCGACTGCCTGCTGATCCGCAGTGCCGGCCGTTGCGATTTCCAGCAGGGCAACGCGGCGACGCTGTTTCGCTCGATTACCGGGCAGATTTTCAGCCTGCCCGACGACTGCATGATCTGCCCGGCCCACGATTACAGCGGACGCACGATGTCCACGGTTGCAGAGGAACGCACCTACAACCCGCGCATCGGCGGCCAGGCCGACGAGCGCGATTTCGTCGGCTTCATGGAAAATTTGCATCTGCCGCACCCCAAACAGATCGACATCGCGGTACCGGCGAACATGCGCTCGGGCATGCCCGATGACGCGGCGATGCCGCGCCCGGCCGACTGGGGTCCGGTCCGCCAGAGCTACGCCGGCCTGCTCGAAATCGACCCCGAGTGGGTCGCCGAACACCTTGGCGAAGTACATGTGCTCGATGTGCGTCAGCGCGAGGAACTGGACGAACGTCTGGGCCGCATCCCCGGCGCGCAGTGGGTCCCGTTGAGCGAACTGAAGGATCGGGTCGCCGAGGTGCCGCGCGATCAGCCGGTAATTCCGGTCTGCCATGCCGGCATGCGTTCCGGCCAGGCGACGGTGATCCTCCGCCAGGCGGGGTTCACGCGCATTGCCAACTTGCGCGGCGGGATGCTGCTGTGGCAGGAGATCGGCCTGCCCGAAGCGAGCGGTACAAGTGCCGCCCCGTAATCGGCGCCCCTTGTTTTTGCGCCCTTTTTCCGGTCGACCGCAACGGTCCGGATTTAGAGCGTAAATTGCTCGCCGTGGGTCGGCAGGCGCACCTCGGGCCAGCCCAATTGTTCCCTGATCGCCGTCGCGAAGTTGGCTGCGGCGGCCGCCTCGCCATGGACGACGAAGGTGTGGCCCGGCGGCTTGTGAAAACCGCGCAGCCAGTCGAGCAGCGCCGCCTGGTCGGCATGCGCCGACAAACCACCGACTGTGTAGATACGCGCCCGGACCGGCACCGGCTGACCGAAGATATTGACCAGCCGTTTGCCGTCGACCAGTCGCCGGCCAAGCGTGCCGGCGGCCTGGAAGCCGGCGATCAGGATGCTGCATTCGCTGCGCGGCAAATTTTCGCGCAGGTGATACTTGATCCGCCCGGCATCGCACATGCCGCTGGCCGAAATGATCACCGCGCCGCTGCGCACATTGTTGAGCGCCCGGGAAGCCTCGACATCGGCGACGAACTCGAGCTTCATCTTTTCCGGGTGTTTCCGCTGCCAGGCGATCAGTGAATGGGTTTCAGGGTCGATCAGCGTCGGGTGGTCGAGCGTTATCCGCGTTGCGGCGCTTGCCATCGGCGAGTCAACATAGACCATGATCGGCGCGATGCGCTGGCGGCGCACCAGATCGGCCAGCAAGTAAATGATTTCCTGGGTGCGGCCGACTGCGAAGGAGGGGATGACGAGGTTGCCGTGCGTGGCCTGGGTGCGGGCGATGGCATCAACGATTTCATCCTCGGTTTCCTTGAGCGAACGATGCAGGCGGTCGCCATAAGTGGATTCGATCAGCAGCAGATCGGCTTCCGGCACCACCTTCTCGGGGTCGTACAGCACCGGCCGGTCGTGCATGCCGAGATCACCGGAGAAGACCAGTTTGCGCGGCCGACCCTCGCCGTTGACCGTCACTTCCAGCCAGGCCGAGCCGAGAATGTGGCCGGCATCGTGGAAGCAGACCTTGACCGGGTCTACAGGTGAAATCGGTTCATGGTAGTTGACCGGTTGCAACAGCTTGAGCGTCGCCAGCGCCTGAGTCACCGTGTACAGCGGCGGCGTGACGCCGCGTTCGCTCTTGCCCCGGCGATGGCGGTGGCGCAACTGCCACTCGTTTTCCTTCTCCTGGATGTGCGCGCTGTCCGGTAACAGTACTTCGAGCAGGTCGATGGTGGCCGGCGTCGCGTAGATCGGCCCGCGAAAACCAAGCACCATCAAGCGCGGCAGCAGGCCTGAATGATCGATGTGAGCGTGGGTCAGCAGCACGAAATCGATGTTGCGGGCGTTGAATCCGAAATCCAGCGCATGCAGGTTCTTGGCCCGCGCTTCGCGGCCACCCTGGAACATCCCGCAATCGACCAAAAAACGGGTGTTGCCCGTTTCCACCAACGTGCACGAACCGGTCACTTCGCCGGCCGCGCCAAGAAAGCTCAAGCGCACGATCGCTACCTCCTGTTAAGGCAAAGCATGAACCCCGAGCCTGACGAATGCAACGCCGACTGCTCTAGCCGACCCGGATGCGCTCGCCGTAACCGGTCATTTCCAGATAGCCGCGCCCGATTTCACGCCCCGCTTCGATGAGGCGGACCGCTCCTTCCCAGTAGATGGCGCCGGTCGAACGGCGGCTGTCCAGTTCCTGATCGTCGAGCAGTGCTTGCAGTTCGAATTCGCGCTGGCCGACGCGCAGACGCCAGGCAACCGGGAAGCTGATGCCGGTGCGCGGCGAACGCCAGTGGCGCAGCGGCTCGAAGCTCACTGCTTGCGGCGGAAAGGTCGTACTGGCACCGGCGGCCTGGCGGAAGGTGGCGGCTGACCACAGTGGCAGGTTGTCCGCATCGCGCAGGCGGAAAGCCATCAAGGCGCTGCCATCATCGAGATTGAGGCCGGCCCAGTCCCAGCCCTGCGCCCCTTCGGGCAGCAATTCGCTCGACCATTCGTGATCGAGCCAGGCGCGGCCGGTCACGCGCTGCGTCTGGCTGGCCACGGTCACGCTGCCCGCTACCGAAAGCTGCGGGCGGCTGTAGTAATAGCTGGCGTGACGCGGGTCGCGCGCCTTGGTGCTGAAGCCGTCGACCCCGTTGAGCAGCGGCGGCGCATCGGGAATAAGTTTCAGGTCGTAGGCGAAATGCTGGCTATTAACCGTTGCCTGATAGCGGTCGTCGTGCTGCTCAAAACGCCAGTCACCGATCCAGACTTCGGTCCGTCCGGTGGCGAACCCGGCGCGCCCGAACCCGGCGCGTGCGGCGCGTTCGTCATGGCGCAGACGGCCGAGGTATGGGTCGGCAAGCGCCGCATGGGCGAGGATCAACTGGCGCGGGGCGAAGGCACTGGTGCTGTCTTCGCCAAGACCGGTCCGGATGCGGAAAAATGTCGTCTGAAAACCGAGCGGACTGCCATCTTCCAGTTTCAGCCAACCGGTCGCATACCACCACTCGGTACGGAACGCCGGGTGCGCCCCGTAATCGTCGGGAAAAACCAGCCGGTGTCCGGGGACCACCGGGGCAAAGTCATCCGCTTGGCCGGCACCCCTCGCCAGGCCCGAACCAGACAGGGCGGCCAGCGCCAGAAGAAATCCGCGGCGGCGCATTACCAGTCCTCGCGTACTGCCAGCACCGCATCCTGACGCATCGCCTGGCGTCCGGCGAGCAGCGCAGCGAGCGCGGCCAGCGTTACCAGGCCGATGGCGAACACTGCCAGCGACACCCACGGGACGTGGAGATCCATGCTCCAGTGGAAGCTCTGGCGGTTGACCACCTCGATCAGCACGAGGCCGATGGCACCGCCGGCAAGGAGTCCGCCGAGCACGCCGACCGCCGCTGCCAGTGCGCCTTCCTCGGCCAGCATCCAGCCAATCTGGCGTCGGGTCAGGCCAAGGTGGCGCAGCATCCCGAACTCGCGCCGGCGCGCCGCGGCCAGCGCGGCGAAGCTGGCGGCGACCCCGGCCAGACCGATGGCGATAGCGATCGCTTCGAGCAGATAGGTGACGGCAAAGGTGCGGTCGAAAATGGCCAGGCTGATTGCCCGGATTTCGCCCGGTCGCGCCAGGTCCAGTGCGCCCGGCCCGGCCAGCGCCCGCAGCGCGGCGGCCACCTGGTCGGGCAGCGCGCCGGGGGCGAGGTGAATCGCCGCATCGTTGACCAGCAGGTCGTCGGTGAGGCGGCGATAATCGGCGAGATCGATCATGACGGCGCCGGTCTGCCGCGCATAGTCGCGCCAGATGCCAGCGACATGCAGGCTGGCGACCTTGCCGGCCAGTGGCAGCGTCACTTGCTGACCGGTGCGCCAACCGTAAATATCCTGCATCGCTTCGGATATCCAGATCGACGGCTGGCTGGCGGGTTGTGCCATGCCGACCAGCGGCAGGTCGCTGCCATCGGCCGCCAGCGGTCGGGCAATCAGCGCCACCGGCGCTAGCCCGGTCGCCAGGCGCAGGTTTTCGTGGCGCGTGAAAGCGGCACGGTCGACACCGGAAACAGCAGAAATTTTGGCCTGCAACTCGGGATCGAGAAACCCGGTACTTTTGGCCTGGCCGGCGCGCAGATAAAGGTCGGCAGGCATGATCTGCGTTAACCACTGGTCGACCGACGCGCGGAACGAGGTGACCATGATTGCCATCGCCGCCGCCAAGGCGACGCTGGTCAGCACGCCGGCGGCGGCGACGACGGCATGGCCAGGCGCAGCACCGAGGCGGGCAGCGGCCAGGCGGGTGGCGACCGGTCCGCGCTGCGGCAGCAGGCTGGCGACACCGGCGGCGAGTACCGACAACAGCATGACGGCACCGGCCAGCAGGCTGGCGACAGCCAGGTAACCACCGAGCGGCAGACCGTTCAGCGGCGGAATGGCGCTGGCCGGCAGGCTCGCCGCAAGCAGTGCCAAGCCCGTTCGCGGATGCCCGTGACCCCCTGCCAGCGCCGCGCCGTCGCCGGATTTCAGCGCTTGCGCCGGCGCCACGGTTGCCGCTTCACGCGCCGGCAGCCAGGCCCCGGCAATGCCAGCCAGCATGCCGAGCGTCACGTAGATGGCGATGACTTGCGGTTGCAGCCGCAAGCTTGGTTTTAGTCCAGGAAAATAGCCGGCGCCGAGATCGCCGCCGAGTGCGCTCAGGGCGACCCAGGCCAGTGCATAGCCGAGCGCGACGCCGGCGATGCCGCCGGCCAGCCCGACTGCCGCCCCTTCGCCGACCAGCCAGGCGAACAGGGTGCGGCGGGCCAGGCCGAGCGCGCGCAGGAAGGCGAATTCGGTGCGCCGGCGTACCACCGACAAGGCCTGCGCCGAGAAAACAAGAAAGCCGCCGGTGAGCAGGGCGATAGCGGCAAGCATGGTCAGGTTGACCCGGTAGGCGCGCGACAGGTTGGCGGCCTGGTCGGTGGCCGCATCGGGTGCCTCGATCATGACGCCGGCCGGCAGGAGGCCGGCCAGCGTGGCACTGGCCACCGTTGGCGTCACCCCGGCGGCGAGCCGGAGATCGATGCGCGTCAGCAGTCCGTGGCGGGCGAAGCGGTCCTGGACGGCGGCAATGTCCATCACCGCCAGGCGGCGCTTGTCGCCGGCACCCGGGATGTCGCCGGCGACATTCAGGGTCGTCGTCACGGTGCCCGACTGTAGCGTGAGGGGGTCGCCGGTCTTGAGTCCGAGCGCTTCCCTGGCGCCATCGCTGAGGAAGAGGTTGTCGGGGGCTAGCGTCGCGAAACGTCCGGCGTCGGCGGCCGGCCTTGGCAACAGTTGCGGCGTCACGGCGCCCAGCGCGAAGACATCGATGCCAAGCAGGGGTAGCGTGTCTTCGCTGCCGGCCTGGCGCGCTTCCAGTTCGATGACCGGGCTCGCCGCCGCCACTTCCGGACGCGCGGCGAGCAGGGCGTAGAGATTTTCGTCGAAGCCGCCGCGCGGCCCGATCACCTGCAGGTCGGCGGCGCCGGACAGCGTGCGCAGGCCGCGACCGAACTCGCTCAAGGCCGCCTCATGCACCGCCTGGACGGCCATGCCGAGGGCGACGCCGAGGACGATGGCGACGAATGAAAACAGGGTTGCCATGCGCCGGCGTGCCAGCGAGCCGAGGAAGACCGGCGCCAGTTTCACGCGTGCAGGCCGCTGGCGGTGAGGTGCAGGATGCGGTCCGCGGTGGCGGCCGCTTCCTGCGAATGGGTGACCAGAATGCCGATCGCCCCAGCCTCGCGAATGCGCTCGCCGAGCAGGTCGAGCACTTTTTTGCCGTTACCCGGGTCGAGGTTGCCGGTCGGTTCGTCGGCCAGCACCAGGCGCGGCCGATGGATCAGGGCGCGGGCAATCGCCACACGCTGCAGTTCGCCGCCGGAGAGTTCGCGCGGCCAGCTGGCGGCCCGTTCACCGAGGCCGACCGCTTCCAGCAACTGTTGTGCCGGGTCGTCCGCCGCGCTGCCGTGCAGGCCCTGCAGCCAGAGCGGCAGGGCGACGTTCTGACGGACGGTGAGATGTGGCAGGACATGGAAAGCCTGGAAAACGAAGCCCAGCTTGTCGCGCCGCAGCCGGGTCAGCGCATCTTCGCCGAGCTGCGCGTAGTCTATGCCGTCGAGCAGCAGTCGTCCGCTGTCGGGGCGGTCGAGTCCGGCGACCAGATTGAGCAGGGTCGATTTGCCGACCCCGGATTCGCCGACGATCGCCACATAGTCGCCGGCCTGCAGGCGCAGCGAGACATCCTGCAGCACGCTGCGCCCGTTGAATTGTTTTGAGAGGCTTTCTATTTCGAGCAAACCGGAAATCCTGCCATCGTTAGTCCGTTTTATCGCCTGGCTGAACCAGCGCGCGGTAGGCGTGCCAGGTGGCATGGCCGAGAATCGGGATCATGACGATCAGTCCGATGAAGGCGGTGGCGAATCCGATGCCGGCCAGCGTGACGATCAGGATGGCCCAGACCAGCATTGGCAGCGGATTCTTGGCCACCGCGGCGAGGCTGAGCAGCATGGCCGAAACAGCGTCCTTGTCGCGGTCGAGCATCAGCGGTACGGCGACGGCGCTGATTGAAAAGATGAAGGCGGCGAAGCCGCTGCCGATGACCAGATAGGCGATCACGAATTCGGCGTTCTCGAAAGCCAGCAATTCGCGCAGGAAATCGTCGGTGCTGGGCAGGCCGCTGGTGTAGAAGACGGCGAAAACCACCAGCGATGCGCGTGCCCAGATCAACAGTACGACGCCGGTGACCAGCGCGAAAATGCCGAGGTTGGAAAGATTGCTGCGCCAGATGGTCAGTGACGGCAGCAGGCGCGGGATTTCACCGGTTTCGCGCTGCCGCGACAGGCCGTAAAGTCCCATCGCCAGCCCGGGACCAAGCAGCATGAAACCGCCCATCAGGGCGACGGTCAGCGAATAGGCGTGGCCGTAGAAGAAGACGATCAGCCAGCCCATCACGGCGAAGGCGGCGCCGTAGAAAAGACTGGTGGCCGGGGCAGCGCGCAGGTCGGCAATGCCCCGGGCCAGCCAGGCGAAGGGAGCGGCGACCGAAACCGGATTAATCGCCGCCAGCGGAGATGCGGGATGGTCGTGCAGGTCGGGAGTGGTTTCGGGTGGGCTGGGCGTCATCTTGTGGTTCCTTCAGGCTTCATGACAGCGGCGAATCGGGAAAGTGCCCTGATCTTTCGGGAAAGACGATGCGCGGTTCGCACAACTGTGGTGCCGAAAAGAGGCCCCGACATTTCGGTTGCCGCAGCGCAGACAATGGTAAATGATATCGCCAGCAAATGCGCGACAGTGGCGACGAGCTTCCCTTGCCGGCATCGGCACAATCAATGGAGACCAGCGGTGAAATACGTTCTCGCTCTCGATCAGGGTACGACCAGTTCGCGTGCCATCCTGTTCGATGCCGAAGGCCGGCGCGTGGCGACTGCCCAGCAGGAACTGACCCAGCATTTTCCGCAGCCCGGCTGGGTCGAGCACGATGCCGATGAAATATGGGAGAGCCAGCTCGCCTGCGCGCGTCAGGTGCTAGCGCAAAGTGGAATCGCTGCCAGCGCGGTCGCCGCCATCGGTGTCACCAACCAGCGCGAAACCACGGTGCTGTGGGAACGAGCCAGCGGCCGTCCGCTCGCCCCGGCCATCGTCTGGCAGGACCGGCGCACCGCCGGGCGCTGCGCGGAACTCGCCGCCGACGGTCACGAGCCCTTGTTCCGCGCGCGCACCGGATTGGTTCTCGACCCCTATTTCTCGGGCACCAAGCTGGCCTGGCTGCTCGACAGTATTCCCGCTGCCCGCGACCGCGCCGAACGCGGCGAGTTGGCCTTCGGTACCGTCGACAGCTGGCTGCTGTGGCAACTGACCGGTGGCCGGCGCCATGTCACCGATGCCTCGAACGCGTCACGCACGCAACTCTTCAACATTCACCGCGGCGAATGGGATGACGAACTGCTGCGGATCCTCGCCATTCCGCGCGCCCTGTTGCCCGAGGTGGTGCCGAGTTGCGGGGTCATCGATGTCTGTGAGGCAAGCCTGTTCGGAACGCCGATTCCGCTTGCCGGAATCGCCGGCGACCAGCAGGCGGCGGCTTTCGGCCAGGCTTGCTTTACACCGGGGATGGCCAAGAACACTTACGGTACCGGCTGTTTTTTGCTGATGAATACCGGGTCGACCGCAACCGCTTCGCAGCACGGCCTGCTGACGACCGTCGCATGGAAATGTGGCGCCGGCTTCGAGTACGCGCTCGAAGGTGGAATTTTCATGGCGGGCGCGATTACCCAGTGGCTACGCGACGGTCTCGGCATCATTGCCAGCGCGGCGGAGATCGAGGCGCTGGCTGCCAGCGTTCCCGACAGCGGCGGTGTGATCATGGTGCCGGCCTTCGTCGGGCTTGGTCCGCCGTGGTGGGACCCGCTGGCGCGCGGCACGCTGCTCGGCATGACGCGCGGCACGACGCGGGCGCACATCGCGCGCGCGGCGCTTGACGCCATCGCGCTGCAAAGCGCCGATCTGGCGTTAGCGATGGTCGCCGATTCGGGCATCGCGCTCAGCGAGTTGCGCGTCGATGGCGGTGCCGCCGCCAACGATCTGCTGATGCAACTGCAGGCCGACCTGCTCGGGGTGCCGGTGCTGCGTCCGCAGGTCACCGAAACGACGGCGCTCGGCGCCGCCTATCTGGCGGGTATCGGCGTCGGGTTGTGGGAGAGCCGCGCGGTGCTGACCGCGCACTGGCAACTTGAGCGGCGTTTCGAGCCGGCGCTCGGCGAAGCGGAGCGCAAGGCGCAAATTGAACGCTGGCGCGCCGCCGTCGAGGTCGCGCGGCGCTGGCATATCTGAAAGGGGAGGTTCAGTATTCCTGACGAATGGCCAGTTCGGCGTCGGCGTAGCGCAGGCGCACCGCCAGCGTACGGGCGATGGCTTTCATCAGGTTGAAGGCCAGTTTTTTGTGCTCTTCGGCGAGCAGGTTGAACGGCTCGCGGGCCAGCACATAGATCTCGGTATCGGTCAGCGCGACGGCATCGTTGCCGCGTGGCCGGTTGTCGAGAAAGGCCAGGCCGCCGAAGAAATCGCCACGCCCGAAGCTGGCGACATGGCGTGTCTGGCCGGCACCGAGCGGGGCGAAAATGCGCACCGTGCCACGCCGAATCCAGTAGATCGCATCGCCCGGCGAGCCCAGCGCGTAGATGGTTTCGCCGGCCTTGTAGGCACGAATTTCCAGCCGCGCCTCGAGGTCCTTCAGCGTCTCGTCCTTGTGCGCACTGAACAGGTCCATCTGTTGCAACTCTATGGGCATCTCGTCCGCCGACGATTTATCCCGCTCGCCCAGAATGCGTTCCTCGACCCAGGCGACGGCGGCATCGAGATCGGGAAAGATGCGGACGACATTGTCGTCGTCGGTGCTGACGACGCCGGTCTGTTCAAGAAATTCACGCAGGTTGCGCCCGTTCGGCAACTTCTCCCTGACTCCGGAAAGCAGCAGCATCGCCCCTCTTTCCTGCAAGGCCTCGCGCACGTTGCCGAGCAGGTGGGCGGCGGTCACATCGACCGACTGCACGCGCCGGAGATCGAGGATGATGTAGTTGCGCTTGCCGAGTTCGGGTTCGAGTTCGCTGTAGAGTTGTTGCGTGGTGCCGAAAAAGAGGCTGCCCTGCAGTTCGAAAATGACCGCCTGGTTACCCTTTTCCTCGATGATGCGCATCTCGGTTTCCGGACGGTACCAGGTCGACGACATCTGGTTGGCGTAGATCTTGTGACGGACGACCGACCCGCCGATCTGTTCGCGCACGAAGAGGATGATGGCCATTGCGACACCGGTTGCCGAGGCGGCGATCAGGCCGACGGTCAGCGCGACGCCGATCACCGCCATGATCACGGCGAAGTCGAAGACGGTGGCCCGCGATTCGATGAAGCGCAGCGCCGTGCGGTCGATCATGCGAATGCCGATGACGATCAGGATGCCGGCCAGTGCCGCAACCGGAACCCAGGCCAGGAAGGAACCGAAGACGAGCGCCGCGATCAGCGACAGGAAGCCCTGGAGGATGCCCGACATGCGCGTCTGGGCGCCGCTGTTGATGTTGACCAGCGTGGCACCCATGGTGCCGGCGCCGGGGATGCCGCCGATGGCCGACGACGAGATATTGGCGATCCCCTGGGCCACCAGTTCGCGATTGGGATAGTGGCGGGTACGGGTCAACTGGTCGACGACGACGCAGGTCTTCAGCGTGTCGATCGACAGCAGCGCGGCGAGCGTCAGCGCACTGCCGAGCAGTGCGGCAATCTGGTTCAGGCGAAGATCGCCGATCTCGTGCCAGCGTCCGGTGATGGCCGTGAAATAGCCATCTTGCGAAGCGCCCAGGGCGCCGATGACCAAGCGATTGCCGGTGACGTTCCAAAGCGCCGGGTCCTGCGTTGCCAGGACGATGTAGGTCAGGAGTCCGGCAGCGACGCCGAGGATGGTGCCGGGCACCTTTTTCGTCAGCCTGGGTGCGGCCAGAGTTACCAGCACGGTCGCCATGCCGATGGCCAGACTGCGCCAGTCCCACAGCCAGGGCGAGATCGTCGCCGACCACCAGTGCGTGTCGTCGGCGACACCGACGAATTTCGGAATCTGGCTGCCGATGATGATGAGTCCGACGCCGGAAAGGTAGCCGCTGACGACCGGGTAGGGGATGTATTTGATCAGGGCACCGATACCGATGAAGCCGAGCAGCACCTGCACGATTCCGGTCAGCACGCCGAGCAGGATGAGCTCCAGCACGATGATTTCGGGCGCGACGCCTTGTGCGACCAACTCGATGGCAAAGGCGGAAAGCACCGCCGCCGCAGGGGCGCAGGGGGCGCTGATGAGGCGGTCGGTGCCGCCCAGGATCGACGCGACGAGGCCGACCGCCGCCGCCCCGATGATGCCGGCCAAGGCGCCGACGACAGCGTAGCTCGGGGCAATGGCCGAATAGACGGTGACGCCGAAGGCGATCGATGCCGGCAGCGCGACCAGCATCGCCGCAAGCGCGCCCCAGAAATCGCCCGGCGCATGCTTGCGACCGAGCAGGGGTTTCAAACCGGCGGGGATGGCTTTCTGCATCGTGATCTGTTGGCGAATTTTCGATCAGCGGTTGAATACGGCTTGCAAGTTGGAAATCTTAAACCTATTGCCATTCGCGCGGGATATTCCTTGTGCAAATCCGTCGCGGTCGCCAGTGAAGTGTTATGCGAGTGGTTTGCCGCTTTGCAGCCACGCCCGGTAAAGCCGCAAGGCGACATGGGCGTCGTTGGCGGCATAGAGGATCTGGCGCTCGCTTAGTTGCGGGCTGGCCCAGTTGCTGGTGCCGGTCTTCTTCGATTTCTGCAGTTTCTGGCCGAAAAAATGAGCGACCGCGACTTTGGCGCCGACCGTCCCGCGATGTCCCGGGCCGCGCAGCGCTTCGCCGAGATCGAGCAGGTTCTCCGGTTCGATGGCGAGTCGCGCTTTGAGCGCACTGCGGTCATTGTCGAGACCCATGCCGACCTTGAGCACAGCGCGGGATTCGAGAATCTGCTTCAGGGCAGCGGTATCGTGGGTACGCGAAACCGGGAACAGGTAGGCGTGGGTATCGCTGGCGAGCTGAACCAGATGCGGGCCGGTCGCTGCCTCGCCCTTGCGGAAGGTCGGTCTGGATTCGCTGTCGAAGCCAATCGCATCGGCAGCCAGCAGCACGCTCAGCGCCTGCGCAGCCAGCGCGTCGGAAACGACGACGGTAATCCGGTCAAGCGCAATCCCGGGGTAGATCGGGAGTTCGGCGTCGCGCAGGTCGCTCCGGCTCAAAACTACGCCGTTCATTTCGCTCCGCCCCTTGGTGACTGGCGCGCAGGCGGCCGCAATTCGGGCACAATGGAAAGGTATTTCACAAGAAACCTCTTCTTTTGTGATTCGGGTTGGCGGAAGAGTACATCCGGAACGCCGGTTCATGTGGAACCCGTCGACACCCTCGAGCCTGACGATTGGCTCTCAATCCGCATTTCCCCAAAGGTTTTTATGACGCCGATTCACGATGTTGATGCACTGCTCCTGCTCGCTACCGCACTTTCCGCCAAGCGGCGGCCGGCGGAACTGGTCGAAATCATGGCGGCAATCGATCTCTTGCAGGGCAATATTCCGGCCGAAGCGAAATTGAGCGAGGCGATTTCCCGGCTCGCTCTTCATGGCCTGCTGGTCGAAGCGGCCGGCGGCATCGCGCTGACGCCCGAAGCACAGGAAATTGTCGAGCATCTTCCCAAAAAAGCAGAAGCGACCGAGCGCCTGTTCATCATCAAGGAACGGCTCGCCGCCTACAACGCCAGGGGTGAACATGCCACCATCCTGCTCGGCGTGGAGCAACTCAAGGCAGCCATGCAGGCGCATCGCGCCGCCAGCCAAAGCGGTGCCAAGAATCTGCTGGTCCCGAAACCGAAACCCGCCGAGGAGGTCAAGCGTCCCGGCCAGCGCCAGCGCAGGCCAGCTCCGGCTCGGCGGCACAAGGATTGAGCTGCATCGTGAGCGAGAACGAAACTGACCGGGCCACACCCCGGTCTTTCAACGAACTCCCGCTGGCGCCGGCCATGCTGGCCAACCTGACGCAGCTCGGCTACCTGACCATGACGCCGATCCAGGCCACCAGCCTGCCGCTGGCCCTGGCCGGTCACGACCTGATCGCCCAGGCCAAGACCGGTAGCGGCAAGACGGCGGCCTTCGGTCTGGCGCTGCTGAACAAGCTAAATCCGAAAAACTTCGCCGTACAGGCCATGGTGCTCTGCCCGACGCGCGAACTGGCCGATCAGGTAACTCAGGAAATCCGCCGACTGGCGCGCTTTGAAGAAAACATCAAGGTGCTTTCGCTGGTCGGCGGGTCAACCTTGCGCAACCAGGCGACCAGCCTGGAAAACGGCGTCCATGTCGTCGTCGGCACGCCGGGGCGCATCATGGACCACATGCAGCGCGGCTATCTCAAGCTCAACGAGCTGAATACGCTGGTCCTCGATGAAGCTGATCGCATGCTGGACATGGGCTTTCACGACGACATCGCCTTCATCGCCAAGCGCTGTCCGGCCAGACGCCAGACCCTGCTTTTCTCGGCCACTTATCCGGAAGGGATTGCGCAACTCGCCAGGCAATTCCTGAACCAGCCGCAGGAAGTGAAGTTGCTTGAACAACACGCCGAAAGCAAGATTCGCCAGCGCTTCTATGAAGTCAAAAATGAAGATCGTCTGGCCGCCGTGGCCACCCTGCTCAAGCACTATCGTCCACTCAGCACGCTCGCCTTCTGCAATACCAAGCAGCAGTGCCGCGACCTGCTCAATGTGCTGCGCGAGCAAGGCATCCATGCCCTGACCCTGAACGGTGATCTTGAACAACGCGAGCGCGATCAGGTGCTGATCCAGTTCGCCAACAACAGTTGCTCGGTGCTGGTGGCGACCGATGTCGCGGCGCGCGGCCTCGATATCGCTGAACTCGCCGCGGTGATCAACGTCGACGTGACGCCCGACCCGGAAATCCATATCCATCGCATCGGCCGCACCGGCCGCGCCGATCAGGAGGGCTGGGCGCTCAGCTTGTGCAGCCCGGGCGACCGGCGCCGCGTCACAGCCATTGCCGAAATGGCGGGCAGCAAGCTGGAACTGCATCAGCTTGGCGAACTGACAGCCGCCGAAGAGGCGCCGCTGATCCCGCCGATGGTGACGCTACAGATTCTCGGCGGACGCAAGGACAAGATTCGCCCCGGCGATGTTCTTGGCGCGCTGACCGGCGAGGCGGGTTTCACTCGCGAGCAGGTCGGCAAGATTATGGTCACCGATCAAACCACCTACGTTGCCGTGGCCCGCAACATCTACCGCGAGGCCGTGCGCAAACTCTCGGCGGGCAAAGTGAAGGGCAAGACGGTGAAGGTTAGGGCACTGTAGCCGAACCTCGAATTTTCGTTGTTTTTCCGTGTCGACCGCAGCAGTGTTGAGATTTGGATTTGATTGTCATGAGACGGAAGTCGGCCATGAGCGGAAGTTCGGCTTGACAGTTGCGACATCGTAAAGCGGTCGTTACGCTTTCAGAAAAACAAACCCCGCCGAAGCGGGGCTGTATCGAAGCGTGTGCTGCTTACTGCTTGCGCCGACGCGAGGCGGCCAGACCGGCGAGACCGAGGCCCAGCAGCACGAGGGTCGCGGGTTCTGGGACGGCAGCGCGATCGTCGCGCAGCACGACGTCATCCAGGATGGGGCCGACGTTGTCACTACCAAGTCCCTCGAAGAACAAGTACCAAGTTCCCGGAAATTCCGAAAAATTTACTGTCATGGTATTAAACGGATCGCTAGGCGTTAGCGTCACTTGCGCGAAAACACCCGCGACATTTGGATTAAAAAGGCCGACAAACAGCACATCATTCTTGCCGCCGCGTTGGTTGCCTGACACGGTAAAGTCGAGGTAATACCCCACGCCTGCGTCGAAGGTGAAGGTCTGCCTGCTGGTAATGCGGCCAGCATCGCTCGTTGTGCCATCCATGTCCAGGCAGCCGCCAGTGCCGCCGACGCAGTTAATGCTGTAATCGCCGCTACGGATGTAGTCGATGCTGCCGTCGCCGACCGTCCAGTTAATTAGGCTGTTGAAGTTAAGCGCACTCGTGGCATTGTCGGCATCGAAGTTGTCTTGAAAGATCACGGCGGCCGCCGCGGGCAGCGAGACGGTAGTGGCAGCCAGCACGGAAGCGGCAATGAGCGATTTAATTGACATGTCGGGTCTCCCTGAGGCGGATTATTGTTAGGACTTGATAAAGCAGGAAGCATGCCTATTGAATTAACCTTCACTAATTCAATGGCTTGAACTACCTCGATTGCTCCAGCTTGGCCGAAGCTGTAAAAAAATCCGACAACAATCAATTAGCACGGCCCGCGCACGCCTCCCACCACCCCAGCCCGTCCAGATTGTCACGCCCATGTTCGGGATGATCCGGCAGCGCGAATGCGACCTGGGCGGCGCCCGAATCCGGGTGGGTCTTGCACATGAACTTGTCAGACTCGCGAGAGAATTCGTTTCCACGAAATTCAAATCTGCGCTCGTAGCGCACGATGTGGTTCTTACCAAAGCTCTGAACAGCAGACGCTCGTCAACTTCCGCTTAGGGTCGGAAGCGACGATTAAGCTCGGTTCTTAAAGTGCTGCTCTTGTCTCGTCGATGTCCTGGCCAGTCCCCCATAACCGATTTCCCGTAGCCGCGAGGTAACTGAGATAGGTACGCAGGTCGAATTCAAGTTGGTGATAGTCGGGCTCGATGTGCCGGCACAATTGATAAAAGGGTTTGTCGTGCTCGCGCTCCTTGAGGTGGGCGAGTTCATGAACGACGATCATGCGCAGGAATTCGGGCGGCATATCCCTGAAGATTGTCGCGACCCGGATTTCGCGCTTTGATTTGAGTTTCGCTCCCTGGACCCGCGAAATGCTGGTGTGGGTGCCGAGTGCGTTGCGGATTACGTGAAGTTTGCTGTCGAACAGCACCTTGCTCAGTTGCCCGGTGTTGCGCAGATGCGCTTCCTTGATTTCCTGGGTGTAATCGTAGAGCGCCCGGTCGGTGCGCACGTTATGTGCGACAGGGTATTTTTGCAGCAGCCAGTCGCCGAGCCGGTCTTGTTCAATCAGTCGCCGGACTTGTGTGACAAGTTCAGGCGGATAGCCGGCAAGGTAATTCGGCAGCGGTATGGCTTGCATGGCGTGCGCTCATTTTCCCTGGCCGTTGTTGATCATTGAAAGGGCGACGGCTTCGGCGACCTTGATGCCGTCGACGCCGGCGGACAGGATGCCGCCGGCGTAACCGGCGCCTTCGCCGGCCGGATAGAGGCCGCGCGTGTTGAGGCTCTGGAAATCGTTGCCGCGCGTGATGCGGATCGGCGACGAGGTGCGTGTCTCGACGCCGGTCATCACCGCATCGGCCATCGCGAAGCCGCGAATCTGCTTGTCGAAGGCGGGCAGTGCCTCGCGCAAAGCGGTCACGACGAATGGCGGCAGGCAGAGGGACAGATCGGTCCAGTGCACGCCCGGCGTATAGGAGGGTTCGACGTCGCCTTGCGCGGTCGACGGCCGTCCGGCGAGGAAATCGCCGACGCGCTGGGCGGGTGCCGCGTAGGTGCCGCCGCCTGCGGCAAACGCTTTTTCTTCCCAGTGGCGCTGGAAATCGATGCCGGCCAGCGGGTGGCCGGGGTAGTCGACTTCCGGTGAGATGTCGACGACGATGCCGCTGTTGGCGTTGCGTTCGGCGCGCGAGTACTGGCTCATGCCGTTGGTGACGACGCAGCCCGGTTCCGAGGTGGCGGCGACCACGGTGCCGCCCGGACACATGCAGAAACTGTAGGCGGTGCGGCCGTTGGCGCAGTGATGCACCAGCTTGTAATCGGCGGCGCCGAGCAGCGGATGGCCGGCCGCCGGGCCGAAGCGGGCGCGGTCGATCAGCGACTGTGGGTGCTCGATGCGGACACCGATCGAGAACGGCTTGGCTTCGATGTGGACACCGCGTTCGTAGAGCATGCGGAAGGTATCGCGGGCGCTGTGGCCGACCGCCAGCACGACATGATCGGCAACGATGCGCTCGCCGCCGGCCAGGCGCACGCCGCGCACCTGGCCGTTGCCGCTGGCGTCGCGGTCGATCTCTATTTCCTCGACCTTGGCGCCGAAGCGCACCTCGCCGCCGAGCGCGAAAATGCTTGCGCGCATCTTCTCGACCATGCTGACCAGGCGGAAAGTGCCGATGTGCGGCTTGTTGACGTAGAGAATTTCGGCCGGCGCGCCAGCCTTGACGAATTCCTCCAGCACTTTGCGCCCGTGATGCTGCGAGTCCTTGATCTGGCTGTACAACTTGCCGTCGGAGAAAGTGCCGGCGCCGCCTTCGCCGAACTGCACGTTGGAGTCGGGGTCGAGCTTGCCCTGGCGCCACAGGCCCCAGGTGTCCTTGGTCCGTTCGCGGACGATCTTGCCGCGTTCGAGGATGATCGGGCGAAAGCCCATCTGGGCCAGCAGCAGGCCGGCGAACAGTCCGCACGGACCGGTGCCGATGACCAGCGGGCGAGCAGACCAGTCGGCGGGCGCCTTTGTGACGAAACGGTAGGTGGTGTCGGGCGTCGGCAGCACGTTGCGCGCGTCGCGCATCCGTTCGCGCACAGCGGTTTCGTTGGTCGTTTCGACGTCGACCGCGTAGATCAGCGCAATTGCCGATTTCTTGCGTGCATCGCAACTGCGCCGGTAAATCGTATAGCCGATCACTTCGCTGTCGGCGACCCCGAGGCGCGCGACGATGGCGGCGCGCAGTGCGGCGTCCGTGTGGTCGAGCGGGAGCTTGAGTTCAGTCAGTCGTAACATGCGAAAAATCCGGAAGAACGGGCGGCGGCGAGGCCGCTATTCTATCCCCTGACTGCGCCGCCCGGCCTTGACCTGCGCATGCCGGCGCTTGTATTCAAGCCGTTTGGCGACCGAACTGCGGGTCGGTTTGGTCGGTCGCCGTTTTTTGGCGACGACGGCGACGCTGTCGACCAGCGCCTGCAGGCGGCGTAGCGCTTCCGCCCGGTTCTTTTCGAGACTGCGGAATTCCTGCGCCTTGATGACGACGACGCCTTCCTTGCTGATGCGCTGATCACCCAG
>Ga0209310_1000941_pt1 | contig 25571 bp, 21 predicted proteins | sample AD_UKC030_MetaG_FD_184415 | JGI IMG/M metagenome (GOLD analysis project Ga0209310, IMG submission 184415) | Active sludge microbial communities of municipal wastewater-treating anaerobic digesters from USA - AD_UKC030_MetaG (SPAdes) (version 2) | ecosystem: Engineered > Bioreactor > Anaerobic >...
CAGCGCGATCATGCCGATCATCGAGGTCGCCGTGAATTGCGCGCCGAGCAGGGCGTGGCCGGGCATGACGCCGATGATGGTGAGCGGGATCGGCGCCATGATGATGAGCGGCACCAGGTAGCTGCCGAAGTGGGCGACGACCAGCAGGTAGATCAGGATCAGGCCGACGCCGTAGGCGATGCCCATGTCGCGGAAGGTCTCGTAGGTCACCTTCCATTCGCCGTCCCATTTGACGCTGTAGCCGGCGTAGGGGTCGGCCGGCTGGCGGATGAACCATTCGCCGAGCGTGCCGCCTTCCTTGAGTTCCTTGCCGATGATCTTCGAACGCGCGTCGAACATGCCGTAGAGCGGCGAGTCGAGCTTGCCGCCCATGTCGCCGACGACGTACACCACCGGCAGCAGATCCTTGTGGTAGATGGCCTTTTCGCGGGTCACGTCGCGCACCTCGACCAGTTCCGAGACCGGCACCAGGTGGCCGTCGCGCGAGCGCACGCGCAGCTTCAAGAGGGCGTCGAGGTTCGACTGCTTCTCGGCCGGCAGCGTGACGCGCACCGGGATCTCGAACTTGGATTCGGTGTTGCGCGCCGGCGTCACGTCCTGCCCGGCCAGCCCCATGCCGACCACCTCGACGATGTCGCTCTGCGCCACGCCGAGCAGCGCGGCCTTGCTCTGCAGGACGTGCAGCACGAACTTCCTGGAATCGGCATCAATATAGTCGTCGACCGCAACCAGGTCCTTCGTCTCCGCGAAAGCCGCGCGCACCTGCTTGCCGACCGCCATCTGGCCGGCCATGTCCGGCCCGTAGATTTCGGCGACGATGGGCGACAGCACCGGCGGCCCCGGCGGCACCTCGACGACCTTGGCGACGCCGCCGCTCTTCCTGCCGATGGCTTCGATGCGCTCGCGCAGCGACACGGCGATCTCGTGGCTCTTGCGCGAACGGACATGCTTGTCGGCCAGGTTGACCTGGATGTCACCCTTTTCCGGCGCTGCGCGCAGGTAGTACTGGCGGACCAGGCCGTTGAAGTTGATCGGGCTGGCGGTGCCGGCGTAGGCCTGGTAATCGACGACGTCGGCTTCCCGCGCCAGTTCGGCGCCGATTTCGTGCAGCACGCGCGCCGTTTCCTCGACCGGCGTGCCGACCGGCATGTCGAGGACGACCTGGAATTCGCTCTTGTTGTCGAAGGGCAGCATCTTCAGCACGACGAGCTGGAAGTAGGCTAGCGACACCGAGCCGAGGATCATCAGCACGATGGCGATGGCCAGCCGGACACGCGCCGCGCCGCCTTTCTGCGGATCTAGGAAGGGCGTCAGCAGCTTGCGGAAGGTGGCGTCGAGCCGGGCGTCGAGCTTCGACGGTTGATGGTCGTGACTGCCACCGTGCGCCTTCATCAGCTTGAGCGCCAGCCAGGGCGTGACGACGAAGGCGACCACCAGCGAAATGCCCATGCCCATCGACGAGTTGATCGGGATCGGACTCATGTAGGGGCCCATCAGGCCGGTCACGAAGGCCATCGGCAGTAGCGCGGCGATGACGGTCAGGGTCGCCAGGATGGTCGGCCCGCCAACTTCGTCGACCGCCGGCGGGATGATCTCGCGCAGCGGCATGCCGGGGTGCAGGCCCTGCCAGCGGTGGATGTTCTCGACGACGACGATGGCGTCGTCGACCAGGATGCCGATCGAGAAGATCAGCGCGAACAGCGACACGCGGTTGAGCGTGAAGCCCCAGGCCCAGGAGGCGAACAGCGTCGCCGCCAGGGTCAGCGTGACGGCGACGCCGACGATGAAGGCCTCGCGCCGGCCGAGGGCGAAGAAGACGAGGGCGACGACGAAAGCGGTGGCGAAGATCAGCTTGCCGATCAGCTTCTGCGCCTTTTCGGTGGCGGTTTCGCCGTAGTTGCGGGTGACGGTGACTTCGACGCCGTCCGGGATCACCGTGTTTTTCAGGGAATTTATCCGGTCGACCGCAGCCGACGCGACATCGGCGGCATTGACGCCCGGCTGCTTGGAAAGCTGGATGGTGACGGCGGGAAACTCGCCGTCCCTGTTGCCGAACCAGGCGTAGCGCTTCGGCTGGTCGGGGCCGTCCTCGACCGTCGCCACGTCGCTCATGAACACCGGCTTGCCGTCGCGCACGGCGACCACCAGCTGCTTCACGTCGGCGGCGGATTCGAGGTAGGTGCCGGTCTGCACCAGCACCTCGCGGTTGCCGGCAGTCAGGTTGCCGGAAGGCTGCAGGGCGTTCGAGACCTTGAGCGCGCCGGCGATTTCCTGCGGCGTGACGCCGTAGGCGTTCATCCGCTCGGCGTCCATCAGCACGCGGATGGCGTGGTCGGGGCCGCCGATGGTGGACACGTCGCGCGTGCCCTTGATCCGCTTGAGCTCGATCTCGACGGCGCGCGCCACCTGCTGCAACTCGTAGGCCGAGCGTTCCGGATCCTTCGTCCAGAAGGTGAGGGCGACGATGGGCACGTCGTCGATGCCGCGCGGCTTGATCACCGGCTCCTGTACGCCGAGGTTGGGCGGCAGCCAGTCGCGGTGTGAATGCACGGTGTCGTAGAGGCGCAGCACGGCGTCGTTGTACTTGACGCCGACGTCGAACTGCACGGTGATGACGGCCATGCCGGGACGCGACACGGAATAGACGTGCTCGACCCCGTGCATGCGCGACAGGACCTGCTCGGCCGGGCGCGCGACCAGATTCTCGACGTCCTTGGCCGAGGCGCCGGGGAAGGCGACCAGCACGTCGGCCATGGTCACGTCGATCTGCGGCTCCTCCTCACGCGGTGTGACGAGGACGGCGAAGACGCCGAGCAGGAAAGCGACCAACGCCAGCAGCGGCGTCATCCGCGACTCCTGGAAGGTGGCGGCGATGCGCCCGGAAATGCCGAGCCGGCCCGATTCGTGGCTCATCGCTTACCTGCCCGACTTGAGCCGGATCGCCGCCTTGACCGGGTCGGTCACCACCTTGTCGCCCGCGGTCAGTCCGGCCAGCACCTCGATCTCGCCCTGGCCGACGGTGTCGCCGATGCGCAGCTGGCGCAGGCTCAGGCGGTTGTCGGCACCCAGCACATAGACGGCGGCGACCTCGCCGCGGCGCACTACGGCGCCGGCCGGCACGGTCAGCTTCTCGGCCTGGCCGAGAACGAAATGGACGCGCGCGAACATGCCCGGCGTCGCTTCCGGCACCGGCGGCAGGCTGACGCGCACCTGCGAGACGTGGGTGGCGGTGTCGGCGGTTGGCAGCAGCTTGACGGCGGTGGCATCGACCCACTTGCCGAGTTCGGGGAACTCGACGCGGGCGGTCGTCACCTTGCGCATGTCGATGAGGCGGTATTGCGGGACGCTGGCGGTGACGCGCAGGCCGCCCGGTTCGTAGATCGTGAACAGCGGCTTGCCCGGTGTCGCCATGTCGCCGAGTTCGGCGTGGCGGCGGGCAATGACGCCGGTCAGCGGCGCGACGATGGTGGCGTGGCTCTCGCTGGCGCCTGCCGCGGCACGGCTGGCGGCGGCCGCGTCGTAATCGGCCTTGGCCTTGTCGAGCGCGGCGGTGCTCATGAATTTCTGGGCGACCAGGCTTTTGGTGCGCTCGTAATTGAGCCTGGCGTTGGCATACTGGGCGTTGGCGGCGCGCGCTGCCTCCTCGGCCTCGCGCGCATCGATGCGCATCAGCACGTCACCTTTCTTGACGTTCTGGCCGGCGTCGACCTTGACTTCGATGACGCGGCCGGCGATCTGCGCGCCGACCGTGGTCTGCTGCACCGCCTCTACCAGCGCTTCGGCCGGGAAGGTCAGATCGACGCGGTGCGGCTTGACGACGACGCTCGCCAACTCCTGCGCGAAGGCAGTTGGCGCTGCACTCCCGATGATCGCGGTCAACGCCCAAAAAAGGCCAAAAATGAGTTTTGTCTTCATGTATATAAGAATACTCTAATTTATTGGTCGATTGCAAGGTCGCCGGCCGCCTGCAGGGACTGGCCGAAGTCGCGGCACAATGCGAGAAAGGCCCGGCTGGCCGGGCTGACATGACGCTGACGGTGGCGGACGAAATAGAAGTTGCGCTGCAGGTCGAACTGCGGTGTCCGCAGCTCGACCAGGCTGCCGCGCCGGAAGGCTTCGCGCAGGGCGACGCGTGACAGGCAGGCGAGGCCGAGGCCGGCTTCGACGGCGCGCTTGATCGCTTCGGTGTGTTCGAGCTGCAGGCGGACCTGCAGATTCGCGAGCTGCGGCGCGATGGCGCGGTCGAACAGCGCGCGTGTGCCGGAGCCGGTTTCGCGGAGTATCCACGGCTGGCTGGCCAGTTCTTCGGTGCGGGCAGCGCCGGCGGCGGCCAGCGGGTGCTGCGGCGCGCAAAAGACGACCAGTTCGTCGGCCAGCCACGGGTCGAGCACCAGGTCGGGGTCGTTGGCCTCGCCCTCGATCAGGCCGATATCGAGTTCGCAGCGCAGCACGTCGTCGAGGATGTGGCGGGTATTGGCGACCTTGAGGTCGATGCGTGATTCCGGGTGGCGTTGCAGGTAGTCGGCGACGATCAGCGTCGCCAGGTAGTTGCCGATGGTCATCGTCGCGCCGACCGCCAGCGGCCCGAGCTGGCCGCCGGCTAGGAAGCCCTCGATTTCGGCGGCGCGCGCCAGCACATCCTCGGCCTGCGGCAGCAGCCCGCGCCCGGTGGTGTTGAGCCGCAGCGACTTGCCGATGCGGTCGAACAGCGGGCAGTCGAACTGCCGCTCCAGCTCGACCAACGCGCTGCTCGCCGCCGATTGCGACATCGCCAATCCTTCGGCCGCGCGCGAGACATTCTCGGTCCGGGCGATGGCGGCAAAAACCTCGATCTGGCGCAGGGTGATTCGCATATATATAAAACCGATAATAGATATGCAAATTATCCGCTTATGTTTCTTTGTTGCAACGCCTATGATCCATTCCAGTCAAAGCTGAAAAGGAGTTCCATCATGAGCAACCTGGCCACCGAAACCGTTCTTTCCGTCAATCACTGGAACGACACGCTGTTCACCTTCCGCACCACGCGCGACCCCGGCCTGCGCTTCACCAACGGCCAGTTCGTCATGATCGGCCTGGAGGTCGAAGGTCGCCCGCTGACCCGTGCCTACAGCATCGCCAGCGCCAACCACGAGGAATACCTTGAATTCTTCAGCATCAAAGTGCCGAACGGCCCGCTGACCTCCCGCCTGCAGCACCTCAAGCCGGGCGACCCGCTGCTGGTCAGCAAGAAACCGACGGGCACGCTGGTCCTGCGTGACCTCAAGCCGGGCAAGCGCCTGTTCATGTTCGCCACGGGCACCGGCCTCGCGCCGTTCATGAGCCTGATCCACGACCCGGAAACCTATGAGGCGTTCGAGAAGGTCATCCTCGTCCATGGCGTGCGCTGGACCAACGAACTGGCCTATCACGACTATATTGAGAACGACCTCAGGGAGCACGAGTACTTCGCTGACTGGGTCAAGGAAAAGCTGATCTATTACCCGACCGTGACGCGCGAACCCTTCCGCAACGAAGGGCGCCTGACCGACCTGGTCGAGTCCGGCAAGCTGTTCGCCGACATCGACCAGCCGCCGCTCGACCCGGCCACCGACCGCGCCATGATCTGCGGCAGCCCGGCCATGCTCGAAGACACCTCGGCAATGCTCGATGCCCGTGGTTTCGAAGTCGGCAACCACCATACCGGCAAGCTCGGCGATTACGTGATCGAGCGCGCCTTCGTCGAGAAGTGATCTATTTCGGCTGCCAGATGTTGCGGCAGCCGGTTTCGCGAATCCACCAGCTGCCGACGGCGCCCATCAGTGCGCACAACGTGACCACCAGCACGCCGTTGCGCCATGCGGCAAGGTCATAGAAGCGTGCGCCGTTGAGCATCTCGCCGCGCCAGCCGAGATCCATGACCCAGCCGACCAGCGGCTGTAGCAGCGCGCCGGCAAGAAAGCCACCCATGTTGGCGACGCTGGTCGACATGCCGGAGAGCAGCGGCGGGTTCACTTCCTTGGAGCAGGCCCAGGTCAGGCTGAAACCCGCCGTTACCAGCCCCATCAGCCCGAACAGCGTGTAGGAAGCCCACAGCGGCATGCTCGTTCCGGATAGCCAGATCAGCCAGACGGCCGCGTAAATATGGGCCGCGGTGATCAGTACCGGCTTGCGCCGGCCGATGCGGTCGGACAGCGTGCCGATGAAGAAACAGCCGACCGCGAAACCGCCGAACCAAAGAGAGAGATGGTTGGCGGCGACCGGCCGCACCATGCCATGCACCTGCACCAGATACGGGGTCGCCCAGAGGCCGGCAAAAGTGAAGAAGGCGCCGCTCATGCCGGTATTGACGATAATGGCCGGCCACGTATCGCGATTGCGGATGACCGCGAGCAAGCCCGAGATCACTACCGTGCGGTCGAACTTGGGTGCCGGTGCGGCCTTCTCCACTTCCGGGCGGTCACGTACGAACAGCCAGCAGGCGGCGGCCAGTACCAGCGAAACGACGCCGATGCCGATGAACACGCCGCGCCAGCCGGTTACCTGGGCCAGTCCGGAGAGCGGGGCGCCAGCCAGCACCGAGCCCATGTTGCCGACCAGCATGCAGATGCCGACCATGGTCGCGAAGCGGTTCTCCTCGAACCACACCGCAATCAGCTTCAACATGGCGATGAAGGTCACCGAAACGCCGAGGCCGATCAGCGTGCGCCCGGCCAGCGCCCAGTCGAGCGTCGGTGCGAAACCGAACAGGAAGCTGCCGAGGCTGCCGATCACGCCGCCCAGCACGAGAATCCGGCGCGGCCCGAGGGTATCGGCGAGAATCCCTGTGGGAATCTGCATCACGGTGTAGACGTAGAAATAGGTGGCCGCCAGCACGCCGAGCGAGGTGGCCGAAGTCTGGAAGGAGGCCGCAAGGTCCTGGGCAATGCCCGCCGGCGCGAAGCGCTGAAAGAAGGACAGGATATAGGCGCCGGCGACGACGGCGAGTGCCAGCCAGCGCTGGTGCTTCTGCTCAGCGGTCAGCGACAGCATGGTCGAATTCCCGGGACGGATGAGGGGCCGGCGTTGAAATCAGGATCACCTGGAAGCCTGCTTCCAGGGCGGACTCTGGGCCAGCCAGGTTTCCAGTGCTTCGGGCAGTTCACTGACCAGCAGCGCATGGCGCCCGGCCATCCAGCCGTGAATGGGGCCGGGTGGGCGGTTCTTCAGTGCTTCGTCGAGCAGGGTCTGGGCGGTGACGTGGTCGTTGATCAGTCCGAGTTCATCCTGCAGATGAGCAAGCGCCGTCAGATAACGTTTCAGACGCCGGGCGGGGAGCAAGGGGGAGAAAAACTCGACGGCGTAACGTAATTTCTTGAAACAGATGCGCATGCGGTGGCGCTCGGCGGCTTCGAGCGTTGCATGTTTTTCGGCCAGCCGTCGCGCCTGGCGAGCACGCGCCTTGAGCCGGGCGATGGCGAAATCCTCAAGCCGCTGCGGCAGGGTGCCGTCAAGGGCATGAAGGGCGGCGGTGAATTCGACAATCAGGCGCGGGTATTCGGGCAGGGCGAGCATGTGGGCAACCGCCGTCCGTGCATGCCGGGCGCGCCTTGCGCCATCCTTGTGCAGGCGGCCGAGATCGCGGCTGTCAGGAAATGCGGCACGCACCGGGGGGAGCGTTTCGACCACGAAGACATCCCAGTTGCGCGCATCGCCCAGCGCGCTGGCCAGCGTCTGCCAGGTCTGGCCGTAGGCGGCGACGAAATCGGCGGGCAGGACGGGGGCGAAAAGCTTGATCGCGGAGCGCAGCCGGCGCAGGGCGACGCGCGCCTGGTGGACGTATTCAGGATCCTTGCTGGCCAGCAGCAAGCCGTTTTCGTTGCGCTGAAAATGCTCGAGGCAGCCGAGGGCGATGCTGCGAAAGGCCGCGACCGGCGTCAGTTCGGCTGCGAGTGGCACCGCCTTGGCGCGGAACGGGGCTTCCGCCTTGCCGGCAAAAACCGCGTAACCGCGCTCGGCTTTGCTGGCGACGGCCGGGCGCAGGTCGAGCGTGTTCTGCAGGGCGCGGGTCAGGCCGAAGAGATCGGCGATCCGGCCACTGAGCAGTTCAAGTTCGACTTCGCAGATCGGGGTCTTGCGCCCCTTGCTTTCGATATTGCCGCGGTCGACGGCCAATTCGACCCGGGATTCGCCGAACGGCACATGCCAGATCGTGCGCCGGAAATCGGTGGTGAATACGGGTTGCAGATCGGGTGCGGCCTGTTCAAGCCAGCCTCGGAGTTCGGGGTTGTCGACGTGGCTGAAGTCGAAAACGCCGGGGTGGGCCGGCGCTTCCCATTCGCTGCGCATGGCCAGACCACCGCTCGCCGGCTCGGCCGATTTGACGGTGAGCAGCCACTGCCATCCTTTCTTGCGAAAGCGCATGGCGATCCGCCGTTCGTGCAGGGCAAGTTCCGGCGTGTCGTAATAGGTGTTGAGCAGGTGCTGCCGTTGCGGCTTGATTCCTGCCAATAGCGCATGCGCTGGCAGTTGCCGGGCAGTGTGCGGCGTCAGCTGAAGCTTGAGCTCGATTTCGGTGGCCATGGATAGGTGCGGGGTCGTGCGACGAGTGAAACGGATTATAGGCCGCGAATGCAGCCTGTGGCGCCCGGGAGAATTGGCGCCGCTTGTGGGAAATCTCACACTTGCCGTCCCCGAGGGAGTGGCAACCGAGGAATATTCCACAATTTCAGTGGGGCCAGCCGAATATAATTCGCCCGACTTCACAGAAGACCCATCCGATGAGCACGAAAAAAATTATTTCCATCCTGCTGCTGGCAGCCTTTCCGGCGCTCGGGCTGGCTGCCGATCCGGTGATTACACCGGCTGCAAATGAACAATTCGCCGCACTGCGCGACGTCGCGCAGAAGGCAGTGTCGAACAACCCCGAGGTGGTCGCGCGCTGGCACAACTTCAAGGCCTCGGTCGAGGAAGTCGGCGTGGCGCGCGGCGGCTACCTGCCCAAGGTCGACCTGATGGCAGGGGTCGGGCGGGAATCGCTCAAGCAACCGCCGACCAACCAGACCGAAGACTATAACCGTAACTGGTATTTGCTCAGCCTGAACCAGATGCTGTTCGACGGCTTTGCCACGAGCAACGAAGTCAAGCGTCTGGGCAAGGCCACGCTGGTCCGCTATTACGAACTGCTCGATGCCTCGGAGAATGTCGCACTCGAAGCCGCACGCGCCTACATTGATGTGTTGCGCTATCGGTTTCTGGTCAATCTGGCCGAAGACAACTACGTCCAGCATCGTGCCACTTTCGAACAGCTGTTGCGCCGTACCCAGTCCGGCGCCGGTCGGCGCGTCGATCTAGAACAGGCGGCCAGCCGCCTGGCCCAGGCCGAGGTGAACCTGACCACCGAAACCGCCAACCTGCATGACGTGACGGCGCGCTACCAGCGTCTCGTCGACAACCAGCCACCGCGGGTTGTCTATGCGCCGGCGCTGCTCAGCCGCGGCCTGCCGGCCAGTCAGCAGGCGGCGCTGGAAAAGCTGCTCAAGCAGAATCCGGCTCTGCTCGCCGCGCAGCAGAACATCGAGGCTGCCCAGTACGATCTCGCGGTACGCAAGGCAGCCTACCTGCCGCGCTTCGATTTTCGTGCGCGCACCGACAACGGCGAAAACTACCTGGGCATCATCGGCGATCGCGTGAACAACGTCGCCGAAGTGGTGATGACCTACAACCTGTTCAACGGCGGCTCGGACGTTGCCCGCGAGCGCATGTACGCCGAGCGCAAGAACATGGCGGTCGACATGCGCGACAAGGCCTGCCGCGATACCCGGCAGACACTTTCGATTGCCTACAACGACGTCATCCGCCTGCGCCAGCAGGTGTCTTTCCTGAACGTCCAGGTCGGCCTTCTGGAAAAGACACGCGACGCCTATCGCGACCAGTTCAACATCGGCCAGCGCACCCTGCTCGATCTGCTCGATACCGAGAACGAGCTCCTGTCGGCGCGCCGGGGCGCCATCAACGCCGACATGGACCTGACCCTTGCCTATCTGCGCACCTACGCCGGCATGGGTTCGCTGCTCGAGTTCCTCGAACTCAAGAAGCTGGAAGTCGAGCCGCCCGAGGCCGACCAGCTGGATGCCGCCGTCGACGGCAAGCTTTGCGCTGCCGAGTCGATTGCCGTGGCGCCGATCAACCGAGATGTCCTGAATGCGCGGGCGCTGGCCCTGCTCGAGAGCAACCGGCAGGCCGCCGCGCTACAGACACAGAATGCCCTGGCCCCAGCGGATGCTTCCCTGCCGGTAGCCGGTGGCCCGCAGGAGGAGGTTACGGCGCAGGTCAGGTTGTGGGTGGCGCTGGTCGCGCGCCGTGATTTTGCTGCGTTCGAAACCCTCTATGCACCGAGCTTCGTGCCGGCCGGCGGAGTCGGTCGCAGCGACTGGGCAGCTGCCCAGAAGGCGCGCTTCGCCCAGCCTGCCGAATTGCCGGCCGGTTTGCAGGGCCTGAAGGTGCGCCTGAACGGGCTCGATCGTGCGACGGCTGAATTCAGGCAGTTCTACAGCAGCGACGCGGGGCGTGAAGCAACCCAGAGAAAAATCGAATTCGTCAAGGTCGGCGGCAAGTGGCTGATCGACCGTGAAACCTCGGTTACGGCATCCGGAAAATGAAAAATCAGTCCATGAAAACCTTCAGCCAACATCTTCAACAAGGCTGGCGTGCCATCGTCTGTTCGACAGTCCTGCTTGCCATGCTGCTCGCCGTCAGTGGCCCGGCCACTGCGCAAACCGCCAACGCTAGCGAAGCGATGGGGCCGACGCTGAAGAAGATTGCCGATTCCGGAGCGATATTCCTCGCTTACCGCGACACGGCCATACCGTTTTCCTATATCAACCTTGCGGCACAGCCCCCGGTGGTCGTCGGCTACACATGGGAAATCTGCGGTCACGTGGCTAGGGCGGTGCGCGAACGCCTGGCGCGGGATATCGAGACCATCCCCGTTGCGGTTACGGCCAATGCCCAGACCCTGATGCTCAAGACCGGCATGGCCGATCTGGTGTGCGGGGCGCCAACCAATACCGTTGCGCGGCAGAGGCAGGTTGCCTTCAGCAACACCTTCTTTGTCGCCGAGGTGAAGGCCATGGTCAACAAGAACAGCGGTATTCGCTCGGTCGCGGATCTTGCCAACAGGAATGTCGTCACCACCCTGGGAACGACGGCAGACCGCCTGATCAAGCAGGCGGCGCTGGCCAACAACGTGACGATGGTCTTTCTGGGGGGGCGTACGCACACCGATTCGATGGCCATGCTGGAACGCGGCGAGGTGGCTGCCTATATCGGCGACGATGCGATTCTGGCCGGAATGCGCGCGGCGTCGAAGGACAGGGATCAATTTGTTTTCCTCGACGCGTCGCTCTCGGTCGAGCCCTACGGCATCATGCTGCCCAGGGATGATCCGCAGTTCAAGCAACTTGTGGACGACACGCTGGTCGCATTGATGCGCAGCGGTGAGCTCGAGCGTATCTACAACAAGTGGTTCCTCGCCCCGATTCCGCCGCTGGGCACGGCGCTCGACATGCCGATGTCGGCCCGCCTCAGGGAGGTAATCGCCAATCCCAACGACCGGCCCGGGTACTGACGCCGGTTGCATAAAAGCAAAAAGGCCATGCCGCAACGCATGGCCTTTTTTTGGTCGGGGAAATCAGGCGCCGAGTTTTGGGTTGAGCGTGTAGGTGCCGGTGAGGCTGGCCTGCGCCAGAACGTGCCCGGCCATCGCCGCACGCACTTCGGGGCCGCCGAATTTTCCAGTTAGCGGCAGTTGCTCGATGTCGAGCGCGAAAACCGTGAATACGTAGTGGTGAATGATTTCGTCGTTCCACGGCGGACAGGGGCCGTCGTAACCGTGGTAGTCGCCGCGCATGTCGTTGTCGCCGGCAAACCAGTCGGTGTAGTTGTTGACCCCCTGGCGCGCGCCGCGGGCAGCCTGCGGGCCGGGTTTGCCGCGTGGCGTGACGTCGTTGCTGAATTCACCTTCGTTTATGGCGTTGACCCCAGCCGGCAGGTCGATCAGCACCCAGTGGAAGAAATCGACGCGCGGCAGGCTGGCGGGCACGACGCGTCCTTCCTGATTGACGTCGTCGCCCCGGCTCGGCACATCGGGGTCGTGGCAGATTACGGCAAACGAGCGCGTGCCGGCGGGCGCGTCGGTCCACGCCAGTTGCGGATTGAGGTTCTTGCCGAGGCAGACATGGTGGGCCGGTTCGGGAATACAGAAGGCGAATTGGCCCGGGATCCGTTGCCCGTCGGCAAAGCTGGTGCTGGTCAGTTTCATTGAGTTGTTCTCCTCCGGTTAGGCGGACCGCCGTTTGAAATCCTGCAGGCGGAAGCCGAGAGCCCATAGTGTAGCGAAATAGACGATGCCGCCAAGTGTTACCAGCCCGCTCAGGCGAAGCACGCGCTCGAGCAGCGCGTAACGCAGCCAGTCGGCGTCGCTGCCGGTGGCGAACCATAGAGTGCCGCCCATGACTACCAGCGCCAGCAAAAGCTTCAGGGTGAACGTCGCCCAGCCTGCTTGTGGCTGATAGACGGCGTGCCGGCGCAGGCCACGGTAGAGCAGGGCGGCGTTCAGGCAGGCGGCCAGGCCGATCGACAGGGCCAGACCGGCATGCTGCAGCCAGCCGATGAAGGCGAGGTTCATGGCCTGGGTGGCGGCGAGCGAAACCAGGGCGATCTTGACCGGGGTGCGGACATTCTGGCGGGCGTAGAAACCGGGCGCCAGCACCTTGACCAGAATCAGCCCGGTGAGTCCGATGCTGTAGGCGATCAGCGCCTCGCGGGTGCGAAACACGTCGTCACTGGTAAATGCACCGTGAAAGAACAGTGTGGCGATCAGTGGCACCGCAAGCAGCGCCAGTGCCAGTGCGGCCGGGGCCGCAAGCAGCAGGGTCAGGCGTAGCCCCCAGTCGAGCAGCTTCGAATATTCGGGCGCGTTGTCGCTGGCGTGGTAGCGGGCCAGCGAAGGAAGCAGGATTGTGCCGAGAGCAACCCCGAGCATCCCGGAGGGGAATTCCATGAGGCGGTCGGCGTAATACAGCCAGGAGACGCTGCCGCTCTTCAGGAAGGAGGCGAAGATGGTGTTGATCAGCAGGCTGATCTGGGAAACCGATACGCCAAGCAGGGCCGGCGCCATCAGGGTCAGGATGCGCCGTACGCCGGGGTCGGCCCAGGCGGCGCGCAGATCGAGACTCGGGCGCGGCAGCATGGCTATCCGGCGCAGCGCGGGAATCTGGATCGCCAGCTGGAGGACGCCGCCAAGAAAGACCGCCCAGGCCAGCGCCAGCACCGGCGGGTTGAAGTAGGGCGCGGCAAACAACGCCATGCCGATGAATGCCAGGTTGAGCAGCACCGGTGTAAATGCCGGCAGGGCAAAGCGGCTCCAGGTGTTGAGGATGCCGCCGGAAAGTGCCACCAGCGACATGAACAGGATGTACGGGAAGGTAATGCGGGTCAGCGTGACGGTCAGTTCGAACTTGCCGGCGTCCGCGCTGAACCCGGGTGCGGAGATCCAGACCAGCAGCGGGGCAGTGGCGACGCCCACGGCCGTGACGACGAACAGGGCCATGGACAGGATGCTGGTCACATGGTCGATCAGACGCAGCGTTTCCTGATCGCCGCGCTTGTTCTTGTATTCACCGACAATCGGCACGAAGGCCTGCGCAAAGGCGCCCTCGGCGAACATCCGGCGTAGCAGGTTGGGCAGCTTGAATGCGACGAAAAATGCGTCCGTCGCCATCCCGGCGCCGAAGGTGCGGGCAATGACGAAATCGCGGACGAAGCCGAGAACCCGCGAGAGCAGGGTCATGCCGCTGACCGTGGCAAGGGCGCGAAGAAGATTCATGAGACGGAGCGTTGCCTGACGAGCGGCAGAAAAGCTATAATTCTACGCTCTGTTGCCGGTGTAGCTCAGTTGGTAGAGCAGCGCATTCGTAATGCGAAGGTCGTAGGTTCGACTCCTATCTCCGGCACCACAAAAAACAAGGGGTTGCCGATTTGTCGGTAACCCCTTGCCCATTTGGAGAACGATCATGCAATTGAAGGACAAGGTTTTTCTGGTCACCGGCGCCGGTTCCGGCCTCGGTGCTGCAAGTGCGCAGGCGCTGGTCGAGGCGGGCGCCCGGGTCGTTCTGGCCGACCTCAACCGTGCCGCCGGCGAGAAGGTTGCCGAAAAACTCGGCAGTAATGCACGTTTCGTCGAGACCGATGTGGCGAACGAGGCGTCTGCGGTCAACGCCATTCAGACGGCCATTTCCACATTCGGTGGCCTGCACGGGTTGGTCAATTGCGCCGGTGTGGCGCCGGCCGAAAAGGTCGTCGGCCGCGAAGGGCCGCACAAGCTGGAAAGTTTCGCACGGACGATCAATATCAACCTGGTCGGTACCTTCAACATGATTCGCCTGGCTGCCGAGGCGATGATGAAGGGCGAGCCGGATGCCGGCGGCGAACGCGGCGTGATCGTCAATACCGCGTCGGTGGCGGCATTCGAAGGGCAACTGGGCCAGGCCGCCTATGCCGCCTCGAAGGGCGGCATCGTGGCGCTGACCCTGCCGGTGGCGCGCGAACTGGCGAAGAGCGGCATCCGCTGTGTAACCATCGCGCCGGGCATCATGGAAACCCCGATGCTGCTCGGCATGCCGCCGGAAGTGCAGGAATCGCTGGGCAAGATGGTGCCGTTTCCGTCGCGCATGGGCAAGCCGGTCGAGTTTGCCGCGCTGGTCCGTCACATCGCCGAAAATGCCTACCTGAACGGCGAGGTGATCCGCCTGGACGGCGCCATCCGGATGGGAAGCAAATAATCTATACTTCGGCTCCGCCCTAGACCAGAAAGGCACTTCGGTGCCTTTTTCTTTGCATGTCCCCGACTCCCTGCTATCACTGCGGCCTGCCCATCCCCGAAAGCCTTGAATTGCCCGTGCGCATTGGTGGTGAGGTGCGGAACATGTGCTGTCCGGGTTGTCAGGCGGTAGCGCAGTCAATTGTCGACAACGGGCTGGAAGACTACTACCGCAGCCGCGACGCGCTGCCCGAGTCGCCGCGCGAGGCGCTGCCGGCCATCTTCGACCAGCTGGCACTCTTCGACCATGCCGAATTTCAGAAGAGTTTCGTCAAGGCGCTTGGCGAAAACGAGCGCGAGGCGTCGCTGCTGCTCGAGGGCATCACCTGTTCGGCCTGCATCTGGCTGAACGAGCAGCATGTCGGCAAATTGCCCGGGGTGACCGCAGTCGATATCAACTATGCGACGCGGCGCGCCCGCATCCGCTGGGACGAATCGCGGATCAGGCTTTCCGACATTCTCGGGGCGATCGCCGCGATCGGCTATCGCGCCTATCCTTACGACGCCGCGAAGAACGAGGAGATTTCCCGCAAGGAGCGGCGCGATGCCATGTGGCGCCTGTGGGTGGCCGGCTTCGGCATGATGCAGGTGATGATGTATGCCGTACCGGTCTATCTGGCCGACGGCGACATGACCGCCGATATCGAGAGCCTGATGCGCTGGGCCAGCCTGCTGCTGACCCTGCCGGTGATCTTCTATTCCTCGGCGCCGTTTTTCCGGAACGCCTGGCGTGATCTCAAGTTGCGCCGCGTCGGCATGGATGTGCCGGTGGCGCTCGGCGTCGGCGCGGCTTTCCTGGCCAGCTGCTGGGCAACGCTGATCCAGGACGGCGAGGTCTATTTCGACTCGGTCACCATGTTTATCTTCTTCCTGCTTGGCGGGCGCTACCTGGAGATGACGGCCCGGCAGAAGGCGGTCAGCGTGACCGAGGCGCTGGCCAAGCTGCTGCCGGCCTTCGCGCAAATCATGCCCAATTTTCCGGTTGACCGCAGCAGCGAACAGCGGGCGGTGGCCGACCTGCACCCTGGCGACGTGGTTCTGGTTCGCCCCGGCGATGTCGTGCCGGCGGACGGGCGGGTCATCGAGGGTGTAAGTTCCGCCAATGAGGCCCTGCTGACCGGCGAGAGCCGGCCGGTGCCCAAGTCGCCGGGGATGCCGGTAACTGGCGGCTCGGTCAATACCGATAGTCCGCTGGTCGTGCGCGTCGAGCAGGTGGGGGAGGGCACGCGGCTTTCTGCCATCGTCCATCTGATGGAGCGCGCAGCGGCCGAAAAGCCGCGCATTGTCGAACTCGCCGACCGGATCGCCAGTTATTTTGTCGCGGCATTGCTGCTCGTTGCCGTTGCCGTGGCCATTGGCTGGTCCATCTTCGATCCCTCGAGGGCCTTGTGGATCACGGTTTCGGTGCTGGTCGTGACCTGCCCGTGCGCACTGTCGCTGGCCACGCCGATCGCCCTGACCGTGGCGGCCGGCGCGCTGGCCAAGGACGGCTTGCTGGTGACGCGCGGACATGCCATCGAGACACTGGCCCGGGCGACGTACTTTGTTTTCGACAAGACCGGCACGCTGACCAGCGGCCAGATGCGCTTGGTCGATGTGCTGCCGACTGGCAGCATGACGCGGGCTGAGTGCGTGAAAATTGCCGCCGCCCTGGAGCAGTCTTCCGAGCACCCGGTGGCGGTGGCCTTGCGCCTGGCCTGCGCGGGTGACGATGTGCCGCCGGCGGGCAATGCGCTGAGCGAGCCGGGGCAGGGCATCGAGGGGGAAATCGGCGGCCGGCGTTACCGGATCGGCCGACCGGCGTACGCGCTCGGACTCGCGACCACGGTAGCACCCGACCTGATCGCCACCTGGCTGGAAACCGGCGATACGGTCGTTGTTCTCGGCGACGCTACAGGTTTTCTGGCCCTGTTCCGTCTGGGCGACGAGGTCCGGCCCGAGGCGCTTCCGCTGATCGATGCCCTGAAGACAGCAGGCAAGCAGATCGTTCTGCTCACTGGCGATGCGCCTGCGGTGGCGCGCCACGTGGCGGAACGACTGGGTATTGCCGACGTACGGGCCGACGCTACGCCGCAGGGCAAGCATGAATGCGTGACCAGCCTGCAGGCCGGTGGCGCCGTCGTCGCCATGGTGGGTGACGGAGTGAACGATGCGCCGGTGCTGGCGCAGGCTCAGGTCTCGATCGCGATGGGCGGCGGGGCGCAACTGGCGCGGACTCAGGCAGATTTCGTGCTGCTCTCGGAAAATCTCGATCATCTGCGCCGCGGCCTGCTGCGCGGGGAAAAGACGCTGCGCATCATCCGGCAGAACCTCTGGTGGTCATTCGCCTATAATTTCGTGGCCCTGCCGCTGGCAATCGCCGGATTCGTGACGCCGTGGCTGGCGGGGATCGGCATGTCAGCCAGTTCGTTGCTGGTGGTTCTCAACTCGCTGCGCATTCAGCGCGTGGATGGTGAGTGATGGAAATCCTGTATCTATTGATTCCGTTTTCGGTCGTGCTGGTGTTTGCAATTGCCGTCGCTTTCTGGTGGTCGGTAAAAAGCGGACAGTTCGACGATCTCGAAGGCCCGGGCTTCCGGGTGCTGATGGATGATGACGGCCCGGATATTCCGGGTGCTGTCGCAGCGAAACCGGAGAAGCCGGAGAACGATTCCGGAAAACTTTGACCTGCGTCAACGCGGGCAGGGGCGGGTATCGGCATCATCCAGTCATGTGAAGTTCGTGCTTCACAAAAGTTCTCTGTTGGGGTTGGGGTGCGTTACGACGCACCCTTTTTTTGTCCACGGCCACCCTTTGGAGAATCCGCTACACCCTTCTGCCTAATTTGACCTAGATAATCGGTAGGTTGATCTAGGTCAAATCCCGGTGCCTGATCTAGAATACCATCCGCTTTCATGTGCCCCCGTGCGTTTTCAGGGAGGGGGTCATCCAGTTTTTCATTAACGAGAGGTGGGTTCATGTCTGGAACGCAAACCACATATAACGATAAGGTCGTACGGCAATTCTCCGTCATGACCGTCATCTGGGGCATTGTTGGCATGCTGGTCGGTGTCATCATTGCTGCTCAGCTGGTCTGGCCGGAGCTGAATATCGGCCCCTGGCTGCACTTCGGGCGTCTGCGCCCGCTGCACACCAACGCGGTTATCTTTGCGTTTGGCGGCTGTGCATTGTTCGCAACTTCCTACTGGTGCGTGCAGCGTACCTGTCACACGCGGCTGTGGGGTGGTCCGCTGGTTCCCTTCACTTTCTGGGGCTGGCAGATCATTATCGTGCTCGCAGCGATTACCCTGCCGCTCGGCATTACCAGCGGCAAGGAGTACGCCGAACTGGAATGGCCGATCGACATCCTGATCACCTTGGTCTGGGTTTCATACGCATTGGTGTTCTTCGGCACCATCGCCAAGCGTACGGTGTCGCATATCTACGTGGCCAACTGGTTCTTCGGTGCCTTCATCATTGCCGTGGCCCTGCTGCATCTGGTCAATAGCGCCGCGGTTCCGGTTTCGCTGACCAAGTCATACTCCGTCTATTCGGGTGTGCAGGACGCAATGATCCAGTGGTGGTACGGACACAACGCCGTGGGCTTTTTCCTGACGGCCGGCTTCCTGGGCATGATGTACTACTTTGTGCCGAAGCAGGCTGGGCGTCCGGTTTATTCCTATCGCCTGTCCGTGGTCCACTTCTGGGCACTGATCTTCACCTACATGTGGGCGGGTCCCCACCACCTGCACTACACCGCGCTGCCTGACTGGACCCAGTCCGTCGGCATGGTCTTCTCGCTGATTCTGCTCGCACCTTCCTGGGGCGGCATGATCAACGGCATCATGACCCTGTCGGGTGCCTGGCATAAGCTGCGCGACGATCCCATCCTGAAGTTCCTGATTACCTCGCTGTCCTTCTACGGTATGTCGACCTTTGAAGGTCCGATGATGTCGATCAAGACCGTCAATGCGTTGTCGCACTACACGGACTGGACTGTCGGCCACGTGCACTCCGGTGCCTTGGGCTGGGTGGCAATGGTTTCCATCGGCTCCATCTACTATCTGTTGCCGAAGCTCTTCGGCAAGACCGAGATGTACAGCACCAAACTGGTTACGACCCACTTCTGGATCGCGACGATCGGTACCGTGCTCTACATCGCATCCATGTGGATTGCCGGTGTGATGCAGGGCCTGATGTGGCGTGCAGTTAACGCCGACGGTACGCTGGCTTACAGCTTCGTCGAGTCGGTCAAGGGTTCCTACCCGTTCTGGGCAATCCGCTGGCTGGGTGGTGTCCTTTTCCTGTCCGGTATGTTGATCATGGCCTACAACATGTTCAAGACCATGGCGGGCGGCAGGACCCAGGATACGCCGGTGCTGGCTGCGGCTGGCCATCACGCCTGATTAGGGGGAAAGAATAATGATCAAGCATGAACAAATTGAAAAGAGTGTCGGGCTGCTTATTGTCCTGACCATATTGACCGTGATTTGGGGCGGCCTGCTCGAAATCGTTCCGCTGTTCTTCCAGAAGTCCACCACGACACCGGTTGATGGGGTGAAGCCTTACGATGCCGTTCGCCTGGCTGGTCGTGACATCTACGTTCGCGAAGGCTGCTTCCTTTGCCATTCACAGATGATTCGTCCGTTCCGTGCCGAAACCGAGCGCTACGGGCATTTTTCGGTGGCTGGTGAGTTCGTCTATGACCATCCGTTCCAGTGGGGCTCCAAGCGGACTGGTCCGGATCTGGCTCGTGTTGGCGGACGTTACTCGGATGAGTGGCAGCGCGCTCACCTGATGAATCCGCGCGATCTGGTGCCGGAATCCAACATGCCTGCTTTTGCTTTCCTGGCAAATACCAAGGCCAAGGATACCGTGGGTGCCGACATCGAAGCCAAGATGAAGACAATGCAAGGCTATGCAAGGGTTCGTGGTATTCCGGGCAACACCGATGAAGAAATCAAGGGGGCCAAGGCCGCCATCGGTGACAAGACGGAAATGGATGTTCTCATCGCCTACCTGCAGGGCCTCGGTACGGCTTTGGGCACCATGAAGCAATAGCCATGGACATCAACGATCTGCGTTCCATCACGACAGTACTCGGGTTGCTCTGCTTCCTGGGGATTGTCGGCTGGGCGTACGGCAAGGGCAGCAAAAAGGGCTTTGAGGAGGCTGCCAACCTGCCGTTTGATGCGGACGATGATCTGGGTGCGGCCTCTTCGATGGCGCACCCACGTAAATCAAAGGAAAGCAAATGAGCGATTTCGTTAGCGGTTTTTGGAACGTCTACGTGGTTGTGATTGTGCTGGCTAGTATTCTTGCCTGCGCAGTTCTTCTCTACGTTCAGGGTAAGGCGAAGTTCACCCCGGGCAAAACCATGGGTCATGTCTGGGATGAAACGCTGGAGGAATACAACAACCCGATGCCCAAGTGGTGGAGTTGGCTGTTCGTCATCACGGTCATCTTCGCACTGGTTTATCTGGCACTCTATCCGGGACTCGGCAGCTTCAAGGGGGTGCTAGGCTGGAGTGCTGTCGGGCAATACCAGGCGGAGCGAGAAAAGGCTGACGCTACGGCCAAGCCGTTGTTTGACAAGTACCTGGCGATGGATGTCAAGGCGGTGGCCGGCGACAAGCAGGCGATGGAAACCGGCAAGCGTCTTTATCTGACCTATTGCATGCAATGCCATGGCGCGGATGGACGCGGTGCCAAGGGCTTCCCGAACCTGACCGATGCCGACTGGCTATACGGCGGCGAACCCGAGCAACTCGTGAATACGATTGCTGCTGGCCGCATGGGTGTCATGCCCCCGCATGCCCAGCTCGGTGCCGATACCATCAAGGATCTGGCGAATTACGTCCGTTCCCTGTCCGGTCTGCCGAATGACTCGGTTCGTGCCGCCAAGGGCAAGGAAGCCTTCGCCTCTGCCGGTTGTGCGGGCTGCCACGGGCCGGATGCCAAGGGCATGCAGGCAATCGGGGCGCCTAACCTGACTGACAAGATCTGGTTGTATGGTTCTTCCGAAGCGGTCATCATTGAAACCATCACCAATGGTCGCCAGAACAAGATGCCGGCCTGGAAGGAGTTCCTGGGCGATTCCAAGGTGCATCTGCTTTCTGCCTACGTTTACAGCTTGGGCCAAGGCGCCAAGTAACGACTTGAAAACGGGGCGGGAAACCGCCCCGTTTTGTTTTGCGCAAATATTAGCAATGTCTGATCTGTATCAAGATTGCGTTTCTGCAAAGCTTTCACCATGCTACCTTTAACGCAATCCTGATACCGATACGACCCTATGGAACCCACCGAAAAGACCACTGACAAGCCATCAGCAGCGCCTGCCCAGATTTCGTTTTACGAGAAGCACAAGAAAATCTATATCCGTGAAGTCAAGGGCTGGTGGGATACGTGGCGCTGGGTGTTTGTGTTTTTTACCCAGATACTCTTCTACGGCTTGCCCTGGCTGCAATGGAACGATCGTCAGGCCGTGCTATTCCATCTGGTCGAGCGCAAGTTTTACTTGTTCGGTCTGGTGCTGTGGCCGCAGGATGTTTTCTATCTTGCCCTGCTGCTGATCATTTCGGCGTATGCACTGTTCCTGTTCACAGCGGTGGCGGGCCGCTTGTTCTGCGGTTATGCCTGTCCGCAGACGGTTTATACCGAAATTTTCATGTGGATCGAAAACCGGATCGAGGGTGACCGCTCGGCACGGATGAAGCTTGACAAGGGGCCGTGGACCGCACGAAAGATCGGTCTCAAGATCTACAAGCATGCAGTCTGGATTGCGATTGCGCTTTGGTCCGGTTTCACGCTCGTCGCCTACTTTACCCCGGTCAGCGAGCTGCTGGCAGAACTCCCGTTCGGTCTCTCCGGATGGGAGTTCTTCTGGACGTTTTTCTACGCCGGCTTTTTCTACATGCAGGCAGGCTTCCTGCGCGAACAGGTATGCAAGTACATGTGCCCCTACGCGCGCTTCCAAGGCGTGATGTACGACCCCGATACGCTGGTCATTACCTATGATCCGGAGCGTGGCGAGCCGCGTGGCCCGCGCAAGAAAAACGTCGATGCGAATGCGGCCGGCCTCGGTGATTGCGTCGACTGCGGGTTGTGCGTTGCGGTCTGTCCGACCGGAATCGATATCCGGAAGGGTATCCAGTACGAGTGTATCGGCTGCGGCGCGTGTATTGATGCTTGTGATCCGGTGATGGACAAGGTGGGCCTGCCACGGGGACTGATTCGCTACACCACCGAGAATGCCTTGGCCAAGCACTTCACGCCGAAAGAGATTGTCGGGCATATTCTGCGTCCACGGATCATTCTGTACACGACCATCCTGATTGCGATCACCTTGGCTTCCGCCTGGTCTTTGGCCACCCGTGTTCCACTCAAGGTGGACGTCACGCGTGACCGTTCTTCCCTGGCCAGAGAGGCAGACGATGGACGGATCGAGAACGTCTACAACCTCAAGATCATGAATACGACCGAAGAACCGAAACGCTATGCCCTGTCGGTCGAAGGTATGGACGGGATCGAACTGCTCGGCGAGCGGATCGTCGAGGTGGGTAGTGCGAAGAATGAAGAAGTGACCGTGGTTGTGCGCGTTCCACCGGATTCCGGCAAAAAGGGCGCAAACACCATATATTTTGATATCAAGGCCCAGAACCACGACAAGATCGCGGTTCATGAAAAGGCCTCTTTCCTGATGCCCTGAGATGAATACTTCAATGACCCTGCGTGGTGATAACAAACCCTGGTACAAGGAACCCTGGCCGTGGCTTCTGATGGCTGGCCCAGCCATCGTGATCGTTGCCGGCTTCATCACCGCCTGGCTGGCCATTATCAGCAACGATGGCCTGGTAGCCGATGATTATTACAAACAGGGCCTGGCAGTCAATCAGCGCCTGCAACGTGATCATCAGGCTGCAGAGCTCGGATTGCGCGCCGATGTCATGCGTTCCGGCAACCAGATTCGTCTCCTGCTCGGCACTGAAGTCAGTGCCAACCTGCCTGACAATCTGGTGCTGAAGCTCGCCCATCCGACCCGGGCCGGCCAGGATCAACTGGTTAGCATGGCTTCGGAGGGGCAGGGTTTTTATGGCGGGAAGCTGGCTGCGGATATTTCGGGGCGCTGGCATGTCTCGATCGAGGACCCGGCAGGAAAATGGCGAATTCAGGGGGATTGGCTGGCTGACGAAGAGGCGCCGCTTCATCTCTCGTCGCGGCCAATGAAGTAGTATTTTGTTTGTTCTGTTACTGGGAGATGGCATATGGCTTGGGAACTGTTGTTCGGTAGTGATTTCGGCTTGATGAGTCTTGGTGTGATTGTTGGTGTGCTGGTAATCGGCTTTGGCATGGGCAAGCTGTATTCAAGCAAGATGAACGAAGAATCACGCAAGCTCGGCAAGTAAATTTTCGGCTTGCCTGCCGTCCATTGGGGCGGCCTGATTCCCCCGGTCGGCTTGCCGTCGGGGGTTTATTTTTGTGCTGTTGAGGTGCCTGTGCGCGGAACCCGGCGACTGAGATGCTCGATTCTGTTGTCCCTTTTGGTTCATTCCGCGGTGCTTTTTTCCCTACGGAATGCAGCCTTGATCGCGGAGCCAGCCATCTCTCCTTCAGGGCTGGTCATCAGTGCTCGGCTGATGCCGGTCCGGGGCGAAACGCAAGCGGCGATCCCTCCTGGCGCCGCTACTCAACCCATACCGCTACCGGCTGAAAGCCTTATGCAGCGAAATCTCGCTAAAGACAGGGTAAGAACGGATCGGTCCATTTCGCCAAGGTTTTCGCGGTCGACCGCACCGGTTGATGCGATTGTGGCTGAACAAGGTGCAGGCCAACCCGAGAGGTCAACGCCGGTTACCACCGCTTCGGCATTGCCGCCGGATATGCCTTCAGCCGACGGATTGCGCCAGTATCGGCTCAACCTTGCGCGCGAGGCTCGCCGCTTCAAGCGCTATCCAGTGCAGGCGAGAGAGCGGGGCTGGGAAGGGGTTGTCGTGGTCGTCGTGAACACCGTCGCCGGTGCGGAACATCCACAAGTCATGCTGAGCCAGTCCAGTGGATTCGAAATTCTCGATCAGGAAGCGCTGGAACTGGTAACGCAGGCAATACGAACGGCTTTGATTCCCGATAGTTTGCGCGGGCGACTTTTTGGACTGACCCTGCCAATCCACTACCATCTGGACGAATAGTCAGGCCGGCCGCGTAACTGGTGACAGCGCTGTCTCGTGGAAGCCGAAATGCCCTTGTGCGCGGTCGGCAAGGTAGCGTTCGAGACAGTGCGTTACGCTACGGAAGGAGATTTCGTTCCAGGGAATATCTTCCGGACGCGTCAGGGTGACCTCAAGACTTTCCTCACCGGCCGCATGCGCCGCTGTGGCGAGGCGGCCACGGTAAAAGAGATGGACCTGATTTATATGGGCAATGCTGACCATGGTGAATGGGGCGTCCACGATGATTTGCGCGCCGGCCTCTTCAAGGGTTTCGCGACACGCGGCTTCCGCAGTTGTTTCACCGTTTTCCATGAAACCGGCAGGTAGTGTCCATAATCCGCGTTGCGGCTCGATGGCGCGTCGGCAAAGGAGGATGCGCCCTTCCCACTCGGCGACGCACCCCACCACCAGCCGGGGATTCTCGTAATGAATGTGCCCGCAGTTCTTGCAGACATGCCGTGGAAGGGCGTCGCCAGCGGGAATCTCGAAGGAAACGCTGGCGCCGCAACGTGTGCAAAATTTGATCATGGCTCAGCTGTTACTATTGATCCGGCCCTGTGAAGTTTGAATCATGAAGCAGCGGCGTATTTGACGAATGGGTCCTGGAAATAAGACATGACCCGATCCGGGTCTTGTTCGAGTTGGGTCATGTGTTCGATGACTGCAGATTTGAGCTTAGCCTTGGTTCGAGCCGGCACCTTGGCGCCGATGGTCTGCTTGAGATCGCCATTGAGTCGCTCCTCGGGATTCAATTCGGGGCTGTAACTGGGCAGATAGAACAACTCGATTTTGTCCTGACGTTCTGCCGCCCAGGCTTTGACCGGTTTGCTGTGATGAACGCGCAGGTTATCCAGAATCAGGAACACCTTTCGGCCTGCATCCTTGATCAGCGCTTCCAGAAACTCGATCAGCCTGTCCGAGTTGAAGGCTTCATCAATGATCATCCAGCGCGTCTGGCCCTTGTTGGTCACGGTGGCAATCATCGACAGCTTCTGACGGGTGCCGCCGACCACAAACGTGACAGGCGTCTTGCCGGCCGGGGCGTAGCTGCGACCACGGACATCGGTATTGACCAAGGCTGTCTCGTCACCCCAATGGATTTCTCCTCCTTCGGCTTTGGCGCGCTTCTCGATTTCCGGGTACTGCTCATCAAGCCAAGCTTGCACCGCTTCCGGGCGTTGTTCATAGGCACGCCGGATTGGCTTCTGCGGGGTAAAGCCCCAGCGGGCAAGGTATTTGCCGACGCCGCGAACCGATAGCTTGATACCAAATTCGCCTTCGATCAGTTGCATGACCGCGGCTCGATTCCACAGCGCAAAGTCCATCTTCAGCTGTTCCGGTCGCTTGTCGCAGATGATCTGCCGGATCGTTTGTTCTTGCTCCGCGCTCAGGCTGCGTCCATCGCCAGGCTCTCGGCCTCGAGGTGCCGGGCGAATTGCCGCCACCCCACCAGCCTCATACAGATCGATCGCTTTACGTACCGTCGGATAGCTCAACCCCGTGAGCTCAACAATGCGCATCACGCCAAGGCCTTTGCGATGCAAACG
>Ga0209310_1000943_pt1 | contig 25510 bp, 15 predicted proteins | sample AD_UKC030_MetaG_FD_184415 | JGI IMG/M metagenome (GOLD analysis project Ga0209310, IMG submission 184415) | Active sludge microbial communities of municipal wastewater-treating anaerobic digesters from USA - AD_UKC030_MetaG (SPAdes) (version 2) | ecosystem: Engineered > Bioreactor > Anaerobic >...
ATTGATACCAACAAAACTAAAATGGGTAAAGCAAACAACAGAAGAGTTGAAGTGAAATTAATCAAATAATTTCTTTCAAAATAAATACTGAAAACGTCCCGATTTATCGGGACGTTTTTTTTATTTTTATAAAATGAAGGCAAACTCTTTTTTATCTTTATTGGCTAATCATATTTTGACTAACCATTCTTTTGAAATGGAAAGCTTAACTATTGTGCTTCCTAATAAAAGAGCTCGGGTTTTTTTATTAGAAGAATTAAAACAAACTATTCAATCCAATAGCTTTGCCCCTAGAATTATTAACATTGAAGATTTTATTCAAGAGATAGCAACTATTAGAACTATAGATTCAATTGAATTATTATTTGAGTTTTATTCGGTTTACCTTTCCGTAACAAATAAAAATGAACAACAATCGTTTGAACAATTTTCTAATTGGGGGAAAACGTTGCTTCAAGATTTTAATGAAATAGACCGATTTCTTCTCTCTCCAAATCATGTTTTTTCTTATCTGAAAGAAATTGAAGCCATAAAAAGATGGAATCTTGAGTTACAGGATAAAACAAGATTAATTGAAAATTATCTCCAATTTTGGGACAATATGCCTTTGTATTATGACTCTTTTTATAAGCATTTATTAAACAAAGGAATTGGATATCAAGGGTTAATTTATCGTGAAGCAGTAGAAAATTTAAACCATTTCTCCAACACAATAGGAAATCATCATTTTATTTTTGCAGGATTCAATGCTTTAAATAAAGCAGAAGAAATGATTTTTCAGCATTTATTATCTATTGAAAAAGCTACTGTTTTATGGGATGCTGAAGAAACCTTTTTGAATGACCCTTATCATGATGCCGGTTTGTTTGCCCGTAAAATAAAAAAGAGTTGGCCATTTTATAAAAACAATCCTTATCAATGGATTTTTAATGAATTTAAAGAGCCAAAAAATATCCAAATAATGGGCACGCCCAAAACAATTGGACAAGCTAAATTAGCAGCTGATATAATTCAAACCATTGCTGACCAGCAACCTTTAGAAAAAGTAGCCATTGTTTTAGGGGAAGAAAATATTTTAATTCCGCTTTTAAATTCATTACCCAATTCTGTTTCGCACCTAAACATTACAATGGGTTATTCCGGAAAGAATAATCCGGCACAATTGTTACTTTCAAAATTGTTCAAAATGCATCAGAATGCTTTCAAACGAAGTCAATCTAGCTATGTGTTTTATTATAAAGATGTGTTAGAAGTCCTTCAAAATCCATTAGTTGAACCTTTTGTAAATGCAAAAACACTTGTAAATCAAATTAATCAATATAATTATACGTTCATTTCTCATGTAAAGTTGGTTGAAATGTACAATCAGTCAAATTCATTTTTTCAACTTTTATTCGAAAAGTGGCCAGCTAATACGGTCCAGATACTTGATACTTTAGCAACCGTTTTGCTTCAAATTAAACAATTTCTTCAATCGGAAGATTCAAAGGATAAAATCACCAATAGCTTTGTTTATGCCATCTTTAAGATAATTAATAAACTGAGTACTTATTGTTCAGAACACAACTATATTACTTCAATTGAAGGGCTACATGGTTTATACAAACAAATTATTGATTTAGCAGAAGTTTCGTTTGAAGGAGAGCCATTGCAAGGCCTTCAAATTATGGGTGTATTGGAAAGTCGTGTTTTAGACTTCGAAACTGTAATCATCACTTCCATGAATGAAGGTGTCTTTCCAGCCGGGAAATCGCAGAATTCATTCATCCCTTTAGATGTGAAAAGAGAATTAGGATTGCCAACTTTCAAAGAAAAAGATGCCATTTACACCTATCACTTTTATCATCTTTTACAACGGGCAAAAAACATCTATTTGCTTTATAATACTGAATCAGAAGGAATTGATGCCGGAGAAAAAAGTAGGTTTATAACCCAATTAGAAGTTGAAAAACAGCCTAATCATGTTCTTTCGCACCAAATTTATAATGCAATTTTACCCGAGAAAGCTCATGAACCAATGGTTGTAGAAAAATCTGAATTGGTGATGGAAAGATTGCGTGAAATGGCCGATAACGGATTTTCTCCTTCAACTTTGACAACTTATATTCGAAATCCGATGCAGTTTTATTTTCAACGGATTTTGCGAATTTCTGAAACGGAAGAAGTCGAAGAAAATATTGCCATTAATACCCTCGGAACAATTATTCATGCAGCTTTAGAAGTTTTGTATAAACCTTATATGAATACATTTTTAAGTATCTCAAACGTTGAAAATATGCTTAAAATTGCTGATAGTGAAGTTTTCAAACAATTTAAAACTGTTTATAAAGAAGGAGAAATTACCAAAGGTAAAAACCTATTAGCTTTTGAAGTTGCCAAACGAAATGTGTACAATTTTTTACAACTAGAAAAACGGCTTTTGGAGCAAGATGACGCAGTAAAAGTGTTGTTTTTGGAAAAAAATTTCGAAGCAGTTTTACAAGATGTTCGCTTACCTTTTCCAATCAAAATCAAAGGTAATGTCGACAGAATAGAGCTCAGAAACGGGAAACTTCGTATTATTGATTACAAAACCGGTAAAGTAGAACAAAACGGATTAGCCATTCAAAACTGGAATGGTTTGACAGCCGACATCAAACATGATAAAATTATTCAATTGTTGTGTTATGCCTTTATGGTTCAAGCGGAATTTCCTAATACTGAAATGGAAGTAGGAATTATTTCCTTTAAAAATTTAAAAGCAGGATTTATGCCTTTTCAAATAAAGGAAGGTCGAGAAGTAATTTTAAACCAAGTAGATGATTCTGTTTTAGAAGATTTTAAAACGGAATTAATTGAGCTGTTAAATGAAATTTTAAATGTAGAAATACCTTTTGAGGAGAAAATTTTATAACCATATAAGTTTCTCTGGTATAAGCTTATATGGTAAAAATCAATTATATTTTTTTCAAAAAGTTGAGCAAAACCATTTTTAATTCTGTTTCATTTTCAATATAACTCATATGACCATCCGGAAAAGTAACTAATTCCACTTTTGAATCTTTAATTTGGTCAAGACTTTCCTCATAATTCAACACACCATCTTTTTTTCCTAAAATTAACATCATCGGATAGGGTGAAAAATGCAATAAAACTTCTCTGTCTTTTCTTATTTTCATCCCTTCTAAAGCGGCGACAATTCCTTGTAAGGGAGTTTTTAAAGCTTCCATTTTTACTAGCTCAATTTCGACTGCTAAACGTTCCCGGTTGTCTTCGTTAAATAAATTAGCAATTGACATTCTAACAAAAGCAGTATAATTTTGTTTGACAGCTAAAATTGCCCTTTCGCGATTCAATTTTCGTTCCGCACTGTCTGATCTTGATGTCGAATTTAGCAAAACCAATCCTTTCATTACATCCGGATATAACTCAGCAAATGCAAGTGCTACATATCCACCCATTGAATGGCCAATAAATACTGCTTTTCGGATTTTAAGTTCATGTAAAACTTCATGTACCATATCCGCTTGGTCTTCCATAGTATGAATATAGCCTAAGCATTCAGAATTACCATGACCCAATAAATCGATAATTATTACACGGTTTTTTTTTGAAAAATCGGCGATGTAGTTTTTCCACATGCTTAAATTTTCTAAAAAGCCATGAAGTAAAACAATGGCAGTTCCTTTACCGGTGTCGGTGTAGTTGATTTTGGTGTTTTTGTAGTGGATTGATTTCATATAAATTTTAAAAAAACGACCTACATTCCTGCAAGTCGTCTTATAAACTTTTCAATACTTAAACCTTTAAACTAAAATTAAGCATTCATTATAGACTCAATTTCCTCCACTTCAATAGGGATATTCCGCATCAAATTAAAAGGTTCTCCTTCATTTTGAATCACCATATCATCTTCTATTCGGATGCCAAAACCTTCTTTTGGAATATAAATTCCCGGTTCAACCGTAAAAACCATATTAGCCTGCATAGGTTCATGTAATAACCCATAATCGTGCGTATCTAATCCTAAATGATGGGATGTGCCGTGCATGAAGTATTTTTTATAAGCCGGCCAATCTGGATTTTCATTTTGCACATCGGCTTTGTCTAAAAGACCCAAATTCAACAATTCTGAAGTCATTATTTTGCCTACTTCCACATGATATTGTTTCCATAATGTTCCTGGAACCAGCATTTTAGTTGCTTCATTTTTTACTCGTAAAACGGCATTGTAAACTTCTTTTTGCCTTGCTGTAAATCGGCCTGAAACCGGAATCATTCTAGTCATGTCACTGGAATAATTGGCATATTCAGCACCAACATCCAATAAGATTAAATCTCCGGCTTTGCATTGTTGGTTGTTTTCAATATAATGCAACACATTCGCATTGTTTCCTGAAGCAATTATAGGAGTGTAAGCAAATCCTTTTGAGCGATTACGCAAAAATTCATGAGCAAATTCAGCTTCAATTTCATACTCCATTACATTTGGCTTTATAAACGAAAGTACTCTTCGGAACCCTTTTTCGGTAATATCACAAGCTTTTTGAATTAAATCGATTTCTTCACTTTCTTTTATAGAACGTAAGCGTTGTAAAATTGGGTTGCTTTTTTCTACTTTATGAGCCGGATAGTTTTCCTTCCACCATTTGATGAATCGTGCCTCACGGGTTTCTGTTTCAACAGAAGCACGATAATGCTCGTTAGTGTTGATATACATCGTATCAGCATAAGACATCACTTCTTTCAACGTTTTATGAAAATCCTGAACCCAAATCACGTTTTTGATGCCCGAAACTTCAAAAGCTCTTTCTTTTGTTAGTTTTTCTCCTTCCCAAACAGCAATATGTTCATTTGTTTCTCTTAAAAACAAAACCTCTTTTAAGTTTTCATAAGGTGCATCCGGAAATAAAAGCAATATACTTTCTTCCTGATCAACTCCGGATAAATATAAAATATCACGGTGTTGTGCAAAAGGTAAAGTCGTATCGGCACTCACCGGATAATTATCATTAGAATTAAAAATCGCTACACTGTTTGGTTTCATTTGAGAGGTAAACTTTGTGCGGTTTTTGATATATAAATTGCGGTCTATTGAATGGTACTTCATGATATAAAGGTTGTTTATTATGATTTATCAAAAATAACAAGATTACATTGATTTGCTGTTAATTCAAGTATAAAATTTTGTCAACACTTAAGTAATGCCTAAATTTCCATTTTAAATTTATTCTCATGATTAAGAATGGTTTTTTATCTTTTGTTTTTTTTCTACTTGTTAATCAAAGTTGGTCACAAAATAATTCACTTGTTCAAAACATAGCATTTAATAGTGTTGGACCTACGATCATGAGTGGACGTGTGGTTGATGTCGACGTAAATCCGGATAATCCAATTGAATTTTATGTGGGCTATGCTTCCGGTGGAGTTTGGTATTCCAATAACAACGGAATGAGTTTTACTCCAATCATGGATAATTCGGCAACTCAAAATGTGGGGGAAATAGCAGTTGATTGGAAGAGCAGTACCATTTGGGTAGGAACAGGAGAGCATAATTCCTCGCGATCTTCTTATGCCGGAATAGGAATTTTGAAATCCACTGATAAAGGAAAAACTTGGCAAAATATGGGTTTGAAAGACAGCCACCACATAGGAAAAATAGAAATTAACCCAACTAATCCGAATGAAGTTGTTGTGGGCGTAACCGGACATTTGTATTCAAAAAACATGGAACGGGGTGTTTTCAAAACTAATGATGGCGGAAAGACATGGAAGCAAACCTTATTCATTGATGATGAAACCGGTATTATCGATATTGCTGTATCATCCAAAAACTTCAATATACAATTTGCCTCAGCTTGGAAAAAAGACCGTAAAGCATGGAATTTTATAGGCAACGGAACTACTTCCGGCATTTATAAAAGTGAAGACGGTGGTTCTACTTGGAAATTGATTTCCACAACTGAAAGCGGATTTCCAACCGGTGAAGGAGTGGGCAGAATTGGTTTAGCAACATTTGATGATGCTATTGTTTATGCCGTTTTGGATAATCAATCAAAACGACCAAAGAAAATCCAAACAAAAACAACAATGCCTGAAATGTTTAGTGCTCCCGGTGAAGTTTTTATGAATATTCCAAACAGTGAAATAAATGCATATTTGAAAAAACAAGGACTTTCTGAAAAATACAGGGCGGAGAATATTAAAAATTGGATTCAAAACGGAAACATGGAACCTGCGGAAGCAAAAAAAATAATGCAAGATGCGAACGCGGCCTTATTTGAAACAGAAGTGATTGGAGCAGAAGTTTATAAATCTATTGATGGAGGGAAAACATGGAAGAAAACCCATTCAGACTATATAGACGATTTTTATTATTCTTATGGATATTATTTTGGACGAATTGCGGTTGATTTGTCTAATTCTGATAAGTTGTACGTTTCGGGTGTGCCAATCATTAAATCGGATGATGGAGGGAAAACGTTTGTGTCGATTAATAGAGAAAATGTACATGCCGATCACCATATTGTATGGGTAAACCCGAAAAAAGCAGGCCATTTAATTAATGGAAATGATGGAGGCTTGAATATTTCTTATGATGATGGAGCCAATTGGATTAAATGTAATCCTCATGGTGTTAGTCAGTTTTATCATGTAAATGTGGATTACCAAAAGCCATACAATATTTATGGTGGGATGCAAGACAATGGGGTTTGGGTAGGACAGAATAATTATGAGTATAGTGTCGAATGGCATCAAGAAGGTAGATATCCGTATGAAAGTATTTTAGGTGGTGATGGAATGCAAACACAAATAGACAATAGAAATCCATCCATCGTTTTTACCGGATTTCAATTTGGAAATTACTATCGCATAGATAGAAGTAATGAAAGTCGAAAATACATTGCTCCAAAAGCCAAAAAAGAGGAAAAACCATTGCGATTCAATTGGCAAACACCTATTTTGCTTTCATCCCATAATCAAGATATTTTGTATTTGGGATCACACTATTTGCACCGTTCCTTTAATCAAGGAGATACTTGGTCAGTCATTTCTCCGGATTTGACACAAGGGGGTAAAGACGGGAATGTACCTTATGGAACAATTTCAACCTTGAGTGAAAGTCCGTTTCAGTTTGGATTACTTTATACGGGTAGTGATGATGGTTTAGTCCATGTATCAAAGGATGCAGGAGCAAGTTGGCAGAAAATATCCAATTCTTTTCCAAAAGATCTTTGGGTTTCCAGAGTGGTTGCTTCTCGACACCAAAAAGAGCGTGTTTTTGTAACATTAAACGGCTATCGTTCTGATGATTTCACGCCCTATATTTATGTGTCGGAAGATTACGGGCAAACATGGAAGTCAATTGCGACAAATATTCCAACAGCTGCTGTTAATGTTATAATAGAAGATGATAAGAATTCATCCATTTTGTATGTTGGTACTGATAATGGCCTTTTTATTTCTTTCAATCGGGGTGATAACTGGCAGCCTTTTATGAACGGTTTGCCTCCGGTCGCAGTTCATGATTTAGTGATTCAAACAGAAGCAAAAGATTTAATTGTAGGAACTCATGGGCGTTCAATTTATAAAGTTAATTTAAAATCTGTACAGCAACTAAATGAAGAAACAATCAATTCTGCCTTGAAAATTTTTGCCTGTGACGAAATTTATTATTCATTAAATTGGGGAAGTAGTTGGAGCAAATGGTTCAATCCAAATGAACCTAAATTAGTTGTGGATTATTATACAAAAAACCAAGGTGAAGTGTTGGTACAAGTCATTAATGAAATTGGAATTGTTGTGTTTGAAGAAAAACAAATGGCAACTTCCGGAATTAATCAATGGACTTATATGGTGGAAATTTCAAAATCAGGAGCTGAAAAATGGCATAAAAAAGATAAAAAACTTATTTTGAAAGAGGCTAAAAATGGTAAAACCTATTTGGTTTCCGGAAAATATCAAATCAAAATGACTCAAAAAAGTTATTCTCAATCTACACCATTAAATATCATAAGAAATGAAAAAAATTAATTTATCACTCTGCTTTTTCCTTGTTTTTCAAACTATTGGATGGGCTCAAAACAAAATAGCGTATCAGTTATTTACAAAAGAAGGAAAAAAAACAACCTATAAAAAACTTTTTAAAGAGGCAGTTACAGCAGATGTGGTTTTGTTTGGCGAATACCATGACAATTCTGTGGTACATTGGCTACAATTAGAACTTACTAAGGATTTAGCAGAAAAAATGAAGTTGGTATTAGGAGCAGAAATGTTGGAAGCCGACAATCAGAAACAATTAAACCAATACTTGAAAGGTGAAATTACCCAAAAGCAATTTGATTCAACAGCCCGACTATGGAAAAATTATAAAACGGATTATAAACCTTTAGTAGATTTTGCAAAAGAAAAAAAATTCCCTTTTGTAGCCACAAATATACCACGACGATACGCCAGTATGGTTTTTAAAAACGGGTTGGAGGAATTAGAGAAACTTAGTGCTGAAGAAAAAAATTGGATAGCTCCACTTCCTATTTTATTTGATATTAATTTACCCGGTTACCAAAACATGATGTCGATGCAAGGCGGACATGCCGGAGATAAAATGCCAAAGGCTCAAGCAATTAAAGATGCTACGATGGCTCATTTTATTGTTCAAAATTTGCAACTTGGAACCCTTTTTATTCATTATAACGGAACGTACCATAGTGATAATTTTGAAGGAATAAATTGGTATCTCAAAAAGTATAAACCGGAATTGAAAATAATCACTATTGCAACAGTTGAACAAAAAGACATTGCTAAATTAGCAAAGGAAGAATACAATAAAGCTGACTTCATACTCGTTATAGACGAAGATGTAACTAAAACGTATTAAAATGAAATTACAATGGAAAATTACCGGACTTTTGCTACTAATTGTGGCAAGCATCGGTATTTTTTCATGCAGTACTGAAAATGAAACTTCCAAACAACCTAATTTAATCATTAAATTCAAATTTGATCAAAATCAGGTTCGCCTAAATAATTTAGGACAACCGTCCTTAATTCCTATCGGAAATGGATCTCAGTCTCCGGATATGCAAAAAATAAGTGCTCATTATATAGAGTTGTCTCCTTCCGTGAATACTCTTTTAGGACAAGGAAAAGTTTTGTATCATGCTCCCGAAACTGATTTAGGTGGAGCAATGGCAATAGATTTCAGTCAAGCCAAGATTGTAGGACAAAATGAAGTATTCCTAAAAATTCCGATAACGCCACAATTAGCCGGAGCCTACAACTGGATTCGAGTTTCTTTATCCTATCAAAGCGGGAATATTCAAGTTTACAGTCAAGGGTCAACTTACACAGGTACATTGGAGAGTTTTGTTGGATATAACACTTACATTGGCACCCATAGTATTGGCAATAATGTGTTTCCCGTGAACGGCAATAGAGAACAAGGATATTGGGCTTTTGCATTGAATAGTTTGCCTTTTGCAACTTCAGGTCAAGCACCTGCCGGAGCCACAACGGTTCCGAATCCGCTATTTCAAACTTCACCAATTCCTCAAGGATCTTGTGTTGTAACAGGTAAATTTGAAACGGATTTAACCATTACCGGAAATGAAACTAAAGACATAGAGGTTACTTTATCACTCTCTACAAATGCTAGTTTTGAATGGACAGAAGTAACAACAGACGATAAATTTGAACCTGCCATTGGTGAGAATGTTGTTGATATGGGTTTAAGAGGTCTAATTCCGAGTTTTGTTAAATAATATCCTTCGTTTTTTATAATTAAACAACTAGTACGTCAAACACTTGTTAATCCTTCTTTAAAATCACTTTAAATTAGACAGAAAAGGTTGTAGTTGTCTTCAAATACCATTAAATTTGTATACTATTTTTTTAAAAATTAAGTTAACACAAACACTATGGCAAAATCTGCACTTTTAAAGTCATCTATCGCTAAAAAGTATTGGATGGCTCTTACGGGTTTATTTTTATGCTTGTTTTTAGTTGGTCACTTGGCTGGGAATTTACAATTATTAATGCCCGACAGTCGATTGCAATTCAATCAGTATGCATTGTTTATGACCTCTAATCCAATCGTAAAAATTCTTTCTTACGTCACTTACATTTCAATTCTTTTCCATGCAATTGACGGAATCATCTTAACTGTTCAAAACAAAAAAGCAAGACCAATTGGTTATGCAAAATCAGACGCCGGTGCAAATAGCAGTTTACCTTCTCGAAGCATGGCTGTTTTAGGGACTTTGATTTTAGTTTTCATTGCTACGCACATGGTAAATTTTTGGGCTAGAATGCATTTTGATGAAAAAATGCCTCTTATGACACATGTCATAGAAGTTAGCCCAGGGGTAAAAAACGTTTTTTATGTTGGAAAAAATGATGGTCAGTATTATCAAGTTGATCAAGTTTTAAAAGAGGGAGAATCTGTTGAAAACAATCCTCAAAAGCAGTTAATTATTAAAAACAAAACGGAATTATACAATGCACAGGTTAATGTGAAAATTGCAGATTTGTATAAAGATTTGCATTTAATCACGATCGATTTTTTTAAAGATAAAAAATACGGATTGTATTTTACTTTGTTTTATGTGTTTTCCATGTTGGTTTTAGGATTTCATTTGTGGCATGGTTTTCAAAGTGCGTTCCAATCTTTAGGATTAAATAGTCCAAAATGGACACCCACCATCAAGTTTGTGAGTAAAGCTTTTGCAGTGATAGTGCCATTGTTATTTGCAATTATTCCACTCTACATTCATTTTAGTAAATAATCAACATCAGAATATATTATGAAGTTAGATTCAAAAATACCGGAAGGTCCAGTTGCTCAAAAGTGGACAAATCATAAAAATCATTTAAAATTAGTTGCTCCTAATAATCGTCCAAAAATTGACATCATTGTCGTAGGAACTGGTTTAGCCGGTGCTTCAGCCGCTGCCTCTTTTGGCGAAATGGGTTATAATGTGAGTGCTTTTTGTTACCAAGATTCTCCACGTAGAGCACATTCAATTGCCGCTCAAGGAGGTATCAATGCCGCAAAAAATTATCAAAATGACGGAGACAGTGTTTATCGTCTTTTCTATGATACAATTAAAGGGGGTGATTATAGAGCCCGTGAAGCAAACGTGCATCGTTTAGCCGAAGTGTCTGGAAGCATCATTGATCAATGTGTGGCTCAAGGTGTTCCCTTCGCGAGAGAATATGGTGGTTATCTAGATAATCGTTCTTTTGGAGGAACACAAGTACAACGAACTTTTTATGCTGCAGGACAAACCGGACAGCAATTGTTGTTGGGTGCCTATTCAGCATTATCCAGACAAATAGGATTAGGGCGTGTGAAAATGCATAACCGTCATGAAATGTTGGAATTAGTAAAAGTAGATGGTAAAGCCCGAGGAATTATTGCCAGAAATTTAATAACCGGAGAGTTGGAAAGACATTCAGCTCATGCCGTTATTATTGCCACGGGAGGTTACGGAAATGTCTATTTTCTATCCACCAATGCAATGGGATGTAATGTAACAGCCAGCTGGAAAATTCACAAACAAGGAGCGTTATTTGCAAATCCTTGTTTTGTACAAATTCACCCAACTTGTATCCCTGTTCATGGAAGTAATCAATCGAAATTGACTTTAATGTCAGAATCGTTACGAAATTCCGGAAGAATTTGGGTTCCAAAGAAAAAAGAAGACGCTGAAGCCATTCGTGCCGGAAAATTAAAACCAACACAATTAGAGGAACAAGACAGAGATTATTTCTTGGAAAGAAGATATCCTGCTTTTGGAAACTTAGTTCCTCGTGATGTAGCTTCAAGAGCTGCCAAGGAGCGATGTGATGCAGGACACGGTATTGAAGCCAATGACACCAACGAAGGTGTTTATTTGGATTTCTCAACAGAAATCAAAAGCAAAGGAAAACAAGCTGCTTACGGGCAAGGAAATCATAATCCTACTGAAGAAGAAATAATCAAATTAGGTAAAAAGTGGTTGGAAGAAAAATATGGTAATTTATTTACTATGTACCAAAAAATTACCGATGAGAATCCTTATGAAACACCGATGAAAATATATCCGGCGGTACATTATACCATGGGTGGTGTTTGGGTTGATTATAATTTACAATCCACAATTCCTGGTTGTTTTGTGGCTGGAGAAGCTAATTTTTCCGACCATGGTGCAAATCGCTTAGGAGCTTCGGCTTTAATGCAAGGGTTAGCAGATGGTTATTTTGTATTGCCCTATACCGTTTCTAATTATTTAGCAGACGAAATCAGAACCGGAAAAATTTCTACCGATTTACCTGAATTTGCGGAAGCTGAAAATAATGTAAAATCTGCTATCGACAAGTTCTTGAGCAATAACGGTTCTAAAACTGTGGATCATTTCCATAAAAGATTAGGATTGATTATGTGGAACAAAGTTGGGATGGGAAGAAATGAACAAGGCTTAAAAGACGCTATAACAGAAATTGCTCAATTAAAAGAAGAATTTTACAAAGATGTTTTTATTCCCGGAAGTGCAAATGATTTAAATCCGGAATTAGAAAAAGCTCTGCGTGTTGCTGACTTTATGGAATTGGGACAATTAATGGCCATGGATGCTCTTCAACGTAATGAATCTTGTGGAGGTCACTTTAGAGAAGAATACCAAGATGCTGAAGGTGAAACATTACGGGATGATGTGAACTTTAAATTTGTTGGTGCTTGGGAATACAAAGGAGCTGATATTTCAAAAGCAGAACTACATAAAGAAGAATTGAATTACGAAGAAATAAAAATTGCAGCTAGAAACTACAAATAAGAAACTATGAGTGCAGCAAAAAATATAAATATTACCCTTAAAATATGGCGTCAAAAAGATGCCAGTGATAAAGGGGGAATTGAAACATATAAATTAGATAATGTTTCAACAGCCAGTTCGTTTTTAGAAATGTTAGATCAATTAAACGAACAATTAGTCAACGATAAAAAAGAACCCGTTGCTTTTGACCATGATTGTCGCGAAGGAATTTGCGGAGCATGTTCATTATACATTAACGGAAGAGCTCACGGTCCGGATACCGGAATCACGACTTGTCAATTACACATGAGAATGTTTAACGATGGTGATACAATCTTTGTAGAACCATGGAGAAGTAAAGCGTTCCCGGTAATAAAAGATTTAGTAGTTGATAGAACTGCTTTTGAACGTATTCAACAAGCAGGTGGTTTTGTTTCTGTAAATACTTCCGGAAATACGATTGATGCGAATTCCATTCCAATTCCAAAACACGATGCTGATAATGCTTTTATGGCAGCGGCTTGTATTGGATGTGGGGCTTGTGTAGCTACTTGTAAAAACGGTTCAGCGATGTTGTTTGTGGGTGCAAAAGTATCTCAATATGCTTTATTGCCACAAGGAAGAGTTGAAGCTACTGAGCGAGTATTAAACATGGTGCGTCAAATGGACGAAGAAGGTTTTGGAAACTGTACAAACACAGGAGCTTGTGAAATTGAATGTCCTAAAGGAATTTCTTTAGAAAATATTGCTCGTTTAAACAGAGAATATTTGAAGGCGAGTTTCTAAAATATAATTATATTTAATTTAAAACGCATTTCAAGTTGAAATGCGTTTTTTTATTCATTAATTAGGCTAATTAAGTAGGATACGAAATTTTCTTCATGTTGTACATTTAGTTTTTTTCTAGCCCTATATCGGGCATTCTCTACACCTCTAATTGAAATATTAAGCAAAGGAGCAATTTCTTTATTACTTAAATCCATTTTCACAAAAGCACATAAACGGAGTTCTCTTTTTGTTAATGTTGGGTTTATTTCTTTTAGTTTTTCAAAAAAGTTATGATTTACTTTTTCAAAGTTCACATCGAAGATTTCCATATATTCTTCCCCAATTTTATTTTGATGTAGTTTTTGAAAAATTTGAGTTATTTTTTTTCTCGTTTCATCATTTTTATTGATTTCTCTTAAATTTTTTAAGTCATTTTGAAGATCATTAAATAATTCTTTTTTCTGACTTAATAATAATGTGTAATTAGCTAATTGTTTACTTTTTTCGATTACATCTTCTTCCAAGTGGATTTTTACAGCATTAATTTTTTCTTTATCTCGAATGAGTTTTAGCTGCTCTAATTCAAGCTCTAAAAGCTTTTTAGTTTTTTCAGCTTCTAAGTGTGCTTTTTTTCTTTCTTTCTCTATCTTTTTCCGAATTCTGAACGAAATGAAATAGATAAATAGGACAGAAAAAAGAATATATAAAATGAAAGCGAAATTAGTTTGATACCATTTTGGAAGTATTGTAAAACGATAGGTTGTTTCTTTTCCATTTATGCCAGATAAATTTCTACTTTTTACCATGAAAGTATACGTTCCGGGACTTAAATGAGTATATTCTTTTGAAGAAGTGTTTTGCCAAGCTGACCAAGATTTATCTATTGGGTCAAGTTTATGACTAAATTGGATTTGTGTTCCTTTTGTCATTTCAGGTGCTGCATATTCAAAACGCAAACCATCTGTTTTATTTGGGAATTCTGTGGTTTTAGAATTATCAAGTGCTGATGCAAGTTGTTTTTGATTTACATTATAATGGATAGAGGTAAGCAGCGTAGGAACTGTTGTAGTGGATAAATTGTTTTTTAAATTATAAAAAAATAACCCGAGATTGGAACCAAAAACAATCTGATTTTCTGAAATAGGTACAATACATTCCATTCCTCTATTGAAATACCCTTTTAAGTTCAAAAACAAATCTTTATGGATGGATTTATCTTTAGTATTTGTATAGAAATAACCTGCTTCATCATCAGAAACAAACCATGTTTTTGAACCATATGTTATTAATTTTCGAGTGTTTTTTGTTGGATCAAGAATATTGTTAAGCTTAGAGTGTAATAAAAATTTGTTTTTTACAGCATTGTAACTATAAATACCTGTATTGGTTGTAAAAATAATTTCGTTCTTCCATTTTGTCACATTTACATTATAAAATGATTTTAAACCATTTTTATCAGTAAAATGCTCTACAGCTATTGCTTTTGTGTAATCTTGATTTAAATGCACTTTAAACACGCCTTGGTAGCCATGACATATCCAATAGGTATTCTTTTCACCTGATGGAAGAATGTCTCTTGCTGATTCATCAAAGCCTTTAATTTTATGTATTATTTCCCATTTATCAGCTATTTTTTTTAACAAAAATAAGCCTGTATAATTTGAGGCTAAATAGGAGTTTTCATTTCCTTCAATGGGGGTTATTTTCCAAAACCCTGATTCACTGCCAATTTTAATTGGCTTTAGACCGTCTAATACGAATAAACCATTATCATGCCCTATTATTACATCATTTGATGCTAATGTTACGCTCCAGGTTTGGCCTTGAATTCCATTTAATTTGATGAAATTATAATAAGTTCCCGGAATATTATTCAAAGACATATCCGCATAATAAACACCTGAATTAGTTGCCAAATATATCTTTGAGTTATGTATTAAAACATCATAAACGGATGCTTTGTCAAAAAGATTAATATAAGATGGATTATAATCTACAAACGATAAACCGTTGTTGTATAAAACCCAAAAATTGTCTTTGGATTTATATAGATTATGAATGGCAATGTTTTTTAATCCGCTGTAGGAAGGATTGTGGGAGTTTAAATTACCATTGCTGCTGAATTCTATTACTTTAGAATTAAGTGTACCAATCAAAATTGTTTGAGCATTCTTTTGAACAGCACAAGTAATTTGGTCGTTTTGATTTTCATTAAATAACGAAACGATTTTTACAACTTCTTTATTAAGTGTATTGCCAGAGTAAATGGAGCCCGATTTAGTGAAAAGCAAAATAGTATTTGGTTTCCCGAAATGGTGCATGGCTGAAATCTCTTCGTTGTTGAATTTACCGGCTTCAAAAACAAGTTCTAATTCTTTGTCTACTATGTTATAACTATATATTCCGTGGTTGGCATCATGTACAAAATAGCGATTGTTAATCACGGCGGAATTAAGAAAAGATTGATTACAAGGAATAAATAGTGCAGTCTTGCCTGTAATAACAATCAATCCATTAAAAGTTCTACAAATGATAGAGTTGTTTATTTCTTGAATTTGCCAAACATTTTCAATGTGTTTGTTTGTTAACTGTAATTCTTCAATCAGGGAAGTGTAATAATATTGACCGAATTCATTTTTTTGTAATGTCCCGAATTCATTATAACCACCGGCATAAATCTTACCGGATTTTGTTTTCAGTAAACTTCTTACAGATGAATTATTTGGGAGATTAATTTTATTCCAATGATTTCCATCAAAGAAGACCGCACCATCATTATTTCCAAAAATGGTGATTCCTTGATTGTCTTCACACATGGTCCAAAATTGTGGATCTGCATTAAATTGGGAACGAGTATAATTTGTGATTTTAGCAATTGGATTTAACTTTAACTCACTTGAGTCTAGGTATTGCCCCAAACATAGAGTCGTAATGAAGAAAAAAACAAATGAGAATAAGCTTAAATAGGGTTTCATTTTCTAAAATAGAAGTTTTTTATAAGAAAAAACTAATTTTTTCAACAAAAATAATAATTATAAACGATAAATGAGTAGTTTTTTTTCAAATTAATAATCTGAAATATAATTATTTATAAAAAATAGTGAATAAAAAAAGTACTTATGTCTTAATTTGATGAGATGCAAGTGTATAAATTAAAGTTAATATAAAGTTAATATAAAATAATTTTATCCAGCTTTTTGACACGAAAACGTTAGAGTGCTTTTCAAAACTGAGTAAGTCATAATTAATTGCCTTATTTTTTTTGAATTCTCTATTTTTTTGTTAAAAAGTGAAAACTCAAAAACTAACAAAATTTTTAAAAAACCTTTTTATGAAATTTAACAAGTATTTAAGCTTGCTTTTTCTCTTTGTGGTTTCAATGGTTGCGGCTCAGCAAGATGAAATCAAAGGGAAAGTAACAGAAAACTCAAGTAGTTTGCCTCTACCCGGAGTCAACGTTGTCATTAAAAACACAACAAGAGGAACAACTACAGATTTTGATGGAAATTACATCATTAAAGCAGCACCAAATGAAATATTGGTGTTTTCATTCGTCGGTTATGAATCAAAAGAAGTAACTGTAAAAAGCGAAAACACAATTAATGTTTCTTTAGCTGAAGAAAACAAATCGTTAGAAGAAGTAGTAGTTGTGGGGTACGGTACACAAAAGAAGAGTGTGGTAACCGGAGCAATTTCTAGTATCAAAGCGAAAGACATTGAAAACATTCCAAATGGTAGAATTGAACAAACCCTTCAAGGAAGAACTTCTGGGGTTATTATTGCTGCCAATGCCGGTCAACCCGGTTCTCCAGCAACAGTTCGCGTCAGAGGGATTACTACTTTTGATACGTATGGTGGAAATAATCCACTTTGGGTTGTTGATGGTGTTATTGTAGATAATGGTGCTATCGGTTTTGTTAATCAAGCTGATATCGAATCTATGGAAGTTTTAAAAGATGCCGCATCGCTCGCAATTTATGGAGCAAGAGCTGCATCCGGAGTTATTTTAGTGACTACTAAAAAGGGAAAACAAGGTAAAATGACTTTAAACTATAATGGGTTTTATGGTGTTTCCTCTCCAGCCAAAATGCTTAATTTATTAAATGCTACGGAATATGGTGCCATAATGAATGAAAAAGCAGTAGCAGCCGGACAAAATTTAGTTTTTCCAGATTTATCAACTTTAGGAGTTGGTACAGATTGGCAAAAACAAATATTCAATAATAATGCTCAACGAAATTCACATGAAGTAAGTGTAGGTGGAGGTGGTGAAATTTCAACATTCTTTTTATCATTCGGTTCTTCCGATCAAGAAGGAATTGTAGCTACCGAAATTTCTAATTTCAATAAAAAGAATTTCCGTATAAATTCCACACATAAATTTAAAGAATGGGTTACTATTGGTCAAACACTTGGTTATACTCATCAAAAAGGGATTGGACTTGGAAATACAAACAGTGAATATGGAGGGCCGTTAAGTTCAGCGATTAACTTAGACCCAACTACACCTGTTGTAGTAACGGATCCTGCTATTGCTAATGCGGCTCCTTATAATAACAATCCTGTTATTAGAGATGCCAACGGAAATCCTTATGGTATTTCTTCTTTAGTAGGTCAAGAGATGACTAATCCTTTAGCTTATATTCAAACAAGATTAGGACAATATGGTTGGTCTGATGATTTTGTTGGAAATATTTATTTTGACTTTAAATTACATAAGGATTTTAAATTTAGAACAACACTTGGTGGTAAATTAGCTTATTGGGGAGCAGAAGGTTTCACGCCTGAATATTATTTAAATGCTTCTACTTTGACCTCACAAAATAATATTTCCAGAAGAAACAATAAGAGTTTTGGTTGGAATATTGAAAATACGTTGACCTATACCAAACAAATTGAAAAACATAATATTACGGTATTATTAGGTCAAGGTGCTTATCAGGACAATAAAATATATACTGAAACAGGTGTAACTTATTTTGATATTCCGGTAACTAATTACCAAGATGCTTCTTTTAATTTTGATGTTCCTGCATCTCAACGTTCTTCCTATTCTGTTGATGGAGTAGAACATAATGTAAATTCCTTATTTGCTCGTGTTAATTATGATTATAATGAAAAATATTTATTCAATGGAGTAATCAGAAGAGATGGTTCTTCACGTTTTGGTCAAAATAATCAATATGGTGTTTTTCCTTCATTTTCCGTAGGATGGGTTGCCTCTAATGAAGATTTTTGGAAAGAAAATAAAGTGGTTACTAATTTAAAAATCAGAGCCGGTTATGGTGTTACCGGTAATGATGCAATTCCTGATTTTGGTTATCTATCAACCATTGGTGGTGGAAGAAACTACACTATAGGAGATGCCGGAAATATTACTTCAGGATATAGTCCAAATGCTCCTTCAAACCCTGATTTAAAATGGGAAGAAACGGCTCAAACCAACATTGGTTTTGATGCTAAAATATACAATGATTTTAATTTTACGTTTGAGTGGTATAAAAAAGTCACCACTGGAATTTTACAATATCAACAAATTCCTGGCTATGTAGGTGCAACAGGTCAGCCTTTAGCGAATATTGCTGACATGGAAAACTCAGGTTTAGAATTTGAATTGGGGTATAAAAAGAAATTTGGAGACTTTAACTTTTCTGTAAATGCAAACTACTCTACGTTGAATAATGAAGTTACTCATTTAGGAAATGGAATTGAGTATATTACCAATGGTTCTGCAGGCTTCCAATCAATGGGACCTATTACCAGAACGCAAGTGGGAGAAGCATATAATTCTTTTTATGGTTATCAAACAGCCGGAATTTTTCAAAATCAAGATGAGATTAATGCTTACACTAATGGCGATGGCGGTTTAATTCAACCGGATGCAAGACCAGGCGATTTCAGATGGACTGATTCTAATGGAGATGGAACAATTAATGATGAAGATAGAGTTTTCTTAGGGAGTTCATTGCCAACGTATAATTATGGATTTACCATAAACTTAGATTACAAAGGATTTGATTTTATGGCATTTGCTCAAGGAGCAGGAGGGAATAAAATCTTTCAAGGACTCAGACGTTTGGATGTTGGTAATGCCAATTATCAAACAGATGCCTTAGGCAGATGGACCGGTGAAGGAACTTCAAACAGTTACCCAAGATTAACAAACAATGATACGAATGGAAACTTTGGTAAGCCTTCTGATTTTTATTTAGAAGATGGAGATTATTTACGTTTGAAATTAATTCAATTTGGCTATTCATTACCTAATGATGTAATAGGAAAAGTAGGATTACAAAAATTACGTTTCTATGTTACTGGGGAAAACTTGTTAACCTTCACAAAATATACTGGTTATGATCCTGAAATTGGGGGTAGTGTATTTGGTGTTGACAGAGGATATTATCCACAAGCTCGTTCAATTATGTTTGGGGCTAACTTACAATTCTAAAAATAAAAAACTATGAAACATAAATTTAAATTAGTAATCGTTTCTGCCTTTTCTATAGGGTTGGCAGTTTCTTGCTCCTCCGATTTTTTAGAAGTGGAGCCTAAAGGTTTGGCTTTAGAGTCAAATTATTATCAAAATGCAGACGAGGCCTATGCAGGACTTGTAGCTGTATATGATGTGATGAGAAAAAATTCCGGCGGTTTCGAAAACATGATTACCATGTTTAATGCCGGTTCAGACGATCACGTTGCCGGAGGTGGTGGTGCTACAGATGGTGTTGGTATTCAATCTTTCTCAAATTACACCCTTGATTCTAATACCATTCCTGCTAGTTTTTGGAATGATTATTACCAAGGTATTTTTAGAGCAAATGTGTTATTAAGTAAAATACCTAATATTCCGATGGGAGATGATTTAAAAGTAAGATTTACAGCTGAATCTAAAGCTCTTCGTGCGTATTATTATTTTAACTTAGTAAGAATGTTTAAAAACATTCCCTTAATTTTAAATCCATTATCACCCACTGAAATCTATTCCATTCCACAGGCAAATCCTGCAGATGTGTATGCACAAATAGAACAGGATTTAATTGATGCCATTGCTGATTTACCTGCAACAGTAAGTTTATCTACAGAAGCTGGTCGTTTTACTAAAGGTTCTGCTCAAGCCTTATTAGGGAAAGTTTACTTATACCAAGGTGGTAAAAATGCATTAGCTGCAGAACAATTACAAGAAGTGAATGGCACCCCAGGAGGTACTAGTCAATATGGCTATAAGTTGCTAGATAATTTTAATGATTTATGGGTGGTTACCAATAAATTTAACACCGAATCTATTTTAGAAGTTACTCATACTAGTCAAGGAAATTCGTATTGGGGAATTTGGGGCGGTGGTCAAGATGAAGGAAATACTGTTAACGTAATGGTTGGGCCTAGAGGTTATACGGCTATTGGTTCAACAGCACCTGCCTTGCCATCCGGTTGGAGTTTTAATGTGTTTACACAAGATTTTTATGATTTTATGGCTGATGATCCAAGATTTGGAGCGACTGTGTTAGATTTGAAAGCCTTGAAATTAGCAGGTGAAGTTGACTACATTGGTGGTTATGAAGACACAGGCTATTTTTTAAATAAATTTTTACCTAGACAAGCTGATGCACATACCGGAGCCGGAGATGCAGTTTTGAATTATAAACAAAACACCTATGCAATTAGACTTGCTGATACTTATTTAATGGAGGCGGAAGCCCTAGGCGGAAGCGGAACCAGAGCACAAGCCTTATTAGATGCGGTGAGAAGCCGCGTTGGTTTACCATCTGTCCCTGTTTCAATGACTACAATTATGGATGAAAGAAGAAGAGAATTAGCCGGAGAAGGTCATCGTTGGTTTGACTTAGTAAGAACAGGTCAAGCTGCTTCAAAACTAGCCTCAAGAGGTTTTGTGGCAGGAAAACACGAAATATTGCCAATTCCATTTAAAGAGTTAGAAAACACTTTATTGGTTCAAAATCCAAGTTATAACTAATAGAAAAATAAATCACCCATGTTATCTTATTTCCAAAAATAATTGATGACATGGGGGGTTTACTAAAAACGTATAGTAATATGAAAAAAATTAAATTTCTAATCTGTTTTGTTTTATTACAAACAGTAGTAATAGGTTGCTCTGAAGAAGATGGAATTGGGACTGATTTGTCTTCCCTAAATTCATCTGAACCAACTGCAACTTCAAAAATATTCGATATCAGCGATGATAATTCGGGAAATGTAAGAATAACACCTTTTGGTGAAGGAGTAACAGAATTTACGGTTAATTTAGGTCATGGTGATGGAGAATTAGTTTCTCTTAGCCCCGGAAATAGTGTAACACATTCTTACCCTGAAGGAAGTTATACCGTAACCATAGTGTCAAGAGGAATCACCGGAATTGAAGTAGAAAATACTTATCCGTTGCAATTGGTTTACAGAGCTCCTGAAAATTTAGTAATCAATAAAAACTTAGCCGGTTATGATTTAACAGTTTCTGCTACAGCAGATTACGCGAATGGCTTTTTAGTTTATTTTGGTGATGTTACAAATGAAGTTGGTACACCAATGGCAGTAGGAGAAACATTACCTCCTCATACTTATGCAGCACCTGGAGTATATAATGTTAAAGTGATTGCTTTAAGTGGTGGAGCAGCTCAATCTGAATTAACAGAATCAATTACAATTTATGCTCCATTTTCATTACCAATTACCTATGAAAGTCCAATCCAAAATTATAATATTGGTGGAACTTTTGGAGATGTAAGTGTTTCGCAAATAGCTAATCCAAATCCGGGAGGAATCAATACTAGTGCAACCGTAAGAAAGTATATAAAAGCAGTTGGTGCTCCTGGTTGGGGAGGAACATGGACACCGCTCAGTACTCCAAACGGAACACCAATCAATATTGATAACGGAAGTATAATCAAGGTTATGGTTTATTCTACAGAAGTGGGTAAAATGCTTAATGTAGAACTTGAACAAGGCTCAGATGGGGTTTCAAATAAAATTCTGAAGGTAGCTTCTACTGTAGCAAATCAATGGGAAGAACTATCTTTTGATTTTGGGACATTTGGAATTCCTGCCGGAACTACTTTTAATCAATTAGTATTCAGATATAACGATACAGCTAACGGTACCGGGGAAGTAATTTACCTTGATAACATTAAACAAACTAATTAATACCAAGAAAAAATGAAGAAAAATTTTAAATATATATTTGCTCTTGTTTTTATGGGTGCCATTTTTTTTGCCTGTAATAATGATGAAGATTATTCTTTGGGTGATTTAGATGCACCAACTAATTTAGTAATTGCTACAGAAATAGTTGGTCAAGATATTAATAATCCTGAAGGAGATGGTTCAGGAGATGTAAAAATAACTATTACCGCCGATAATGCATTGTCTTATAAAGTTGATTATGATGCAAATAATGATGTTGATTTAGTATATCTTCCAACTGGGAAAGTAACTAAAAAATACACATCATTAGGTGTAAACACCTATAGAATAACAGCAGTTGCTTATGGGAAAGGTGGTTCTTCTACGATTATTACAAAAGATATTACGGTTCGCAGTGATTTTAATGTAAATCCTGAAATTGTAACTAATTTGACGAATAATTCTTCAAAAAAATGGATTGTTGATAAAAGTGTTCCTGGTCACTTTGGTGTTGGACCATGGGCAAATTCATCAACTCCAGAATGGTGGTCTGCAGCAATTGATGAAAAAGTTGCTTGTTGTAATTGTTTTTACACAGCCACTTTTACATTTTCTAAAACAGTTTCTAATACTTATACGCTTGACGTAGTTACTTCTGATGGAGCTTTCACAAAAACAGGTTCGTTAGCCTCAATCCCTGGTATTCCTGCTTCAGGAGATGAAGGTTGTTATCCTTATGCCGGTGGTTCAAGTTCATTCAGTTTTGTGCCTTCTAGTACCGGAATTGACGCTTCAACGCCTTCTACTCAAACTAGTATCTTGTTGTCAGGAACCACAACTTTCATAGGTTATGGGTCATTGCAAAAAGAATATGAAATTATGGTTTTAGATGGAAATTATATGTACTTAAGAGTTCAAGGTACGGAAACCGGAAATGCCTGGTATTTAAAATTAAAACCAGCTCCTTAAAACTAAATTGAATTACCCCGAAAGGAATATTTTTTCGGGGTAGTTTTTAAAACAAAAAAAAATGAAAATCTGCACCGCTTTCAAAAAGAATCTTTACCTTTTTATGACACTGTTTTGCTTACCTATCTTAGGTTGTAGCAACGATAGTTCAGATGGAGGTGATACTATCACGCCATCAAATTTAGCAGTTACCATAACAAAAGTAGGTTTTTCAGATTCTACTCCAAATGGTGATGGAAGCGGTACGATTTCATTGACTGCAACTGCGGTTAACGCAACATTGTATAAAATTAATTTTGGAAACGGGCAGTTGGTGGAATCTACAACCGGATTAGTAAATCATACTTTCACCGATATGGGCACAAATACCTATACAATTTATGTTTCTGCCTATAATGGAACTAAGTTTATATCTAAAACCATTGCAACAACGGTTTATGTTTCGCCGGAATTATTATGGTCTGATGAATTTAATGTTAATGGAGCTCCTAATTCAACCTATTGGGGATATGACATTGGAACCGGTTCAAATGGATGGGGAAATAATGAAGCTCAATATTATACTAATCGTCCTGAAAATGTAATTGTGCAAGACGGTATTTTAAAAATAAATTTAATCAAGGAAGTTTACAGTGGTAGCAATTATACTTCAGCCAGAATAGTAACGAAAGATAAATTTTCTTTTAAATATGGTCGAGTAGAAATCAAAGCCAAATTAGCTACCGGAGGAGGAACTTGGCCGGCACTTTGGATGCTTGGCGACAATATAGGGACTGCCGGTTGGCCAGGATGTGGAGAAATTGATATCATGGAACATGTTGGAAATGCTCAAAATAAAATTTATGGAACACTTCATCATCCGGGTCATTCAGGAGGAAATGCGGACGGTGGAAATGTAACTATTTCAAATGCCTCTTCAGAATTTCACGTTTATGCAGTAGATTGGACATCATCGTACATCAAATTTTATGTGGATAATCAATTGTATTATTCTTTTGTAAATACTAATAGCTTGCCATTTAATCAAAATTTCTTTTTAATTTTTAATTGTGCCATGGGTGGAAATTTTGGAGGGAATATTGATCCAAATTTTACATCAACAACTTTAGAAGTTGATTACATTAGAGTTTACCAATAATAAGATGTTTGTTTAAGTTAGTTGTTTCTTTGCCTTGCTTCTATTCTTGTTGAATAGAAGCATTGTAAAGAACAAAAAAGCAGACTTTTATTTCTTTGGAATCCTTGAAATTACAATAAAATAATATCATGAAAAAATCAATTTTACTTTGTTGTTTTCTTATTCCACTTATAGGAATATCGCAAGATTTGAAATTGATGACCTATAACATTCGTTTGGATGTTGCTTCAGACGGTGAAAATAGTTGGGCAAACAGAAAAGATTTTTTTACAGCCCAAATCAAATTTTATGAACCCGATATTTTTGGAATACAGGAAGCAACTCCTAATCAAGTAATTGATATTTCAAACGAGTTAACTCAATATAATCAGGTTGGAATTGGGCGAGAAGGAGAGGGAAAAGGAGAATCTTCAAACATTTATTTTAAAAAAGAGCGATTTAAAGTAATAACAGAAAATACGTTTTGGTTGTCAGAAACACCAAATCAAATTTCAAAAGGTTGGGATGCTGCTTTTTATCGAGTTTGCACCTATGTTTTATTAAAAGACACTAAAAAAAACATTCTTTTTTGGGTGTTCAACACACATTTAGATCATGTGGGTGAGATTGCGAGAACCAAAGGAATTGAATTAATTTTAAAACAAATAGAAAAAGTAAATACAAAAAATTATCCTGTTTTTTTTATGGGTGATTTCAATTCGGAACCTTTTACGGAAAGAATTATTTCACT
>Ga0209310_1000950_pt1 | contig 25255 bp, 20 predicted proteins | sample AD_UKC030_MetaG_FD_184415 | JGI IMG/M metagenome (GOLD analysis project Ga0209310, IMG submission 184415) | Active sludge microbial communities of municipal wastewater-treating anaerobic digesters from USA - AD_UKC030_MetaG (SPAdes) (version 2) | ecosystem: Engineered > Bioreactor > Anaerobic >...
GTGTTTGAAATTCATGTCTAATTATCTGTAAATCAGATATAAAAATACAGAATATTGCCATTTTATGCAAGAAAATTACATAAAAAAAACCGTCTCAAGTTGTGAGACGGCTTCTTTTATATCAAAAAAATCAAATTACCATTTGTATAATAATCCGAATTGTGGTTGAGCAAAAATGTTATTGAATAAATTAACTTCTACATTTAAGTCACTTGAATTATCACCATTTTCTGGATTAGTGTTGTTGTAACTTAAAATATTAGCTAATTCAAAGGTAGCAGCCCAATGAGAAGTAAAGAAATAATTGATTCCTAAATCAATATTTGCGTTCATTGCACTATCCGTAGAACTTCCACCTCCAGCAGGTTCAGATTTTATACTTGAATAACCTAATCCTAATTCACCATAAGCTTGGAAAGCTTTATCCGCTCCAAGTGATAAGAAATAATAACGGGCAAAAGCTCCTAAACCGAATCTACCAACTTTATCGTTAGCATTATTCTCAGAACCTGAAAAAGCTAAAAATCCACCCAAAGCAATTTTATCGTTAATCATATAACCTACCTTTGGGGTAAATGACCAACTGTCTTCTACGTCTCCTGAACGAATGCTGAAACTACCTTCAGCAAACATATCACCTTTAGCAAAACCTTTTGCTGTTGCATCTCCGTCTTGTGCATTTGCAGTTCCAAATGCAGCTACGGCTAAAATCGATAAAATAATTTTTTTCATGTTTTAATTGTTTTAAAATTTATAAAGCAAAATTAAAATATTAAAACACCCCGAATTTAAAGGATTTTTGTAGTTGTTAACAATGTTATCAACATTATTGACAATAAATGTTAATAACCCGAAATGATAGACACTAAATTTAAGACATAGTTTAATCATAAAAAAACCTCTCAAAATTTACATTGAGAGGTTTTTAAAATATAAACTTATTAATTAGAAGTGTAAAGCAAATCCAATATTAAATTGAAAAACACCTTTGTCAGTATAATCTTCATTCAAACTGTGATTGTATCGTAATCCCGGTTCAATAGAAACATTATCCCCTAAAAACCAAGCATATCCTGCTCCTATACCCAACCACATTGGTGTTTCACCAGCTAAGTTTTCTACACCGTCTCCTGATGCTCCAGTTAAATCTAATGTCACTGGAATCATACTTTTAACATAATACTTTGCCCCCAATCGGTATGAAAAAGAACTTGTATCAGAAAAAGAATCAGAACCATAACCTAAACCGGCTTTAATAGCTAAATCATCCATAATAAAATAACCACCATCCAAACCAAGATTATAAGACGATTCTCCATCAGAAGAAGCAAAATAAAACCCGGTTGTCCCTAACATGGCATTTCCTGTATTAGCTTCAATTAACCATTTTCCTTTAGAGGTTTGTCCTCCAGCATCTGTACTAGCTTCTTGGGCATTTGTGAATGAGAATGCAAAAACTGCTGTAATTGATAAAAATAATTTTTTCATGTTTATTTGTTTTAAAAGTTAATATATCAAATTTATGAAAATATTTTTCAATGTTTACAAGGTTTTTCTTAGTTATTAACACTTTTTTTAACAATTCGAACAACTAGTTTTATTTTATGAAATACAATTTTTAGTAATAATTTCGTTTTTAGGTAGTATTGTTTATTCACTAAAAAAAAATGTATGAAAAAATCAATTGTAATTTTTGCTTTATTTTTAATCGGTTTTACGAATGTTAATGCCCAACTACTCCAATTTGGATTAAAAGGTGGGGTTAACTTTTCTAACTACAGTGGAGGAGATATCGAAGGATTTGATTTTAACAATGTCACTAATTTTCATTTTGGTGTTGTGACCGAATTAAAATTTTTCGAAAATTTTGCTCTGCAGCCTGAACTACTCTATTCCACACAAGGTTCAGAATTGGAGAGTCTAGAAGAACAAATAAAAAATGAATTGGGCTACATTTCTATTCCGGTCTTAGCTAAATTTTATTTAACGAGTAATAAGTTGAGTTTAGAAGGCGGCCCACAATTTTCATTTTTAGTGAATGAACGTGGTGATGTTGATGTATATGATTCAAATACGTTTGACTTTGGTGTCGCAGCTGGACTAAGTTATAAAATCACAAAAGGCTTATTTTTATCCGGAAGATATGTAGCCGGTTTAACCGATGTGAAAAAGGAGGCTGATGTAAAAAATTCATTAGTTCAATTTTCGCTGGGTTATATGTTTTAAACAATTTAAATGGCTGACATAAATTAGTCAGCCATTTTTTTAAAAGTTCATTTTCTTGAAAATCTTCACAATAGCAAAATGTTAATATTAAATTAATGTTTTTCGACACCTGCTATCTATCACTTTTTTTGGTATTTTTACCTAAAATCTTACAGGATGAGAATCATTATTATCAACGGCCCGAATTTGAATCTTTTAGGCAAACGTGAACCGGATGTTTATGGCAATCAAACTTTTGAAGACTACTTTGTTCATTTACAACAAAACTATCCTGACATCGAATTAGCCTTTTATCAAAGCAATATTGAAGGCGAAATCATTGATAAAATACAAGAAGTCGGCTTCTTATTTGACGGAATTATTTTAAATGCCGCGGCTTACACACATACTTCCATAGGAATTGGAGATGCTGTAAAGGCTATCAATTCTCCGGTAATTGAAGTGCATATTTCCAATACTTTTTCAAGGGAAACGTTTAGACATCAATCTTATATTTCTCCAAATGCAAAAGGCGTAATCGTTGGTTTTGGATTAAAAAGTTATGAATTAGCTCTTTTGTCTTTCCTTAAATAATAATCCTTTCCATACAAATTAATTTATTCTCTACCTTTTGATTATGACTAAACTGAAAACCTTCTTATTTTTTCTAGTGGTTAATTTTTCCACTCTTTCTTTAGCTCAAATAAAAGGAACTATTTCAGACGAGGCAGGAGTTCCGCTTCCTTTTGTAAATATTTATTTAGAAAACACTTATGTTGGAACTACCTCAAATGAAAAAGGACAATATGAACTCAACGTTCAAAACAAAGAACAAGTGACAATTATTTTCCAATATTTAGGGTACAAAACTCAAAAACACACTTTAGATATTGAAAAATTGCCTTATACTTTTAATGTTATTTTAAAAGAAGAAAATTATAAATTAAATGAAGTCGTCCTGAGTTCTAAAGACAATCCTGCAAATGCAATCATGCGAAGTGCAATAACTAACAGAAAAAAGAATTCTGATAAAACAGCCCGATTTACGGCAGATTTCTATTCCCGAGGCATATTTAGAATGAAAAATGCTCCCAAGAAAATCTTAGGTCAGGAAATTGGCGATTTTGATGGTGCTTTAGATTCAACCGGAAGTGGAATTTTATATTTATCGGAAACAGTTTCCAAAATAACTTTTGAAAAACCGGACAAGTTAAAAGAACGCATTATTGCTTCTAAAATAAGTGGAAAAAACAATGGTTTCAGCTATAATACAGCTCAAGCTACTTCTTATGATTTTTATGACAATACAGTTGAATTAGGCGTAAACCTAATTTCTCCCATTGCTGATAATGCCTTTGCCTACTATAAGTATACCTTGGAAGGAACTTTTTACGACGATAATAATAACTTGATTAATAAAATAAAAGTAACGCCGAAAAGAGATGCTGAACCTGTTTTTGAAGGCCATCTTTTTATTGTAGAAGACAGTTGGGCTATTTATGGTGTCGATTTAGACATCAAAGGATACCGAATGAAAGAAGAATTTTTAGATGTAATGACCTTAAAACAAAATTTTAGTTACAATAAAACCAATCAACTTTGGGCAAAGAATTCACAAAGCTTAGAATTTGAAGCGGGTGCTTTTGGCATTAAATTCAATGGAAAATTCACTTATGTTTATAGTAATTACGACTTCAAAGAACAATTTGAAAAGAAAACGTTCACCAGAGAAATCTTGAGTTTTGAAGACAATGCAAATAAAAAGGATTCCACTTATTGGAATATGATGCGGCCTGTTCCGCTGACAGATGAAGAAAATAATGACTACTTACGAAAAGACAGTATTCAAACCTTGCGGAAATCAAAACCCTATTTAGATTCCATTGATGCGAAAAACAATAAATTTAAAATTTTAAAAATCTTAACCGGTTACAGCTATAGAAATTCATTTGAAAACTGGAATTTTAATTATGAAGGTATCATCAAGCTAATTCAATTTAATACGGTTCAGGGCTGGCACCTTTCAACCGGAATCTCTTATATTAAACGGGATGAAGAAACCAGAAAATATTTAACCTATGGAGCCGACTTTAATTATGGCTTTTCAGAAGAAAAATTCAGAACAACCGGATTTTTCAGTACCCGATTAGATACTAAAACCAATAGTTTATTAACCCTAAATGGCGGAAGCAAAGTTGAACAGTTCAATGCAAATTACCCTATTAGTAATTTAATTAATACGGCCAGTTCAATTTTCTTTGAAGACAATTATATGAAATTGTATGAAAAGAATTTCGTCAAAGCATCCTATCAACAAGAAGCAATCAATGGACTTTACCTCGTTGGATCACTTGAATACGGTGAACGAAAACCGTTATATAACAACTCGGATTATGTAATGTTTAACCAAGACAAAAAATACACCTCCAATAATCCTTTAAATCCGGAGGATTACACAACAGCAGCAATAGAAAAACACAATTTATTTAAAGCAAACATAAATGCCCGAATAAATTTTGGACAAAAATATTTATCGCGTCCCGATGGAAAATTCAACATTAGAAATGAAAAATACCCAACAGTTTTTGTAGGCTATGAAAAAGGATTTGCAGGCAGTGAGGAAAACTATAATTATGATTTTTTGGCTGCTCGGGTATACTATGAAAAAACGATAGGGAATAAAGGTAGTTTTGCTATTAATTTGAAAGGCGGTAAATTTTTCGATGCAGATGGAATTTCCTTTGTCGATTATAAACATTTCAACGGAAACCAAACACATGTGAGTACCGCGGACCGCTATTTAAATGAATTTAATTTACTCCCTTATTATTCCTATAGCACCAACAATAGTTACATGGAAACGCATATTGAACACAATTTTGAAGGATTTATCATGAACAAAATTCCATTGTTGAACAAGCTGAAATCAACCATGGTTTTAGGTTATCATCAGTTAGCCACTCCGGATGTAAAACCATATCAGGAATTTAGCATAGGGTTAGATAAATTAGGTTTTGGGAAATTTAAATTGCTACGGGTAGATTATGTGCGGGCCTATAATGGCAGTACTTATTTAGGAGATGGCGTAATGTTTGGAATGAAATTTCTAGGCGTACTAGAATAGAAAAAACAAAAAAAAGAGAAGTCAAAACACTTCTCTTTTTTTATAAAATAATTAAAAACTATACCCTCACAATATGAGCTCCTATCGCTCGTAATCGTTCGTCTATTCGTTCGTAACCTCTGTCTATTTGCTCTATATTTTGAATGGTGCTGGTTCCTTTGGCAGATAATGCCGCAATCAATAACGAAATTCCGGCACGAATATCAGGGGAAGACATGGTTGTTGCTTTCAATTGAGATTGAAAATTATGTCCGATAACAACAGCACGGTGCGGATCACACAAAATAATCTTAGCTCCCATATCAATCAATTTGTCCACAAAAAACAATCGGCTTTCAAACATCTTTTGATGAATCAACACATCTCCTTTGGCTTGGGTCGCTACTACTAAAACAATACTCAATAAATCGGGTGTAAATCCCGGCCAAGGAGCATCGGATACATTTAGAATTGAACCATCAATATCTTTTTTAATTTCATATCCGTCTTTGTGTTCAGGTATAAAAATATCATCACCTCGTCTTTCAATGGTGATTCCTAATTTTCTGAAAACACTTGGAATCACACCTAAATTTTCCCAACTTACATCCTTAATTGTAATTTCACTTCGAGTCATCGCTGCCAACCCAATCCAACTACCTATTTCGACCATATCTGGTAGAATTCTGTGTGTGCAACCGCTTAATTTTTCAACACCTTCAATGGTTAATAAATTAGAACCTACTCCGGTAATGTTTGCTCCCATCGAATTGAGCATTTTACACAATTGTTGCAAATAGGGTTCACAAGCCGCATTATAAATTGTTGTTGTTCCTTCAGCTAAAACGGAAGCCATCACAATATTTGCTGTTCCGGTGACAGAAGCTTCATCTAAAAGCATGTAGGCTCCTTTTAATCGCCCTTCGCTTTCAACTCCATAAAAATGGTCTTCTCGGTTATATCTAAATTTAGCTCCTAAGTTAATAAACCCTTCAAAGTGAGTATCCAAACGACGTCTTCCTATTTTATCTCCTCCCGGTTTTGGAATATATCCTTTTCCGAAACGGGCTAACAATGGACCAACAATCATTATCGAACCACGCAAAGACCCTCCTTCTTTTTTAAAAGCTTCTGTTTCTAGATAACCAACATTAACATCATCTGCTTGAAACGTAATAGAACCCGGACCGTTTTTTTGCATTTTCACACCTAAATTACCCAACAGTGTGATCAGCTTGTTCACATCAATAATATCAGGAATATTGTTTATGGTAACTTTTTCCGAAGTAAGCAATACTGTACATAAAATTTGTAAAGCTTCATTTTTAGCTCCTTGAGGATGAATCTCCCCTTTAAGACGGTGTCCGCCTTCTATCTTGAATGTTCCCATGTCCGTATTCCGTGATTACTTTTGATTGTTGTTTTTAAATGGTTTTGATTTGATATTTTTATTTTTCTTAATCAATAAATTTTTCTGAATAGGTGGCATATTTTTGTTTGACACCTTTTTATTGGTTCGCATTAAATCAGAAGTATTCAACAATTCTTCCGTGCTTTGGTGTAAGTCTATTCTACCTCCGGAAAGTTCATACAAATGATTAAAAATTGCCTTATCATCAACCGTGTCTTTATTCCAACTTAAATAGGACTTTTTCATGTGATTTGCTATCACTTTTACTAAAGCACTTTTTAATTCACCATCTTCCCAACTATTGGCAACATCAATCATATACTTGATATTGTTACCATAAAAACGATATTTTGGATTTTTTTGAGGATATTCTAATCGTTCCGGTTTTAAATTTATAACATCTCTTGTGGGTATGGGATAAGGACTATCGACCACTAGTTTGAAATCAGACATAATAAAAAGTTGATCCCAAAGTTTATGCTGAAAATCTAGCACATCTCGCAAATGCGGATTCAAACTTCCCATCACTTTAATAATATAGCGAGCGGCCTTATTCCGTTCTTCGGTATCTTCAATTAGAGTTGCCTGGTTGATTAATTTTTGCAAATGACGTCCGTATTCCGGAATCATTAAATGTGGTCTTTCTGCATTGTATTCTAATTCATGCACTATTTCATGTGCTTTTTCGTTGTGCGTCATTTGATTTTTTTTAAAGCGAAATTATTCCTTCTACAGAAGAAACATCTATATATTTTTCCACAACATGTTCAGGACTTAACATGCTGACATTTATAGAGATACTGGTAAATTTTCCTGTTTTAGATTGTTGCGTATTAATTACCGCACCCATGTTATCAAAAGCATTTTCTACAGCTAAAATTTTAATAGTATCGGTAGGAACAATGAATTTATAAAGGTAAATTGATGGCCAATCCGAAGTAGTTCGCAATTCTTCTTTTAATCGTTCATAAAATTCTTCCGTCTTCTTATCCATATTCTAATTTATTATAGGCAAATATACAGTTTTGAATTTAGATTTGAGAAATTTGAAATTGAATTTTGAGTTTTACGAACTAATTAAAAAGCAACTATTAATTGAAAATAAGGCAACAAAATTTACTTTTAAAAGTTCAAATCTATGATAAACCACTTAATCAAACTTAAAAGTGAATGAAAGTTTGTATTTAAACTAACTATTTATCTAAATTTACCCCTTTATTTACGTTGTGAGCAAAGAAATAATTGTGATAACCGGTGGTCCCGGAACAGGAAAAACAACAATCATCGATGGTTTAATCGAGAAAGGATATATGTGTTTTCCTGAAATATCAAGGGAAATTATTACGGAAGCCAGAAAACAAGGAATCGAACAATTATTTTTGGAAAAGCCACTACTGTTTAGTGAATTACTACTGGAAGGAAGAAAAAAACAGTTTCAAAAAGCTGAACAACATCCGGAATCTATACTTTTTTTAGATCGTGGCATACCTGACATTCTTGCCTACATGCATTATATCGGCGACAGTTATCCTGCCTTTTTTGATGAAAATTGTCGACAAAATAAGTACACAAAAGTGTTTCTTTTACCGCCTTGGCAAGAAATTTATCAATGCGACGAAGAACGATATGAAAACTTTGAACAAGCAAAACTCATTTATAATCACCTGAAAGAAACCTACGAAAATTATGGCTACCAACTCATAGAAGTTCCTCAAGGTCGTTTAGAGAACAGAATTCTTTTTATCTTAGAGGCAATTTCAAGATAAAACATGCAAAAAGCAGAAAGTATTTTAAAGAAATATTGGGGTCACGATGAGTTTCGTTCTCCCCAAAAAGAAATCATATCATCCATATTATCCTCTAATGACACCCTTGGCTTAATGCCTACCGGTGGTGGAAAATCAATCTGTTTTCAAATTCCGGCTTTAATGACGGATGGCATTTGTCTGGTTATTTCACCGCTTATCGCTTTAATGAAAGACCAAGTAGACAATTTGATGAAACGCGACATCAAAGCATTGGCATTAACCGGAGGAATATCCTCAGATGAAGTCATTACTCTGTTAGACAATTGTTTATATGGAAATTACAAGTTTTTGTACCTCTCCCCCGAACGCTTACAACAAGATTGGGTTTTAGAAAAAATCAAAAATCTTCCCTTAAATTTAATCGCCATAGACGAAGCTCATTGTGTTTCACAATGGGGTCACGATTTTCGTCCTTCCTATTTAAAAATCAGTGTTTTAAAAACTTTTTTTCCGGCTGTTCCATTTTTGGCTTTAACTGCTTCTGCGACTGAAAGAGTTAAATTAGATATTATTGAACAGTTAAAATTTAAAAATCCTGCTATTTTTCAAAAATCTTTTGCACGGGAAAATATTGCCTATTTAGTGGTTGAAACGGAAGATAAACTTTTTAAAATTGAACAAATCTTAAAAAAAAATCCGGAACCTTCTATTATATATGTACGCAATCGAAAATCATGTTATGAAATTTCGAATCAATTACAACAATTAGGAATCAAAGCTGCTTTTTATCACGGAGGATTACCTAGGAGAGACAAAACAAAAAATATGGATTGGTGGATGCAGGAAAAAGTGCAAGTGATGGTCGCCACTAATGCCTTCGGAATGGGAATTGATAAAGCCAATGTTAAAACCGTTATTCATTATCAACTTCCTGAAAATATTGAAAATTATTATCAGGAAGCCGGTAGAGCCGGACGTAATGGAGAGAAATCTTTTGCCGTTTTACTCGTTGCCCCCTCTGATTTGGCTATTGCTCAAGCACAATTTATCGCTAATTTACCGGACAATGATTTTTTGAAACTTTCCTTTATCAAATTATGCAATTATTTTCAAATTGCCTACGGCGAAGGCATTGATGAGCAATTTGCCTTCAATTTAAATCACTTTTGTTCACTTTATCAGTTTCCGATTCTCAAAACCTTTGCCGCTTTACAATTTTTAGACCGTCAGGGAATTATAACCTTCACCCAAGAATTTTCAGAAAAAATTACTTTACAATTTATTATCGAAAGCAAAGAAGTAATTCGTTATATGAGTTTAAATCCACAGGAGGAAGAAATTATTCTGGTGTTTTTAAGAACATATCCGGGCATTTATGAAATCCCGACTGCTGTAAACCTTTCTTTAGTGGCAAGAAAAAGTAATACGGAAGAAAATAAAATTCAAGAAATTTTAGAAAAACTTAAAGAAAAAGGAATTGTTGACTTTATTGCTAAAAACAATGATGCTACGATTACTTTTAATGAAGTCAGAGAGGACGAAAGAACCATCAATAGAGTAGTAAAATACTTGGAGGCTCAAAATAACTTAAAGAAAGAACAACTCAAACAGGTAGTTAATTATGTCACAAATACAGAAACCTGCAAGAGTCGTTTGATTCTAGAGTATTTTGGAGAAAAAAACACAACTGAGTGTGGAATTTGTTCCTATTGTATTGCTAAAAAAAACAAATCTTCAGACACTAAACCGCTAGTAATTTCAATAATTGAATTACTTTCTGAAAAGGCACAAACGTCAAGAGAACTTTTAAAAGTAGTACATTGTAGTGAAGAGCTACTTATCTTTGCCTTACAAGAACTTTTAGACGATAAAAAAATAAAAATATTGGCCAATAATAAATATACTATAGTATAAAATGGAAAAATTACGCATTGTTTTCATGGGAACACCTGATTTTGCTGTTGGCATTTTGGATACCATTTTAAAAAATAATTATAATGTAGTAGGTGTAATTACCGCTGCAGATAAACCGGCAGGGAGAGGTCAGAAAATGAATTATTCAGCGGTTAAAGAATATGCCATGGAAAAAGGCTTAAACCTATTACAGCCCACCAACCTAAAAGACGAAACTTTTTTAGCTGAGTTAAAGAGCCTAAAGGCCAATTGCCAAGTGGTTGTTGCTTTTAGAATGCTACCGGAAGTTGTTTGGCGAATGCCCGAATTTGGTACTTTTAATTTACACGCTTCTTTATTACCAAACTACCGCGGTGCAGCACCTATAAATTGGGCTATTATTAATGGAGAAACTAAAACCGGAGTGACCACTTTTTTTATTGATGATAAAATTGATACCGGAGCAATTATAATGGCTAAAGAAACACCAATTGAAGAAAATGAAAATGCCGGTCAACTTCATGACCGATTAATGGTATTGGGCAGTACAACAGTAATGGAAACATTAGCTCTTATTGAAAAAGGATCCGTTTCAACAACTATTCAAAAAGATAATCCGAACATCAAAACAGCGTATAAACTTAACCGGGAAAATTGTAAAATTGATTGGACTAAACCGGGAAAGGAAATTTACAACCTAATTAGAGGGCTAAGCCCATACCCTTCCGCTTGGTGCATCATAAAACAAGATAATCAGGAATGGAGTGTCAAAATTCACGAAACAAAACTACACATTGAAACACACGACTTCCCTACCGGCTATATGCAAACAACCAAAAAAGAAATGAAAATAGCAGTGAAAGATGGATTTATTGAAATTTGCAGTATTCAATTTCCGGGAAAGAAAAAAATGACCGCCTCAGAATTACTCAATGGTATGCAATTTTCAGCTACCTGCATCACCCTGTAGGGGTTGAAAACACTCAAAATAAGTAAATATCCGATGAACTGCTCGTCGTTATCAACAAAAACACTTAAGTTATTAACAAATTTTACGAAAACTCACGAAAACACTTGTGCAGTAAGGAAATCCTATTAAATTTGTTACAATTAACTTTATGTTTAACCAACAATTAATAACTATTATTATGAACAAATCAGAATTAATCGATGCTATCGCTGCAGATGCAGGAATTACTAAAGCAGCTGCTAAATTAGCTTTAGAATCATTTTTAGGAAACGTAGGTAAAACTTTGAAAAAAGGTGGAAGAGTTTCTTTAGTAGGTTTCGGATCTTGGTCAGTTTCTAAAAGAGCTGCTAGAGATGGAAGAAATCCTCAAACTGGAAAAACAATTAAAATTGCTGCTAAGAATGTAGTTAAATTCAAAGCAGGTGCTGAATTAGAAGGTACTGTAAACTAGTCTAATTAAGTCGATATAAAGAAAAGTCTTCCACTTCGGGAGACTTTTTTTTAGATTTTTAATAAAATAATTGGATTATTGAAAATAATTTTACTAAATTTAACTAAAAATTGTAGGTAAATGATATCAGAAATAATCAAAAAAGGTCATTTGCTCATTGCAGAGCCTTCCATATTAGGCGATTTATCTTTTAATCGCTCTGTTATTTTATTAGCTGATCACAACGCTGAAGGTTCTGTAGGCTTCATTCTCAATAAACCCCTTGATTACTCCGTAAATGATTTGGTTCCAGAGGTCGATGCTACTTTTACCATCTATAATGGTGGTCCGGTAGAACAAGATAATTTGTATTTTATCCATAACATCCCCGAATTGATTCCGAATAGTGTGGAGATTTCCAATGGTATTTTTTGGGGTGGAGATTTCGAAAAAACACGTGACTTAATTAATAATGGCAGTATTAATAAAGACAATATCCGTTTCTTTTTAGGCTACACAGGCTGGGATGCCAATCAATTAGAATCAGAAATGAATGCTAATTCATGGATTTTAATTGAAAATAGTTACAAAAATAATATACTGAAAAAATCCTCCTCTGATTTTTGGAAAGAACAAATCATGGAATTAGGTGGCGAATACCTTATTTGGTCAAATGCCCCTGAAAACCCAATGCTGAATTAAGTTAAATTGACTAATTCATTAAGTTTTTCAAGCAAAACTTTTGCAAAGAGCGACTCAAATTCCTTTTTTCGGTATTTAGTAATTGGCTGAGTTCCGGAAATCACATTCGTTATAAATAATTCATCCGCTTTTTGAAGATCAAAAGGAGAAATAGCCTTTTCTATTACCTCAATTCCCGCTGTATTTTTTGCAAGAGTAAGGATTTGTTTACGCATTACACCATTTAAACATCCTTCTGATAGTGGTGGAGTGATTAATTGATTCCCAATAAGCATAAATATATTTCCATTTAATGCTTCCACTACATTTTTTTCTTCATTTAGTAAAAGGCAGTTTTGATAGCCATTTTCTTCAGCAAAAATACTGCCCACTGTATTGATTAGTCGATTTGTTGATTTTATGGTGGAAAGCAATTGCTTTGTTACATAAAAATCTTTGAATAACTCGACTTCATAAGACTCATTTGAAATAGTATAAACATGATTATCCATGGGTTTAACCGAAATTAAAAATGAAACACTTCGGGTTAGAGGCAAATAATAGCCCCCATCATTGCGGTAAACCGTTAGTCGAACCCGACAAGAAGCTGAACAGGAATTACGTTCTGCCAACTGTATAATTAGCTCTTCCAAATATTCTAAGGTAAAATTCATTGGAATTTGCATCCGAATGATTCGCATAGAAGCCATCAAACGGAAATAATGGTCTTCCATAAAAAGCACCTTACCATTGACAAGTTTGAGGGTTTCAAAAACAGCATCGCCATATAAAAATGCCCGATTATGCATTAAAACCGAATCCGCTTCAACTAAATTTCCGTTTAGATTAATCATAAAAAAAGCCCTAAATTAAAGGGCAAATATACTGTTTATTCTATAAATTAAACGGATCCGATTACGTGTTTTAAATCAGAAATTTGATTTTCCCAAAGCTGTTTAGATTCTGTTAACTCATCCTCAAAAGCAAAATCTACAACAACTAAAGAAACGTCTTTCGTGATTTCATCTTCGGAAATTCTCAATTCAAAAAAATAGTCGGTGTCTTTATCTTGATCATCAATCCACCTGAATTTTACTCTTTCATTTGATTTTTTGGAAGCTAATCTAGCTCGTTCTTTAGAATCATCCCAAATAAAAGTAAATAATTCACCTCTGGAATTCACATTGTCAGCAAACCATTCAGACAAACCGGAAGGAGTAGAAATATATTGATATAGCAATTGCGGAGAAGAATTTACCGCAAACTCTATTTCATATCGTATTTTTGTATCCATAAACTTAATTTTTGAGCAATATATTGAATATTAATTCAAAAAAAAAGCGAATTTATAAATAAAAATAATTTCTTATTTTATGTTTGTAAGGTTTGTGATTATTTCTATATTTGCACCCGCGTTGCGACATAGGTAACAAGAAAAATGGCGAGGTAGCTCAGTCGGTTAGAGCGTTGGATTCATAACCCAAAGGTCGGGAGTTCAAATCTCCCTCTCGCTACAAGGTTACAACTTTGAAAGTAAACGGATTAAGGTTCTTAATCCGTTTTTTTTATGGCCTCTATTTTGCTACTTTTACAAACCGTACACCAAAACGTACACCAAAATGAAATGAAACCTAATTATTCCAAACCTCTTATTTTTACCGGCGGTGTAAATATTTCGCAATGGAAAAAGCTATCGATTGAAGATAGAAAAAAGGCTATTTCAAGAGAATGGTATGTTTAGTTTAAATACAAAGATCCATCTACCAATAAACTAAAAAGGCAAAACAACATCAAGGCAGGTGCAAATAGATTAAAAACTAAAGAAGAAAGATATAAATTTTTATCAGACATTCGAGATAATCTAGAGTTGCTCTTAAAAATGGGATTCAATCCTTAGTATATCTTCAAACTAAATTAGACTTTAGCTAAGAGTGTATTTAATTAAAATTATTTTTCATTACTTTAAAAAATAGCTTTGAAATTTATAAGATTAAATTAAGTTGTTTTCAAATTAATTTTTCATTTTTTGGACAATTACCTCAACACTACTTTGTAATCTTCCATTTCTATGAATTACACGACGTTAAAAATAAATAAAGATTAGAATATAACAAAATGTTAATCCCTATTTCTAAGGATTTATTATAAAAAAATTCTATCTATCTTTATTTCAAATAATTACAAAAAAAAAGGCCAATTGGCTGTATTCCGCTTAAATTTCCAAGTTAACCTATTTATCACCATTTTTTTTATTATAAACTTACAATTAAAAATTATTATTTGTAAGTATTTTATTTATGTTATGTGTATTTATATGCATTTCATCGATTTTTTTTGTCACTTTGTCGATTATTTAAATTTGATTCCTACTTTTGGAGTGTCAAAAATTAATTACATAAAAAATTCATTATCTAATCCCTAGAAGATATGAAAACAAAATTAGCATATAAGAAAATTCATTTACAGGTAACTGTGATGATTCTACTATTTATCCAATCGGGTAATGCTCAAACTGTTACTCAAACCTATAATTCTTCATCAACATTTACGGTACCAACTGGTGTGACACAAATTAATGTGGAAGCATGGGGTGGCGGTGGAAAAGGCGGTAGTCGAGTTTCTAGTAATGGAAGTGCCGGCGGTGCTGGTGGTGGAGCTTATGCCAGCAGCACTTTTACTGTTATTCCCGGTGCAACTTATACTGTTACAGTAGGAACCGGAAGTACCTCAAACGCAATGCCGGGTGGTGACACTTGGTTCAACAACAATACAACCATACTAGCCAAAGGTGGAAATAGTGTTCCTTCAAATTCTGTATCCGGTGCAACTGGTGGTGATTTGAATGATTGTATTGGTACGATCAGAAGATCGGGGGGTAATGGAGCTAATGGTGGTTTAACATTTGGCGGCGGTGGCGGTTCTTCCGCAGTAAATGGCTCAAACGGTAATTCTTCAACAACAAGACTAGGTGCTACAATTACTGGTGGCGGTAGTGGCGGAAATGGAAGAAATACTTCAAACGGAAATGGAAGCCCAGCGGGGATACCAGGTGGAGGTGGTGGTGGTTGCTTAAGATTAACTTCAGGCAGCTCTACAGGTGGAAATGGTGGAAATGGCCGAATAGTAATTACATATGCATCTCCTTCTGAAATAAACGTAAAAGGAAACGGAAATACAATTGTTGACGGTGACTTAACACCTTCCTTAACTGATTGGACTGATTTTGGAACAACTTCGTTAGGCTTGGGGGTGACTAGAGTTTATACTATTGAAAATTTAGGTTTTGCTACATTATACCTTTATAATTTAACTATCACAGGAACAGGAGCATCAAATTTTTATTTAACTAGTGGTTTTCCAACAAGTATTTCAGCTGGTTCATCAGCCACTTTTTCGGTGACTTTTGTACCAACAACAACCGGATTAAAATCGGCAACATTGACTTTTACAAATAGTGATGCCGATGAAAGCACATATAATTATAACATTCAAGGAACAGGAGCTACCTCAGCTTCTCAAATAATAAGTGTAAGTGGAAATAACTATACTATTCCGCAAGGAAGTAACAATACCCTGACAACCAATAACACAAATTTTGGAGCAACCAATTTAAATACTTCAATTTCAAGAACATTTACCATTAAAAATACCGGTGGTAGTAATTTAACGTTAACAGGTGCTCCATTAGTGAGTATTACCGGAGTAAATGCGGCTGATTTTTCATTAACAGCATTACCGGCAACAACAATAACTCCAAGTAATTCTACCACTTTTCAAATTACTTTTACTCCAACTACAACAGGGGTAAAAAATGCAACCTTAAACATAAGCAGTAATCACGCCGCTTTGAGTCCATATAACTTTAGAATTAGTGGAACTTCCATTCAGGCATTTTTTGATACGGATGGTGATGGTGTATTCAATAATGCCGATGCTGATGATGACAATGATGGAATTCCGGATGTTGTGGAACAGTCAAATGCCAGTCTATCTTCCTATTCTGCAAATGCTCAAGTGACCTTGTTAAACGAATCATTTGGTTCTGGAACTACCCGAGAAAGAATAAATATTAATATTCCAACTGCTACAACAACCTATTGCTATGAAGATGGCTTTAATGTAATGAATGAATATGAATGTGATACGAGTGGTGATTTAAATGATGGGCAATATACGCTATCAAACACGGCTCAAATTGCATCGTGGGCTTCTGCCTATTGGTATACAGGACCGGATCATACTTCTGATTCAAATGGAAGAATGGCTTTGTTTAATGCGGAAACTGACATAACTGATGAGTTTTATAGAACTATTATTCATGGGGTAACAGCTAATGCACCTTTAACCTATAGCTTTTGGGCTATCAATTTAGATAGAACGGATGCCCCGGGAATAGGTTCAAGAAACAGACCAAATATTACTGTTGAATTCAGAGATTTAGACAATAATTTATTGACCTCTTTGAACACGGGTGACATTGCTCCAACAAATCATTTAAATTCAACAGGTGATTGGTATAATTTTAATGCTTCGTTTGTTCCTACTTCTACAAGTATCTCGGTTATTTTTAGAAATAATCAACCGGGTGGTTTAGGTAATGACTTAGGATTAGATGATATTATTATCCGTCAAATATTAAAAGATAGAGATAACGATGGAGTCGCTGACGTTTTCGATTTAGATTCAGACAATGACGGAATTGGAGGAATTGTAGAAGATGGGTGGGCTCACCTAAGTAACGGAACTGACAAAATGAACCTAACCGGAACTTGGATCGATGCAAATGGAAACGGATGGCATGATGAAACTGAAGCAGCATACATTGCTTCTAGTAATGTAGCCACAGATTTTGATGGGGATGGAATTCCAAACTACATTGATTTAGATGCTGATAATGATGCTCGTTTTGATGTAGAGGAAGCCAGTTTATTTAACGGTGATGGAGACATCAATGGCGACGGTGTCGGCGATGGTGCAGATGGAGATGGCGATGGTATTTTAAATGCTTTCGATAATTTCGTTGGATTTGGTAATATCGCAAAACCATTACCACAAAATACCCTTGGCAGTAGCAACCAAGATTATCTAAAGGTGATTTCGTTAACTCCGGGTGTTTTTGATATTTCTACAACATTATACGCTAGCTTAGATGCTAATAATGATGGAATTATTGACGGTAGTACCGATGTTGACAAAGACGGTATTCGTGATGCGTTTGATACAAATTCAGCTAAAATAGGTTCTCCTAGAGATTTGAATAGAAAATTATTGTTAGATTTCGACGGACGAAATGATTATGCCGAAGCAACCGGTGTTTTAGGCGGATTAACAAATGCTACATTAATGGCATGGGTAAATTTAGCCCCGGGTTTTAGCTCAACCGGAGTAGTAGTGGGACAAAATAATTTTCAATTGAGAATAACCGATACCCGAGTAATTACTGCTTCTTGCAACGGAACATCTGTTGACTATTCAGCCATTGATCCTATCAGTTCTTCGCAATGGTTCCATATTGCGACAACGTATGATGGAGCTCATTTAAAACTTTTCATTAATGGAAAAGAGATGAATAGCATTAACAAAACAGGAACTATAAATGCGGATGCAACACCCCTTACCATTGGTAGACTTCCGGGAAACAATTCGCTTTATTTTAAGGGAAAAATTGATGAAGTACGTGTGTTTAATGTAGCCTTAACAGATCAACAATTGCAACGAATGGTTTACCAGGAAATTCAAAATAACAGTGGTCAGGTGAGAGGAACTGTTGTCCCTAGAGATATTGAATCTTTACCTTTTACTAATCTGTTACGCTATTACAGAATGGATACATACAAAGATGATATTATTGATGACTTATCTACCCCAACTGTTGATACAGGAACAGGGATGAAAATGTATAATCATAAAAATATTTATGCTCAACAAGCTCCGATGCCATTTGTTACGGAAAGAACAGGCGATTTTGCTACCGCAGTGAACAGTCCAACAAACGAAGTAAGAGGAATGGATATCGTAGATTTTAATTATGCTATTGTTCAAGTGAAACACAACATTACAGAAACATCTAATCAAACTAATTTAGGAATGTTTGTTGATGCTGGAGTAACAATTACGATGAATAACGATACAAAAATTCAAAACAATTGGTATGTGAATTTAAACGGAAAAATTGATTTAGTAGATCGTTCACAATTCGTTCAAACCGCAACTAGTGTATTAGACCCAACCAGCTCTGGTTCGCTTGAAAGAGACCAACAAGGACAAAGCAATAAATTTAATTATAACTATTGGTCTTCACCGGTGAGTGCTATCAACAGTTCAACAATTAACCACGGTTATACCGTTGCAGGCGTTATGAAAGACGGAACAAACCCATCAAGTCCAATGAATTTAGCTTGGGTAAGTGGCATAAACAATCCGTTAACCAGTAACCCAATTACGTTGAGCAGCTATTGGATATTCAAATTTCAAAACCTAACGCCTGTTTATGCAAATTGGGCAAGTGTAGGTCAAAATGGTCTTTTGCTGGCCGGTCAAGGCTATACCCTTAAAGGTAGTGGAGCAGCAAGTGCCTCTCAAAACTTTACCTTTATTGGAAAACCAAATAATGGGCAAATTATCAGCACTGTCTCAGCCGACAACCTAAACTTATCCGGTAACCCATATCCTTCTGCTTTAGATGCGGATAAATTTATACAAGATAACTTAGCGACCATCAACGGAACATTATACTTCTGGGAACATTTCAACACAAATAATACCCATACTTTAGCGGGTTACCAGGGTGGATATGCTGCCCGTACCTTAGTAGGCGGAACAGCTCCTGTATCTCCATCTGGCATCAGTGGATTGGGTTCAAGTACAAGAACTCCCGGCAGATTCATACCGGTAGGACAAGGATTCTTTGTGACAGGAAATGCAACTGGTGGTGATATTGTTTTTGATAACAGTCAACGTCTTTTTATCAAAGAAAGTAATGTTGATTCTAACATCCTATTCCGAACTAATCAAAATGCTTCTTCACCAAATTTAGGAACAGGAAATAACGAGGAAGACCCTTATACAGAAAATGCTTTCATGAAATTTCGTATCGGATTCAATTCTTACAACAATTTCCACAGACAACTATTAATTGGTTTTATGGATGATTTAGCAACAGAATCTGTTGATCCGGGTTATGATGCAATTCATATTGATAACCAACAAAATGACATGTATTTTTTAAATAACGGAACAAAATTAATCATTCAAGGTGCTTCGCATTTTGAAACGAATAAAGTTTATCCGCTAGGAATTAAAACCTATGCAGCCGGTGATATTCAATTTACTTTAGATGGTTTAGAAAATGTAGAGCCAACACAACCTATTTACATTCATGATATAGTAACCGGTTTATACCATGATATCAGAAATGAACATTTTACAATCAATTTGCCGCAAGGTGAAATCCACAATCGTTTTGAACTGACTTTTCAAAATCATGCTTTATCAGCATCGGATTTTGAACTTGAAAATCAAATCGCTGTGGCTTATACTAACGCCAACAATTTACTTACTATAAAAAATACCATGAACGACAATACTGTGGAAACAGTTAGTCTTTTTACAATCTTAGGTCAGACCCTTGCTTCTTGGAATGTTGAAAACCAAACCCAAAACAACATTTCTATCCCAATGAGCAACGTAAGTACTGGCACCTATATTGTTCGAGTGCAAACCACTCAAGGAACAATTAGCAAAAAAATCATTATTAAATAGGGTTTTGATAATTGATTTTTGACACCGAAAAGCCCCTCGACGTGAGGGGCTTTTCATTTTTAATAAATAGAAGCTTATAACCAAACTGAGGGAACGGAAAATATTTTTTTTAAGTTAAAAGACCATAAGCCTGCTCCGCCATTTCAAACTCCTCATTCGTTGGAATGACTAAAATTGGCACTTTAGATCCTTCTAATGAAATAGAACGAATATTTTTGGAACGCAACTTGTTTTTTTCTTCATCCAATTGAATGCCAAAGTAATCCATGTGCTGACAAATTAATGAACGCATCACATCACTGTTTTCACCTATTCCTGCTGTAAATACCAATACATCCAAACCATTCAATGCCGCAATATAAGACCCTATAAATTTTTGTACACGATAAGCCATCATCTGAAGGGCAAGCAAACACTCTTTATTCCCTTTTTGGGCCTCGTTTTGTATATCTCGTAAATCAGAAAAACCGGTCAAGCCTTTTAAACCACTCTCTTTTTGCAATAAATCTTGTACTTGACTCGAAGAATAGTTCAAGGTATCCATTAAGTAAAAAATAATCGCTTGATCAACATCACCACTGCGGGTTCCCATTATCAAACCGTTGGTAGGTCCATAACCCATAGAATGTTCAATGCTTTCTCCATCTTTCACAGCGGTAATACTGCAACCGTTTCCTAAATGTACAGTGATAATTTTAGAATGTTTGAGCCTCAAAAATTCAATGGCTTTTTTAGAAACGTATTTGTGGCTCGTCCCGTGAAAACCATATTGTCGTATCTTATGTTTATCATAAAATTCATTCGGAATAGAATAGCGATAGGCTTTTTCAGGTATTGTCTGATGAAAAGCCGTATCAAATACAGCGACTTGTGTAGCCTTTGGGAAAACGACTTCGGCTACTTCAATACAAGCCAAATTAGCTGGATTATGCAAGGGAGCCAACGCACATAATTCGCGAATCTTATCCTTAACTTCTTTGGTTATAATCGTGGTTTTTGAAAACTGTTCACCTCCGTGAACCACACGATGAACGATGGTATCAATTGTTCTTCCTGAACTTTTACTCAAAATTTTTTGAGCTATTGCTTCCAAAGCTTCTTTGTGATTGGAGAATTCAACAGCTTCTGAAAATTCTTCCGATTGAATCGTATAGTGAAACTTAGTATGTTCCAACCCTATTCGCTCCACCAAACCCGAAGAAATAACGGTTCCCAATGGCATTTCAATAAGCTGAAATTTTAATGACGAACTTCCGGCATTAATGACTAATAGGTTCATAGGTAGTTTTTAAATATCTTGTGCCTGAATGGCGGTTATAATTATCGTGTTGTAAACATCTTCAACCGTGCAACCTCTACTCAAATCGTTTACGGGCTTATTTAAACCTTGTAACATTGGTCCGATAGCAACCGCACCGGTTTCTCTCTGAACGGCTTTATAGGTATTGTTACCCGTGTTTAAATCGGGGAAGATTAATACATTTGCTTGACCGGCAACCAAAGAATCGGGCATTTTACTTTTACCAACAGCCATATCAACGGCCGCATCGTATTGAATTGGTCCTTCAATTTGTAAATCGGGACGCAAAGTTTTAACCAATTCAGTTGCTTTTCTAACCCGTTCCACATCTTCACCCATTCCTGAACTTCCCGAGGAGTAAGACAACATGGCAATTTTAGGCTCAATTCCAAATGCTTGACTGCTTTCTGCAGAGGAGATGGCGATTTGAGCTAATTCTTCTGCTGTTGGATTGGGATTGATGGCACAGTCGCCAAAAACCGAAATACGATCTTCCAAACACATGAAAAACACCGAAGAAACTACTGAAATTCCTTTTTTAGTTTTAATAATTTGTAAAGCTGGACGAATCGTATGTTGTGTGGTATGAATAGCCCCGGAAACCATTCCATCTGCCAATCCTTTGAAAACCATCATAGTGCCAAAATAAGAGACATCTGACATCAAATCTTTGGCAATATCGTGATTCACATTTTTATGTTTTCTCAATTCATAGAATGTCTCAACAAAATCAGCATAATAGGCAGAGTTTACCGGGTCAATAATACTAACTTTATCCAAGGGTAGAAGAATGCCGGACTTAATCAAACTCTTTTCGATAGTCTCTTTTTTACCCAACAAGGTGATATCCACCACATCGGCAGCAATTAATCGGGCAGTTGCCTCTAAAATTCGTAAATCCTCCGATTCCGGCAGAACGATATGTTTACGTACTTTTCTCGCCTTTTTTAATAAATTGTATTGAAACATTTTTGGCGTAATTCCTTTTGAGGTAAAATTAGTTACATTCTCAATCAGTAAATCGGAATCAACATATTTATAAAATGTTTCAAGGGATAATTGAATTTTCGTGGTATCACCGGGTCTTATTTTACAATTTATACGACCTATTTTATTAGCCGCTTTAAAAGTGTTTTCTTCCACACTAATGATAGGAATAATATCATCTAACCCTTCAATCAATCTTAGAATAGACTCTTCTGGAATAAGTCCACCCGTTAAAATAATTCCAACCATTCTGGGATAACTGGCCGATTTGTGGGCTTGCAAAACCCCTATGATAATGTCTGCCCGGTCCCCGGGAGTAATCACCAAATTATTTTGCCCAATGTGAGTGAGGTAATTGTGTAATTGCATAGCACCCACACTAAAACTGCCTACTATTCCCTCTAACAAATGCTCGCCAAATAAAACCTTTCCATTCAACGCTTCTACTACTTCCCGAACACTGGGGTTGCTCAATAATTCATTGACCGGTATGGCTAAAATTTGAACCTCATCAGCACAAAATTTTTGAATTCCTTCAATAAATTTTGAACGATTTTTCTCTTGAATTTTATTGATAACAATAGCCATTACGCCAACTTCCTTTCCTAAAAAGGACTTGTAAGCTAGTTCTAAATTTTGAATGGCATCCTCTATAGAATTGTCTCCCGAGGCATTAATCAGCACCGGTAATCCTAAATTTTTAGCAATTTGGAGGTTAATTTCAAATTCAAAAACGGAAACTTCATCTTCAAAATCGCTTCCTTCCACTAAAACAAAATCAAATTCTTCTTCCAATTTTTTGTAATCATTCATAATCGTATCTATCACCTCCCCTTTCTTTCCCAAATTAACCAACTGAATCATCTGTTGTTTGGTATAAGAATACGCATTCTCATAGTCAACTTTTAGATTAAAAGTTTGAAGAATTAATTGCAAATGGTTATCAACTTTAGATTTCTTCCCTTCGTTAATGATGGGTCGGTAATAAGCTACTTTTGCCATACGGCTTAGCAATGCATCCATTAATCCTAAACTCAAGAGCGATTTACCACTTCTGGGTTCAATAGTGGCAATATATAATCCTTTGTTCATAGGTTGTTATTTTGATTGTGTGGTATTGATTGATTATACTCCGGAATATACATTTTACTTTCAATAAATGTTCTAATGTTTTCAGGTTTTGAAACCCCGGCTAAACCGGAATCAAATATATGTTCGGCAACCCTGACAGCTACGTTTATAGAAACTTTTAAAATATTATTCACTTGCGGATAAATTAAACCGTTTTCAAAATCTGCAGCAGTCACTTGTTCTGCTACTGCTTCAGAAGCAGTTAACAACATATCATCCGTTACTCTTCTGGCTTCAGTGGCAAAAATAGCCATTCCCAAAGCAGGAAAAATAAAGACATTGTTTCCTTGTCCTGGTGTATAGATTTTCCCTTCATAGTTTACAGGGGCAAACGGACTTCCACTAGCGAAAATAGCTTTCCCTTTACTCCAAGTATAGGCTTGCTCGGCTGTACATTCTGAATGCGAAGTGGGATTGGAATAAGGAAAAATAATCGGACGTTCATTCACCAAACTCATATTTTCAATAACCTGCTGATTAAATGCTCCACCAACTGTACTTACGCCAACAATAGCAGTGGGTTTAATTTTCAATACCGCTTCAGCAAAATTGGTACAAGCATCAAAATCATGGGCGAAAGCCAATTGATGGGGAGCCAAATCTATTCTGCTTTTCACCAATAAACCATTCACGTCAAACATCCAAATTTGTTGATAAGCTTCCTCCACAGTCAACCCATCACGTTGGAATTTTTTAGCTAACATATCGGCAATTCCAAAAGCAGCCGCTCCGGCTCCTAAAAACAAAAACCGTTGGTCTTTAAACGATTTATTCATTAATCGACTGATGGATATAAAACCGGCCGTTGCAATGGCTGCTGTACCTTGAATATCATCGTTGAAGGTACACGTTTTTTCGCGATAGGTTTCCAAAATACGAATAGCATCAACCCCGGTAAAATCTTCCCATTGGATACATGCTTTTGGAAAAACTTCATTCATGGCTTCAACAAAAGCAGCTACAAATGCATCAAATTCAGGACCTCTAATCCTTTTTCTGCGTAAACCGGGATACAACGGATCATTTAAAAATTCTTCGTTATTAGTGCCCACATCCAAAACTATAGGAAGGGTATATTCCGGAGGAACACCGCCACAACTCGTATATAAAATTAATTTACCAATTGGAATTCCCATGCCGTTTATGCCTAAATCTCCTAAACCTAAAATCCTTCCTCCATCTGTTACAACAGTAAAACGAACATCTTCAACAGGCCAATTTCTAAGAATTTCTTTAATATGGTCTTTTTGATCAATTGAAATAAACAATCCTCTCGGACGTCTTATAATATGACCTAGCCGCTGACATGCTTCGCCAACGGTTGGCGTATAAACAATGGGTAAAAATTTTGCCGGATCACTCGAAACTGCCTTAAAAAATAGGGTTTCATTTGTGTCTAAAAGTTGCATCAGGTAAACATATTGGTTGATGGGCTTTTCAAAATTGTCCAATTGCTCTTCCACACGTAAAATTTGAGTAGCAAGGGTTTCTATAGTATCCGGTAAAATTCCTTTCAATTTGAATTTTTCACGTTCTTCCAATGTAAAAGCAGTTCCTTTATTAAAACGCGGATTTCGCAAAAGCGAATAACCTGTAATAGCTTCCATGAGGTTTTATTTTTTACTTTTTGAAATA
>Ga0209310_1000953_pt1 | contig 25128 bp, 26 predicted proteins | sample AD_UKC030_MetaG_FD_184415 | JGI IMG/M metagenome (GOLD analysis project Ga0209310, IMG submission 184415) | Active sludge microbial communities of municipal wastewater-treating anaerobic digesters from USA - AD_UKC030_MetaG (SPAdes) (version 2) | ecosystem: Engineered > Bioreactor > Anaerobic >...
TCAGCCGGGCTTCCTCCTCGGCCTTTCTGCGTGCTTCCTCAGCCGCCTTTCTTCTCGCTTCCTCCTCCGCTTTGAGACGGGCCTCTTCCTCGACCTTATCCAATGTCTCTATGCCGGCACCTTGACCTGTCGCCTCAGTCTTCGGCTCGCCTTCTTCCCATTCTCCCTCAAATTGATTCCCATCCGCCCACTTAAAAACCCCCCTGCCATGTGGCAGGTTATTTTTCCACTCACCCCTGTAAAAACTCCCATCCGGCCACTTGAAGGTTCCATACCCCTGCAGGCATCCGTGGTACAATTCACCCTCGTAGCGACTTCCATCCGGCCAGACAAACGTCCCCCTGCCACGATCCTCGACCGCCATCCGGGTGATTTGATATTTTTCCTCTTCTGTTTTTCCTTTTGTCAGCATAGAATGTGGGCAGGGTTATGCCTGCAAAAAATTTTTCTGCCGCCCCTGAAACGTTCGATCTTTTGCGGCCTGGCGTCCCGATTTGACAAAAAACCGCTTTCTTGCCGCAGAGTTTAAGAAAAATGTCTCTCCATGTCAAAGAAAAAGAGTGGTATGATTTGAACATCCTTTGTCAATTCCAACATCAACCGACGCATCCTCCCGATTCATTTTTCTTGGATGATGCCGCCCTGATTGCACAGAGCAATTATTCTCCGCGACTCCATTGACATCACGAGCATTCTCCGCTTATAATAAAAAAAGCAACCAACTTATCGAAATAGGCAATTTCCAAAACCACTGATTACCATTTGAATCGAGGTTCAGTCCATGAACGACAAGGGAATCACAAAACGCACGCTCGTGAAGCAGTTGGAAGACCTGTGTGGAATCCTCGAAAAAATGAAAAAATCCGGCACAACCTACAGTCAGCTTTTCGAGGCGGCGCGGATCATCGCCAGCGCCGTGGAAACGAGGGATCCCTGCAAGGTGGGTCATCAATCAAGGGTTGCCGATCTGTCCAGAGCTATCGCGGAAGAGATGAATTTGCCGCTCGACCGGGTCCGCGGCGTTCACATGGCGGGCATCATCCATGACATCGGCACAATCTCCATCCCGGTTTCGCTGATCAACAAGCCGACCAACTACACCGAGAAGGAATTTCATAAGATGGTCAAACATGCCGAGTCCGGGCATGACCTGCTGAAGGATATCGATTTTCCCTGGCCGGTCGCCCGGATCGTCCTGGAGCATCACGAGCGGATGAACGGTTCCGGATACCCGCGGGGATTGAAGGGCGAACGGCTTCTGATGGAGTCGCGGATTCTGGCGGTCGCCGACGTCGTAGACGCGCTTTCCTCCGACCGGCCGCACCGGCCGGCATTGGGCATTGACGCAGCATTATACGACATTTCCGGAAACCGGGGCGTGCTCTTTGATCCGGGCGTGGTGGATGCCTGCATCCGGCTTTTCAGAGAGAAGCACTACAAGATGATCGAGGATTGAAACCCCGGACGCGCACCCGGCCCGTCCGAGACGAACCGCACATTATTTGAAACGGAAACCCCTGTCCCTGAAGAGCGCCACACAGGCATCGACCGCTTCGCCGTCGTAGAGAACATCCCTGTATTGAAGTATTTCCTTCAGCGCCTTCTCGATTCCCAACGCTGACCGGTAGGACCGACGCGAACAGATGGCTTCCACGACGTCGGCAACCGCCAGAATGCGCGCTTCGGGCATGATCGCCTCTCCAGAAAGCCCCCGCGGATAGCCGGAACCGTTCATCCGTTCATGGTGCTGATAGACCATCTGCGCAACCGGATGGGTGAAATCAATATTCTTCAGGATCTCATAGCCGATTTCCGGGTGCGTCTTGACCAGGCTATACTCGGCTGGACTCAGGTGGCGGGGCCTGGTCAGGACTTCCGCCGGGATGGATATTTTGCCCACGTCGTGGATTCTGCCGGCCACACGGATGCCGTCAATGACATCGGCAGGCAGCCGCATTTCCGCTGCAATGGAACGGGCCAGATCGGCCACTCTGTTCTGATGCCCGGCCGTATAGGGATCCCTGGTTTCCACGGCCATGATGATGACGTCAATGACGACCCCTGTCGCCCTTCTCAATTTTTCAAGGCTCTGCGCCAGAGCCTGCTCGGTCATCCGATGCGCGACCGCCAAACGGTCCAGTTCGGCAATCCGGTCCCGCAGTTCGCGAATTTCCCGGATCAGGGAATCTTCCGTCTTTTCCTGACCTTGCATGCCTGCCCTCTCCACTGTGGGCGCCCTGCCGACCCAATCGAATGAGTGATTCATGACGGCGAACCCCTCATGATGATAATATTCTTTCTACCACTTTTCAAATTCTTGGTATAAGGAAATCTCACATCAGACCGTTTCGAGGATCAGGCATGACGGCCGGCAATCCCCACACCTATCTGTTCAAGCCAGGCTTATGGCGGGCCGACGGCGAGTATTTCGACGCGGCAGGCAACGCCTATCCGGTCGAAGGGGAATTCCGCGTCACCCATGCGGATTCGCTCTGGATCAATGAAAGCCGGATGCGAATCGTCGGAAATGAGGACACGGCCTTCAGGAGCGAATACCGGATCACCCCCTTCTGCGAGGAACGGGATTCCACAAGCTGGAACGCCGCCAACGACGCCCTGGGCAAATTGACGGGCCGGCTGGTCCGGGCGGGGGACGCCATTCTGTCTCTCTACCGTTCCGAGGATTCGGAATATGCCGGCACGGAATTCTGGCTTCAGATCAGTGGCATCCTGTATCGAAACTGGGGGACGCTTTTTCGCGGCAGTGACAAGCTGTCGTCATGGATAATCCGGTTAAACCGGGTGTGACGGGAGGCCTGCGATGTTTACGAAGATTCCGCTGTTCTCGGTTCTGTGCCTTTTGCTCCTTTCCGCAAGCGCCTTCCCGGCCGCGTCGCCGGCCTCCGGCGAAGAACCCGGCAGGTGCCTACCGGTTGCCGCTTACCGCGTCAGCGCACCGCTGAACTTCTGCGGAGAAAGCGTGCCCCTCGAAAACCCCGACGTGCGGGAACGGATGGAGCGCGAACTGCTCCTGTCGGCCTGGAACCAGCCGCAGGTCATCCTCTGGATGAAGCGGTCCGGCCGCTACATGCCCACCATCGAAAGAATATTGCGCGAAAGCGGGATGCCCGACGATCTCAAATATGTCGCCATTGCGGAAAGCGCCCTGAAGCCCCATGCAGGCTCCTCGAAAGGGGCGAGAGGGGTGTGGCAGTTCATGGAAGGAACGGGCTTGCGGTATCACCTGAAGGTGGACGACGATTTCGACGAGCGCAGAAGCTTTTATGCCTCCACACGCGCCGCCTTGAAGTATCTGCAGGACCTTTACGCGATGTTCGGATCGTGGACGCTGGCGGCGGCCGCCTACAACATGGGAGAGGCGGGCCTGCAATCGGAAATGATCCTCCAGAAAGTCCACAGCTATTATCTGCTCCATCTTCCCCTTGAAACCCAGCAGTATGTCTTCCGCATTCTTTCCGCCAAGCTGATCCTTTCCGACCCGTCCCGATATGGCTTCCGACTCTCCGTGGAAGACCTCTATTCCCCCCGGGCTGTTGAGCCGGTAACGGTCCACTGCCCGCAGGACACGCCGGTCCAGATCATCGCCGAGGCTGCACAGACCTATTTCAAGGCGATCAAGGATTTGAACCCCGAGATCCGGGGACACTATCTCCCGGCGGGGCGCCACGACCTTTTGATTCCCAGGGGCGCTGCGGGGGGATTCCAGTCCCGCTTCGAGGCGCTCTTCAATCAGTGGCTGTCCGACCGGAAAATGAACACACATGTGGTCAAGAAAGGCGAAAGCCTTGCCGTGATCGCCGAACGTTTCAACGTGCCCATACAGGCCATTGCCGTTTGGAACCGCATATCCACGAAGAAAAAGATTAATCCGGGCGATCGCCTGATCGTCTTCCCCAACGGCATGAGGCCGGCGGAGGGCAAGAACCGCTGACCCGGTCCGGCTTCAGCCGGCGGCATGGAGTTCCGCAAGGAGGAAAGGGCATGAGAATATTCATCACGGGCGGCACGGGATTCGTCGGCACGACATTGACCGAAGTTTTGAGTGCCGGAGGCCATCAGGTGACGGTTCTCGATCGAACGATCAAGAATCCGCAGCGCTTTCCCGGCGTATCCTTCATCGAAACGGACAGCACCCTCCCGGGCGCGTGGCAGGAAAGCGCCGCGGAACACGAGGTCTTCATCAACCTTGCCGGCGTTTCCATCTTCAACCGCTGGAGTGAAAAAATCAAAAAGGACATCCTGAACAGCCGGGTCCTCACGACCCGGAACCTGGTGGATGCCATATCCCGCCGCCGGGGGAGGGAAGCCCGCCTCTTCAGCACGTCCGCGGTCGGTTATTACGGATTTCACGAGGAGGGTTCACTTGCCGAAGATGCGCCCCCCGGATCGGATTTTCTGGCTTCCGTCGCCGTGGCATGGGAAGCGGAGGCCCTTCGCGCCGCATCCTTCGGCGCCCGGGTGACGATCTGCCGATTCGGGATCGTGCTCGGTCGGGCGGGCGGGGCCCTCAAGCAGTTGATCCCCCTGTTTCGAAGCTTCCTTGGAAGTCCCCTGGGAAGCGGCCGGCAGTGGTTCTCCTGGATCCATGAGAGCGACCTGGTCCACATTTTCCTGTTCCTGATGGGACAGGACAAGGCGGAAGGTCCTTTCAACTGCACGGCACCCGAACCGGTGCGGAATGGGGAAATGACCGGAATCCTCGGCAAGGCGCTGGGGGTCCCCACGTTCATGCCGGCCGTTCCTGGTTTCATGCTGAAGCTGATCCTGGGCGAGTTCGGCGACATTCTTCTGCGAGGGCAGAAAGCCGTTCCGCAGCGGCTGCTGGACATGAAATATCCATTCCGCTTCCCGACCCTGCGGGAGGCCCTGCAGGACCTGCTGAAGAAGTGAAAGGCCGGCAGCCATGACCTACCGGATCCGCCCCGAATGCGCCTGTTCGACCGAGGACCGGAGCAAGTGGCTTTGCACGTACTGCCGGACGGAGCTCTTGTGTCAGTGTCCGCTATGTGCTAAGCACATCCCCGAAGAAAAAGCGATTTACTGCCGCGCCTGCGGCTTCAAATTGAGGCAGTCCATCGTTCCCATTCAATCGCTGCCTGACTCCAAATGCGAGGTCCCATGAAAAAAATCAAGAAGGTGCTGATCGCCAACCGGGGCGAGGTCGCGCTTCGGATCATCCGGACGCTGAAGGAACTGGATATCACCGCCATTGCCATTTACGAGAAGTCCGACAGCGACGGATACTATCTCCGTTTCGCCGATGAGACGGTCATGATCGGCAACCAACCCGTGAAAGACTACCTGGATGTCGAAAAGATCATCCGGACGGCCCGCGAATGCAACGCCGACGCCGTCCATCCGGGATACGGTTTCCTCTCGGAGAGCGCTGCGTTTGCCGAAGCCTGTGAGAAGTCCGGCATCCTGTTCATCGGGCCGCCTTCCGGCGTCATGAGAGACCTCGGCAGCAAGGTGATTGCCCGGGAAATCGCCGTCCGCGCCGGCATCCCCACCGTTCCGGGAACGGAAAGCCTGCCGCCAGGACCGGACGGAATCGCCCTGGCTGCCGCCTTTATCGACCGCCACGGCTATCCCGTCATGCTCAAGGCCACGGCCGGCGGCGGCGGGAGGGGCATCCGGAGGCTGTCCGGAAGGGAGGATCTGAAGGAACTGCTGGAGCGCGCCCGCTCCGAAGCCCGGCTGGCCTTCAACGACGATCGCGTGCACATCGAGAAGGCAATCGAACATCCCCGGCACATCGAAATCCAGGTGCTGGCGGACCGCTACGGAAACGTGGTCCATCTGGGCAGCCGCGATTGCTCGATCCAGCGCCGCCACCAGAAGCTGCTGGAGATCGCACCGGCAAACCTTCCCGCCGGCACCGCGGAAGCCATGCACTCGGCAGCCGTTGCGGTCGCCAAAGAGGCGCGCTACGTCAGCGCGGGCACGGTGGAGTTTCTCGTCGATCCACGGACCGGCGAGTTCTGGTTCCTGGAGGTGAACACGCGCCTGCAGGTCGAACATACGGTGACGGAGATGATCACCGGTCTGGACATCGTCCGGCACCAGATTCACATCGCCGAAGGGCGTGCCCTCGACTTCGGACAGGAGCAGATCCGCTTCAACGGCATCGCCATCGAGGTCCGGATCAATGCCGAAGACCCCCACAACAATTTCCTCCCGGAGGGCGGGAAGCACGTCGACATCTACCACTCTCCCGGGGGACCCGGAATCCGCCTGGACGGCATCATCTACCGGGGGTACCGCATCCCCCTGGCCTATGATTCCCTGCTGGTGAAGCTGATCGTCTGGGGATACGAGTGGAACCAGACCGTTCAGCGGCTGAAGCGCGCATTGAAAGACTTCAGCATCGTCGGCCCCAAAACGACGATCCCCCTCTATCTGTCGATTTGCGAAGAAACGCACTTCCAGGAGAGGACATTCGACACCGGCTACCTGGAGACTCACCAGGAAATCTTCAACTACCCGGAGCCGGTCCACTACATCATCGAAGACACGGTCTACACAGCCCAGGCTGACGAATCCGAGACAGCACCGGAGAAGGCGGCCGGGCCGGTCGGCAAGGAAGAGCTGCTGCTGCTCATGGAGAAGAAGCATCTCACCGCCCACGAAATCGAAATCCTCGCACGGGCGGGCGTCATCCGGTCTCCCATCAAGGGAAAGGTCACGAAAGTCGCCCTGGAAATCGGCGATGTCGTGCTGGTCGGCGACATCCTGATCGACCTGGAAGCCATGAAGATGCACACCCACATCATCGCCGAGGTCGACGGACGGGTCTCCGACGTCCTGGTTGAACCCGGGGACAATGTGGATGTGGGCGACACGCTGCTGCTGATCCAGGCGACCTGAAGCGAATTCGGGAACAGGCGAGGAGGGCAGGTTTGAAACAGGATTCCGTGATGCCGGTCAAGCAGAGAGACATCATCCTGGATTCCATCGCCGACGGCGTTTTCACCGTGGACCATCACTGGCGAATCACGTCCTTCAACCGGGCCGCGGAAAAGATTACCGGGGTGTCCCGCACGGAAGCCCTCGGCCAGCGCTGCCGCGACGTCCTGAAGGCCGAAGTCTGCGAAAAAAGCTGCTGTCTTCAGAGGACCGTGGCGACCGGCGAACCGATTGTCAACAAAACCGTTTACATCGTCAACGCCGGGGGACATCGCCTCCCGATCAGCATTTCCACGGCCCTGCTGAAGGATGACCGGGGCGTCATCATCGGTGCCGTCGAGACCTTCCGGGACATGAGCATCGAGGAGAAGCTCCGCAAGACCATCGAAGAAGCCTATTCCTTCGAGGACATCGTTTCCAAGAGCCACCGAATGCGGGAGATCTTCGGCATCCTGCCCGACATCGCCAACAGCGGCAGCACAGTTCTGATCGAGGGCGAGAGCGGCACCGGCAAAGAGCTTTTCGCCCGGGCCATCCACAACCTGAGCTCGCGGCGTGACAAACCCTTTGTCGCCGTGAACTGCGGCGCCCTGCCGGACACGCTTCTCGAATCGGAACTTTTCGGCTACAGGGCCGGCGCCTTCACGGACGCCAAAAAGGACAAGCCGGGCCGCTTCCGGCAGGCCGAAAGAGGCACCCTTTTCCTGGATGAAATCGGCGATATCTCACCGGCGATGCAGGTCCGGCTCCTCCGTTTCCTTCAGGAAAAAACCTACGAGCCCCTCGGTGCCATAGAGAGCGTGAAGGCCGATGTCCGCGTCATCGCCGCGACCAACCGGTCGCTGGAAAGTCTGGTCCGAGAAGGCAGGTTTCGCGAAGACTTCTACTACCGGGTCAATGTCATCCGGATCGTACTGCCGCCCCTGCGGGAGAGACTGGAAGACCTGCCTCTTCTCGTCGCGTACTTCATCCGGCACCTGAACGCCATCCAGAAGAAGGACATATCCGGCATCAGCGACGAGGCGCTTGCCTGCCTGATGTCCCACGACTATCCCGGAAATGTACGGGAACTGGAAAATATCCTGGAACGGGCATTCGTCCTGTGCAAGACCGGCATGATCGAACCGCATCATCTGCCCGAGTCGATCTACGCCCACCCCTCGGCGGCGGGCGTTGGGCAGCCGCTGGAAATCCTGTCCATGAAAGACATGGAGGCAATCTTTCTCACCAACGCCCTTCGCAGAAACGGCTGGAACCGCCTGAAAACAGCCCGGCAACTGGGCATGCACAAAAGCACCCTCTTCAGGAAAATCAAGTCGCTGAACATCGCGATTCCCACTGACAGAAAAAGCTCCGGAAGGGGTCGCAAAACGGCGACCAAATCCCTCTCATAAAAAAAGCATCACTGTCTCAAATTTTCATAACGCTTGGAAATAAATGGAATCCATCCTTATTTAAACTTTTCGCACGTATTGGCACGGATCGTGATATAATAAATCAAAAGGCTGTGGAAAGGGGGCGAGGCACATGAAAAAACAGATTTTGTTCTGGATGTTTCTGTCGGCTCTTCTTTTGGCCGCACCGGCCGGCGCGGCGCCGTCAGAGGCTCTTCCGCCCATTGTCTCCGTGGACTGGCTGGAGGCAAACTTGAAAAACCCAAAACTGATCATCCTCGACGTCCGCAAGGTGGAGGACTATCGGGAAGGTCATATCCCCAATGCGATCAACACGTTCCACGGAGCGTGGGCCTACAAGAGGGGCAAGCTTTTTACGGAAGTCCCCGATCCGGACGATCTGGAGGACACGATCGGCTCCGCGGGAATCGGCTGGGATTCCTGGGTCGTGGTCGTTGGCAATGCCAGAACCCTAAGAGAAATTTATCAAGTGGCCCGGGTGGCCTGCACACTCCGATATGCCGGGCTGGATGACGTCGCCATTCTGGACGGCGGCATGGACAAGTGGATCCGGGACAAAAAAATCCTGTCGACAAAGGTTGTCAGTGCAAAAGAGAAGCTTTTCAGGGGAAAATTCAGGAAAGATCATTTCGCCGACAAGGAATATGTCCAGAGCCGCATGGGAAAGATCGTCCTGCTGGATGTCCGGGAAGCGGACATCTTCACGGGAAAGCGAAAACTCGACTGCATTACGAAACTCGGCCACATTCCCGGGGCCGTCAACCTCCCCACTTCCTGCGCCTTCAACAGCGACGGCACCATCAAGAGCAAAGAAGCCCTCACCGCACTCGCGGAGGCTGCCGTGGGCAAGGATCGGTCGACAGAGATCGTCACCTACTGCGATGTCGGACAGTGCTGCCCCGTCTGGAAATACCTGATGAAGCGGCTGCTCGGCTACAAGAACGTCCGGATCTACGACGGCGCCATGCAGGAATGGACGTCGGACCCGGACGCACCGGTAACGAAATAGGCAAGATCTAACCTTTTTCAATTCAAGTCGCATTACTGCAATTAAGTTCTTGAAGAAAAGTTGCAATAATGCGACTTTCTTTTTCTGGCCGAAAATTTCCCTCCTCCATCGATTTTATCAATATCACTCGTAATTCAAGTTTCTGAATCCATTCTTCAATCCCATGGCACGGAACCTGTAATGCACCGTTGCAGTGGGGTCTGCATGAAAATCGCCATACCGGTCAGCGGGAATAGGGTTTCAACGGTTTTTGACGCCGCGGATGAGCTTTTGCTGATCGAAACCGGTCCTGGAAATGCACAGCAGCGGTCAAAAACCGTCTGGGTTGGGGAAAATGCCGTCAGCCGGATCGCCCGGATCCGGGAAATGGGAGTGCATGTCCTCATCTGCGGCGCAATGTCGGCAGCCGTGGAGCGCATGCTGGAAGCCGCCGGCATCCGTGTCATCTCCTTTGTTCGGGGAACCGTGGATGAGGTGCTCGACGCTTTCCACAACGGGAAGCTGGAAGAGGGACGTTTTTTTCTGCCCGGCTGCGCTCCCTGCGAAGGGTGGGAACAACAAAGGCGGCGGCAAGGACCGGGTGGAACAGAGGGCAGCGGGAGTGCATGAAGATCAAGGTCACTTCGTCAGGAAAGGAGCCGGATAGCGCCATGGACCCCCGATTCGGACGAACGCGTTCGTTCATGGTCGTCGACCCGGAGGCAGGGGCGTGGGATGCGCGGCACGCGCGAGCGGATTACCATACTGAGAAAGGCCTAAAAGAGCCCAAAAGGACCGATATCCGCACAGTATCCGGATCATAATAAAGTGCAGATGTCCAAAACAGCCTGTCCGGATAATGCTTCAGTGCATTTTCCAAATGTGGGGAAACAAATGCTGTCGAGAAAACAGTTTCTAAACAAGCTCCTGATCCACGCATGCTGCGTTCTAACCTCGTTCGTCAATGCACCTGAAAAATGTGAAACATCCGGAGATAAAATTTTTCTCGCTTCAACGGAGTTGAGCCCAGCCCTGTTGAATATGGAGGCCGAGCGGTTGGGAATCGATCCCGCCAAAACCGACGAGGAATATCTGCGCAGCAAGGTCTATGAAAGTTTACGTCAGGAATGCTGCCGGCAATTTGATTCATCTGCATAAAATGAAATCAGAAGGGAGGACAGAAATGGAACGATTTGGTGAAGGCTACTTGGAGGAACGCAAGTTGGTTCAGCGCTGGCCGCAGCCGATCCCGGCGATCGTGGCGCTGGTCGTCACGCTGGCGGTGTTTTACGCCACCTGGTGGATTTTTCAGGACCCGCGGGGCTGGCTGCGAATGTACACGCCCTATGTGGGCTACATGTACACCCGCTGGTGGCTGATTATGCTGATCTGGATGGTTTATATTTTCAATTATTGGCCTTTCCGGCGCAGTTGGCTGGAGAAAACGCATCCTCTGATCAAGGGAAGCATACTCACAGCCATCTCCGTCTTCATTCTGTATGTTCTCATCAAAGGATTTTTCGAGGGACTGCTGGGAAATTTCGGGATCGCTTATTTCAACCCTCAAAGACTCATGAAGCTTCCCAGGATGACGGAGTTCTTTGCCCTCGAGTATGCCTCGCTGGCCTGTCTGATGTTTGCAGCGATCGCCTCCTGGTTGAGCCCGGCTTGGGTGGTGGCCTGCGAGGAAGTGCCATGGAAGAACATGAAACAGCCCGGCAAAGGCATAAGTATTCTGGTCATGACCTTCTTCCTGAGCACAGTGATTTACTTCATGACCATGCACTCCCACATGGGCATTCTCTACTACCCTTGGCAGTATTTTACATCCATCGCACCGACGTATTGGGAACATTTCGCAAACACCGTCTCGGGAAACTTCCATGTGGCCTGGATCATGTGCTGCACAGTGATGGTCTGGGTTGTGGAAACCATCTGGGAACGCTTTCCGTTTAAACTGATCAAGACGGACTGGCTGCGGCGTGTGACGGCCTTCTTCGGGATCATCGCCCTTGCCTGGGCCATGCTGTTTTTCCTTTATTTTGCCCAGGAACTGACTTGGGGGCCGGCCATACGCGGAACGCGCCTGATCAACGCACCCGATTGGCGCTGGCTGCATGTCGGAGAGATGGCGGTTTTCTTCCTCGTACCGGCCATTTTTATCACCTTCTACTGCGGCAACTGGCCGCGGCGCTTCAGCCTGCCGGTCAACGTGCTCATCCGAACCATCATCACCATCGCCGCTGCCGCCCTTCTCTACATCATTTACTACAAAACTTCCCACGATTTTCTGGGTACCCAGAAGGGATTCATGCACGAATCGCAGTTCCCGATGATCCCCACCATCTGGCTGATCAACATCTGGTTGGTGCACCACTGGTTCATGGACAACTGGCCGGCTTGGAAGATGGTACCAAAGACAGCGGAAGAGATCGCCCAGGATCACGCAGCCGAAAAGGTGAAGCTGGCAGATATTCGGTGGAATCCGTCTCTGGGCTGGGGGCTTGGGGTCGGCGCCTTATGCGGCGTTGCTGTGTACTTCATTACCCTGAATATTCTGCCCTGGGTGTACAAATCCATCACCATCATCAAGTAGATTGAGAAAAGGAGGCGTTATGTCTGAAGATAAAGGCAAATTTAACCGTCGGGACTTTTTCAAGGGGACGGCTATGGGCATTCTTGGAGGCGCTGCCCTGGGGATGGGCATTTACTCTTACAGCCCCTGGCGCAAGTCCCACTTTCCGGGAGTGAAGCGCAAGATGGCGGACATCGGTACCTGCAAGAACGTCAAGGTAACCAATATCTCTGAGACCAGTTGGTTTAAGAATGCTGTTTTGATGGGCGACATCAAGGGTGCCGGTGGGCTCCTGGTCAACCAGTACAGCTACAACTGGCCACCATTCGGCGACGGTACCGGACTGGGAAAAGGTTCTTACGAAAAGGGCATTGCCAAGATCAAGCATCTGCTTCCGAACAATCTTGAGGAGGCCTGGTCGATTACGGAGAAACTTTCTGTAAGCCCGGATAACGCCGGCGGGTTTGCCGCGCTGCTTGAGGTGGAGGAACTGAGTGGCAAGAAGCGAAAATTCCTCCTGGACAGCGGCTGGTCCTATAAATGGATGGACGAGTGCTTCAAGCGCGAAGGCATCGACCAGATGCTGAAAAACAAGGAGATCGAGGCCCTGATCATCTCCCACGAGCACTTCGACCACTACTGGGGTGTGCCGGTCACCTACAAGTACGACCCGACCATCACCACCTATATCCCGGATGGGTTCTACCCGGAGGGTCTGCAGTATTTGAAGGATGCCGGCCACAAGGGGAAAGTAATCAAGGTCAAACCGGGGCTCAATCCCATCATCCCCGGCCTGGCAACATATGTCTTTGCCGTTCCCATCATCTGCCGGGTGTACGGGGAGCAAGCCATTTATGCCAATGTGAAGGATCACGGGCTGGTCAGCACCACCGGATGTTGCCATTTCGGCATCATCCAGTTTGCCGAAACCGCGTTCAGGGAGATCGCTTACGAGAAAAACCAGCTTTATGGCATTTACGGCGGACTTCACATCTCCCCTTTCGAGGACTGGGACCCCAAGTATGACGATTTGGTGATTTCCCTGGGCAAATACGGGTTTCAGAAAATCGGGTGCAACCATTGCACCGGAGTCCTCTGCGCCAAGAAGTTCATCGAACGCGGCTACCCGGTGCAAAAGGGAACAGCCCGGTATCGAACGCCTGATGCAGCATACCTGGGCAATGGGGACCGAATCGGTTTTGGGATTGAGATGTAATGACATCCATAAGGGAGGTGAACGATGTCAAAGTATTTTAAGGGAAAAAGGGGAATTCTGTTCCTGCTGCTGTTAATCAGCGGCACGTTTGGCTTCTTCGGAATAAAGGCAAGCCCGGAGATGAGGGAGGTAATCAATAACTTCCCCAATCGTGCTCAACGGGAAGTGGTCCTGCAAAAATTCGCCGAACCCGGCGTGTTGCCAAAGGAGCTGACGCTGTGCAACATGACGAAGCCGATCGTCACGAAATCTGAGGAAAAAGACGGCATTACCTATTACATGCTGGAATCTACAGTTGAGAAATGCGAGCACTCGCCGGCAGCCACGGGCACGGTGAGGATTTTCCAGATGGGCTGGAAAGATCGAAAGATCGTCAAGTTCTCATGGGGCGGTCCCAAGGGCGGCAAGGTGGAATATTGAAAAGATAATAATCGCAGTTATCCGGAGGAACTTTCTCAAGAAAGAAGGTAAATCATGAAGCGAGTCATGTTCATGGCCATTATGGGATACTGTCTGGCCGGTCTGGCCTGGGCCGGCCCCGTGACGGGCATCATTCCGGAAATGCAGGAATGCATGCAATCCCACAGCACGCCGGCGGAGTATGAGGCGGTGCTGAAAAAATACAGCGACCCCGGTCTCATCCGCCGGGCCATGGGGTTGCTGGTCATCAAGAAACCCTACGTGGTCAAGACCGAGCAGAAGGGAGAAATGGTCTGCTACACGGTGGAGGGCACCACGGTGGAGACATCCTATGAGCTGCCGGCTGACACGACCCAGACGTACAATGTATGCTGGAAGAACCGCCGGATTGTATCGCTCGAGTTCTACGACGCCAAACCCCAAGTGCACCAGGAAGTCATCCCGGAGATGCGCGAGTGCCTGAGATCCCACAGGATGCCGGCAGAGTATGAGGCGGTGCTGAAAAAATACAGCGACCCCGGCATCATACGAAAGGCCATGGCGCTGCTGGTCATCAAGGCGCCCTACGTTGTTAAAACCGAGAAGAAGGGGCCGGTCATCACCTATACGGTCGAGGGCCGCACGGTCGAAACTTCCAGTGAAATTCCGCCCGATACGGTTCAGCGATACACGGTGAGCTGGAAGAACGGGCGGATCGTTGCGCTGAATTTTTTAGGCCCGAAGAAACCTGCGAGGTAGCGAGATTCCTCACGGGCGGCCTGCTATGATTCGGGCATCGTCCCCGTGGAGTCTGAAGAAGGTCTGTTGTGGAGATGCATCATTTTTTCCAGGGCGACATCCGGACCGATCCGGCTGAAGCCGTCCAGGAGTTGATGCGCGCCATCCTGGTGCGCGCCCAGTTCGTGCCCGGTGTGCGCCATGCGCTTGGCTGGCGGGGCTTGAAGCAGTCCGTCACGGAGAAGGGGGAGGGCTGGACGGCTCGAATCAACGGCTTTGCGGGCGTTTTTGGATTGAATTTCAACGGCACGGAAGACGCACCGGGCTGGGTGGTCGGCACATTCGGTCTAAGCTATTTCCCAAGTGCCGACGAGGCACTCGTCGAGGGCTGCTCCCTGTGCGGAGCGGCTTACACGCAGCGCCCCGATTACATGTCTATTATCCGTGACTTTCTGCAATACGATGAGATGTCATCCCTTTTCAGGATCGGCACGCTGTTTCTGGCCAGCGATGTCCGACAACAGGCGCTTTATCTGGGAATGGAAAGTCTGTCTGCGCTGCGCAGCATTGCCACGGCTGGTGTCCGCATGCCTCGGAACGGGCAGATGGTGCAGGTGATTGAACCCGGTGGAACGGATCAGAATTTTCCGGCTTTGTCACTCAGTCGGGCTTTTTTCGACGTCCTGGCTGCCTCGCTGTCTTTTCACCTCGACCGATCTCCCGGCTGTCTGTTCGAACGGTCTTTCCCCGGAATGGAAATCGTCTATGACCCTGCGGGTACGATCGAAAAAATACCTGCTGTGGATATCGAAGGCGTCCTGATGGGCATCGGTTACGGCGAAGGCAAATTTGAAGATGCCTTCGACGCGCTTGCCGTTTCTCAGTGTGCTCCGGGCAGGGACCTTCGGTGGCGGCAGGGGGAGGCCGTCCCGCCGGTTTACGAAAGTATGCGGTGGTGGAATGCCCGCCAGACGAGGGATTACAAAACATTCGACAAGAGAATTATGGGGATGGATGAGCGGCCGCCGCTGGTGGTCTTGTCAGGTTTTCTGGGTTCGGGCAAGACAAGTTTTCTGCAGCACTTCATCGAGTATCAGACCCAGCGCAGCCGATTTGTCGCGGTGATTCAGAACGAAATCGGCGAGGTCGGTCTGGATGGGAAACTTCTGGATTACACGGTCACCGAGATCGATGAGGGATGCGTCTGCTGCAGCCTGGTGGGAAACCTGAAGCGGGCCGTTAGCGATATCCTATCTGATTTTCAGCCCGATTTCATCATCCTCGAAACCACGGGTGCCGCCAATCCCCTCAATCTGCTCGATGAGATCAGCGAACTGGAAGATCTGGTGCGATACGATTGTACGGTCACAGTGGTTGATTCACTCAACTTCGATTTTACGCTGTCCCGTTTTGCGATTGCGGTTGACCAGATTCGTGCCGCGGATGTCCTGGTGCTGAACAAATGCGATCTTGTCAGTGACGGGGATCTGCGCAGAGTGAGAAAACAGATTGGAAATCTTAACCCGAAAGCGATCGTCTTCTCAACCATCAATGGTGATTTGAATCCCGCGTTGATTTTTGAAACTGGGGACGCAGGGGAGAACAAGAAAATAGTGTCGCCGACATCGGGGTCGACTTTTCACAAAGCGCATGTTCAAGACGGGTTGAGGTGCGATACATTGACACTATCGGCGCCCATGGATCGGGGCGATTTTCTTTCCGCCGTTAAATCCTTCCCGGCTGATGTCTTTCGTGTCAAGGGAATTATCGAGTTCACCGATTCCCTTCGACCCATGCTTTTTCAGTATGTAGCCGGACGCTTTGAATTGTCGGTTTTCCCTCAACAGGACATCCGGGATCGTTTTCTGACGGTGATCTCCCGGGAAGAGAGTACGAATTTGGATAGCCGATTCGCGGAAGTTTTGAAAACGGCCATCGCCGTTTCGTGAAATTGTTTATGCTGGAATCTCTCCCTGGAAAGCCTCCCCTGTCCAGTGGATGACAGGGGAGGCTGTTGTGTGAATGTCGGAACATGAATCAACATTTAAAAACCAGCGCAGTAACGGGGGCATGGAAAAGCGTCGCGGAAACACCTGATAAGAGAGTTGGATGCGGAATGCAGCCCCGTTGACGTCGTTATATTTTCAATTCCCGGCAAGAATGGCTCGCGATCGGAGAGACCATTTTCAAGTCCGGTTTCACAAGGAGAAATGAACAGCATGAAAAACCTGAAAACCATTGAACCCCAGCCCGGAAAGGCCGCTGCGGGACCCGGATCGGAAGGGGAAAAGCTGCTTCGAGAATACCAGGAAAGCAGGCAGTTGAAGGAGCGGATGGGCATGATCCGGCACAAAATCATGGTCCTGTCCGGCAAAGGCGGCGTCGGAAAAAGCACGGTGGCCGTGAACCTGGCCCTGGCACTGGCGCTGGAGGGCATGAAGGTCGGGCTGCTGGACCTGGATTTTCATGGTCCCAGCATTCCGAAACTCCTCCGCCTGGAGGGGCAGCAGATGAAAATGGTGAACAAGGAAATTCTCCCCGTGCCGTTCACGCACGGCATCAAGGTCATGTCCATGGGGTTCCTGCTGCCGAATGAGAATGCCGCGGTCATCTGGCGAGGGCCCCTCAAGATGGGGGCGATCAAACAGCTCCTGGCGGAAGTATCCTGGGGTGAGCTGGACTACCTCATCATCGACTTCCCGCCGGGGACCGGTGACGAGGCCCTCTCGGCGGCTCAGCTTCTGCCCGAGAACGACGGCGCCGTCATCGTCACGACACCCCAGGACCTCTCCCTGACGGATGTCCGCAAGTCCATCGATTTCTGCCGCCAGGTGAAGGTCCCCATTCTGGGCGTTATCGAAAACATGAGCGGGCTCGTCTGCCCCCACTGTCGGAATGTCATCGACGTCTTCAAGCGGGGGGGCGGCGAAACCATGGCAAAAGAGCTCAACGTGCCCTTTCTGTGCCGCGTCCCTCTCGAGCCCATGATCGTCCAGGCCTCCGACCAGGGCCTGCCATTCATTTACCATTACAGCGATACAGAAGCGGCCAAGGCATTTGCCAGCGCCGTCGACCCGCTTCTCAACCTCAGGGACAAAGGGAAGGACAAAAGCATGAAAACAAAACCCGAAGTTACAGGCGAAGCATCACCAAAAACCGTGAAAATGGCGGTCCCCGTCGAAAGCGGACGGCTGTGCAACCATTTCGGCCATTGCGAGACCTTTGCCCTGATGGACGTGGATATGGAAAAGAAAGCCATCGTCCGGCGTGAAGACATACCCGCTCCTCCCCACGAACCCGGTCTGCTTCCGGCCTGGCTCCAGGAGCGGGGCGTGAACACGATCATCGCCGGCGGTATGGGATCCCGGGCCCTGGGGCTTTTCGCCGAGCGGGGAATCCAGGTAATCGTCGGCGCTGCGCCGGCCGATCCGGAAACGATCGTGAAAAACTATCTGCACGACGCCCTCGTCACGGGGCAGAACGTCTGCGATCACTAAACCCCAAGGAGCTGCACGCATGGAAATATTTGTACCCCGCCTGTTCTTTCTGACCAAGGGCGTCGGTGTCCACAAAGAGGAGCTTCACTCCTTTGAGCTGGCCCTTCGCGACGCCGGCATCGAGAAATGCAATCTGGTGCAGGTTTCCAGTATACTGCCGCCGGGCTGCCGCATGATCTCCAGGGCCAGAGGACTGGGGCTGCTTCAGACCGGCGCCATCACCTACTGCGTCATGAGCCGCTGCTGCAGTTGCGAACCGCGCCGCTTGATTGCCGCCTCCATCGGCTGCGCCATTCCGGCCGACCGCAACACCTACGGTTACATCAGCGAGCACCACGCTTTCGGACTGACGGAAAAGCAGGCAGGGGACCATGCCGAGGACCTGGCTGCCGCCATGCTGGCATCCACCCTGGGCATCGATTTCAACGTGGACGAAAGCTGGGACGAAAAAAAGGAAATTTTCAAGATCAGCGGCAAGATCGTCGGCACCCGGAACATTACGCAATCGAGCGTCCTGAAAAACCGCGGCTATACGACGGTTATCGCCGCGGCGGTCTTCATTCTTTGAATGCCGGGGAAGTGCCATGCCGATTCACGAATACCGGTGCGACAGGTGCGGGGCCGTTTTCGAACGGATCGAGGGATTCGATGCCGAGGGGCCGGGGTGCTGCAATGCCTGCGAAAGCCGGCGCCTGACGCGGATGCTGCCCCGGGGTGTCCGATCCATGGGGACCCGGATACCGGCCGGCCGGAGCGGAAGCACCTGTTGCGGCCGCGAAGAGAGCTGCGAACGCCCACCCTGCGGCGAGGGGGGCGGTTGCCGCCGCTAACCCGATCAATCTGAGAGGTCCAACGATGAAAAAAACCGAGACAAAAACAGCAAAACACGGGATGGCCTTTTCCGAAAAGGTCCTTGCATACGGGACAAACCCGACTCACCACGGCATCCTAGACCGGCCGCAAGGCCATGCCCGGGTGACCGGCTCCTGTGGCGACACAAACGAGATTTACCTGCGCATCGAGGGCGGAAAAATCCGTGACGCGAGGTTCGTCACAGACGGCTGCATGTACAGCCTCGCCGCCTGCAATGCCGCCACGAAGCTGGCAATCGGAAAAACGCTGCACCAGTGCCTGAGTATCAACCAGCGCTCCATCCTCGAGCACCTCCAGGGACTTCCGGACGACCACGCCCACTGCGCGCTCCTGGCGGCGACGACGCTCTACCAGGCCGTGAGTGATTACGTCAAGAATCACAATGCGTCGCCGACGGTAAAAAAACCAAACTCTCAAAAAAGGGCAGACCAGCCCTAAAAAAATGAATTTGAATGACAAATCGCATCCATAACATCAGCGCCTGGGAGAGTGAGAAGGGCCGCCTTGACTGGAACGCCCTGGGCTACAAGGGGGACCCGATGGACCCGAAAAACAGCTACAATATTCAGATGAACCGTTTTGCCAAGGTGTTGGGTTTTGAAATGAAGGACGGCATTCCGAAACCGCTTTTGGACATGCCGAGGGAGTCCCTGATCAATCTGGCCAACGACGGCGTCTGGTTTCAGGCCGTTGAGAACACCCGGGACATGTACGATGCCAAGCGGTGCAACGATTCCTGCTGGACGCGCTTTGCGCCTTTCGAGGCCTGGTCGATCAAGCAGTTCCTGGGGCTGCCGGAACAGGCGGGCATCGAGGGGTTGAAGAAAGCGCTGCGGTTCCGGATGTACGCCCGGATCAATGTCCAGTCGATTGTCGATGAAGGGCCCAATGCGATCGTCTTTCAGATGAACGACTGCCGTGTCCAGTCGGCGCGGAAGCGTCAGGGCCTGGAGGACTACCCCTGCAAATCGGCCGGTCTGGTGGAGTACCGGCATTTCGGAGAGACCATCGACAGCCGGATCCGCTGCGAATGTGTCGGCTGCCCGCCCGATCAACATCCGGCGGAATGGTTCTGCGCCTGGCGCTTCACCATACCTGAAAGCTTATAAGCATTCATTTGAGATGGAAAGAATCACCAGCGAAGAGGAGGCCGAATCGACCAAATCAGTGATCCGTCGCGACGAAGCGACGACAAACAATCCTTGAGGAAAGGAGATGATAGTGCGACGCGGAGATGGCACGGCGCCGGCGCTCCGCAGACCCAGCGGTTCATGGTCACGGTTCTGACGGACTTCGACGAGAAAAAGAAGATTGCCAAGAAGCTCATGGGCATGAAAGAGGACGAGCCGGCTGCAGCAGCCGCGGCAAAGAAGTAGCGCACCATTCATGTTTTGTAAATGGGAGGCAGGATTTCCCCTGCCTCCCTGATTTTTTTCCATCCCGTCCGCATTCTGTCTTCCACTCTTTAAGACAAGGGCGGTGCCGAACAGGCGCCTCCCTTGTCTTGTATGGAAAGCACGAACGCATTCGGCACGGTTTCGGGGGAAAAGAAGACTCATCCGGCTCTCGCATTCCGAGCAGCCCATCCCGATTTTATGGGGCCTACATGAATCGGAGTGAAAAAACATGATTTTATGATATACTCCGATATCGATACCATCATAAGAATTCTATTCGGGAGGGCTTTATGCAAGATGTATTTGTTGTCAGTGCGGTGAGAACGCCGGTGGGGCGGCAGGGAGGCTATCTGCGGGAGTGGACGGCCCCGGAATTGCTGGGGGCGGTGCTGGACGAGGCGGTCCGGCGGATCGATCTGGACCCCGCGCTGGTGGAGGACGTCATCGGAGGGACGGTCTATCAGGTCGGGGAGCAGGGTTTCACCCTCGCACGCTCGGGGGTGCTGGCCTCGAAATTCCCCATCTCCGTTCCGGGGGTGTCGGTCAACCGCCAATGCGGAAGCAGCCTGACGGCCATTCAACTGGCCTACGGCATGATCGCTTCGGGCACGATGGATATCGTCATGGCCAGCGGCTGCGAGTTGATGTCGAAGTACACCATGTTCTCGGACCTCAACGGAACCCTCTATACCGGGAAGCCGATGGGGAATCCCTTCGGGAAATGGTACACGGGCAAATACGGCCGGGCGGACCAGATCGTGGCTGCCCAGATGATCGCCGACCGCTGGGGGATCACCCGGGAGGAATGCCAGGACTTTGCCATCGAAAGCCATCAGAAGGCGCAAAAGGCCACGGTCGACGGCCATTTCAAGAAAGAAATCCTGCCGATGAAGGGGCTCGACAAGGAAGGGAACGGGATCGTCCGGGATACCGACGAGACAATCCGCCCGGAGACGAGTCACGAGACCCTCAATGCGCTCAAAATCCTTCCAAACACAAAGTGGATCACCGTGGGGATTTCCAGCACCATTACCGACGGCTCATCCGCCGTGGTCCTGATGGGGGGAAAGAGAATGAAGGAGCTTCGAATCGAACCCCTCGCCCGGATCGTGGCCAACGCCGTGATCGGATCGGAACCGCAGATCATGCTCACGGGGCCCATTTACGCGACGCCGAAAGTCCTGGACCGGGCCGGGCTGAAGATGGAGGATATCGACATTTTCGAAATCAACGAGGCCTTTGCGCCGATCCCCCTCGCCTGGGTCAAGGAACTCAGGGCCGACCCGGCGAAATTGAACGTGAACGGAGGCGCACTGGCCCTCGGCCATCCGGTGGGAAACTCGGGGTGCCGCCTGTCCGTGACGGCCATCCACGAACTCGGGCGGCGCAAGGCGCGCCACGCCCTGGTCTCGCTCTGCACCGGCGGCGGGATGGCGCCGGCCACGATCTTCGAGAGAGCCTGAAAGAAGAATGCACGGCCGGTTTGAAGCCGCCGCGAGGGGCTTTCCGACTGCTGAAAGCCGCCGGCCGCCGTGTGTTGCATCATGACGGCTAGGGCTGCGTGAATGCGCACCTTGCCTGGAAAGGAGGCCGAGATGACAATGGATGCGTCGAAGAAGGAAATCGTCGCTGCACTGGAAAACATCATCAGCATTACGAACAAAATGGGGGTGACGATCGAGGCGTTCGATCCCGGAAATGTCCGGGTCCGTCTGCCGAAAGATCCGAACCTGAACCACATCGGTATGGTCTACGCCGGTTCGCTCTTCTCACTGGGCGACTTTACCGGCGGCGCGCTCTTCTGCTCCTGCTTCGACCTGAAGAAATACTACCCCATTCTGAAGGAAGCTTCCATCGCCTACAAGCGGCCCGCCATGACCGATGTCATCATCGAGGCATCCATGATGCCGGCCGAGGTGGAAGCTCTCAGACAGACGGCTGACCAGGCCGGCAAGGCGGACTTCGTCAGGGAATTTGAGCTGAAGGGCGCGGACGGGAGCACCTGCTGCATTTTCCGGGGAAATTTTCAGGTCAGGAAAATATGAGAATCATCTCCAGGCCGAATCAATCCCGAAACAGGGTCGAAAAAATCTGAGAGAATTTGAGACCGGATCGGAGGGATCCGCAGAAGCAACCATCAGGAGGGATGGCCATGAGAAGAGCGACACTTTCAGTTGCGGCACTATTGGGCTTCGTTTTTGTGCTGGCCGCGTGCCAGGGAATGTTTGTTGCCGGTCAAGGGGTGAAGCTGACCGAGTTTTATCTCAAGAAAAGTCCCGCCCCGGCCATCGATCCGGCGCCGACACTGGATCAGGCCATGAAAATCCAGGCGGAATACAACAAGGCCATCATGCCGACCTTCGGAAAAGTGGTGGGCTACAAGGCCGGGCTCACGAATCCGAACGTACAGAAGGCTTTTGGCGTCAGTGCTCCCGTCCGCGGAACGCTGATGGAGAAGATGCTGATGAAATCGGGCGCGACGATCGAGGCCGCCTTCGGGGCGCGGCCCCTCTACGAGGGGGACCTGATCCTGCGCGTGGGAGATGAAGCCATCAACGGGGCGGCGACCCCCATGGATGCCCTGAAGGGAATCGACGCGGCAATTCCCTTCATCGAGCTTCCCGATCTCGTCTACGCAAAAGACGTCAAGGTCAACGGCCCCATGCTCGCCGCCGTCAATGTGGCCGCCCGCTACGGCATTGTCGGCGAGCCGATCCCCGTTCAGGCAACGCCGGAATGGATGGACCGCCTGAAGAACTTCAAGTGCCAGATTTACGACAAGGGGGGAATCCTGCTGGTCGAGGCGCCCGGGAGCAGCCTCATGGATCACCCGATCAACGTCGTGCTGTGGATTCGCGATTCCCTGAAGGCGGACGGAATCCGGCTCAAGAAAGGGGATATCCTGTCGCTCGGCACGATCACGAAACTGACGCCGACGGCGCCCGGCACCGTCGTCCGGGCGCGCTACGTCGGACTCGATCCGAAGGGACCCGTCGAGATTTCCGTGAATTTCAAATAGACGACACCCGGAATTTTCTTACATCGTCGAGTGGAATGCGCGGGCCTGGCCAGGATGAAAACGGCGCAGGCCGTCCCCAAAAATATCACCGAGGAGGATAACGATGTTTCATGCCGAAAGATGCGATTTCTGCGGGAAATGCCTGGAGTTCTGTCCATATGTCGGCTACGATCTGAAGCGGGCTCAGGGGGAGATGAAGGAACTGGTCGCGGGGGGAACGCCTCCCATCGTGGGGTCCTGCGTCACCTGCGCGTCCTGCAACCTGGTTTGCCCCACCCGGGCCAATCCCTTCGATCTGCTGAACGAGCGCCAGGAAAAGACGGGCGCGCTGAAAATTCCCGAGCAGGCCATGCAGAACTTCGCCAAGCTCCACAGCCTGCCGACCGTGGTCAAAAAGGGCAAGGAGGGGGCGCCCGTTCTGAACCTCTGCATCGTCGGGGACATGGTTCGTGAACTCCTGGACAACCCCCTTTTCGAGGATCTGACGATCGTGGAGGGCGCCGACTATTTCTGCACCGTGGGATACATCCATCTCGGCAGACCGAGTCCGGTCCGGAAGGAAGCTGAGCGATTCATCGACAACCTCACCGCCCTCGGCGCGAAGGAGGTCGTCTGCTTCCACGACGACTGCTACACCCTGCTCACCACCCTGGCCCGGGAGTACGGTCTCAAAGTCCCCTTCCGGCCGATCCACATCTTCGAATACCTCTACCGGGAAATGCTGAAGCGAAAAGACCAGATCCGGAAAACGCCCCTCAAGGTCGCTTACCAGTCTCCCTGCGCCTCCCGGTACACGCAGGGGAAGGACATCTATCTCGACAAGCTCTTCGAGCTCCTCGGCGTGGAGAGGCCTTCCCGCAAGTATGAGAGGACCAACGCGCTGTGCTGCGGCGCCCCGCTGATGGCCCGCGACAAGGACCGCGCAGCCGAGGTGAAGAAGTGGAACATCGACGACGCGAAAAGAGCCGGGGCCGAGGCCATGGTGTTTCTCTGCCCCATGTGCTACCTGAACCTTCGCAAACTGAGCCGGGATAGCGGCATGGACGCCGTGTTCATCACGGAGCTGTGCAAGAAAGCCCTGTCGGCGTGAGAAAGATTAATCGATGCTGATCTTTCCAGCTTCGGAATCCGGGCATCGCCGTTCCGGAGCAGCCTTGTAGAAACGGATTTCCCTGTTCCCGGGGCGCTCCGCGCTTCGGGAACGTACATACTCCACGGAACCCGATCTTTCCCCCGCCCGCCGCCCTGCGCGGCAGCAACCGATTTCGGCAAGAAGATCACGCAGTCTCACGCGGTGGATTCTGGACGGGACCCGCCCGGGCATCTTCCGCATCCAAATCGCCTCCATCTCCTTTTCCGTTGACACACAAAGACGTTTTTCCTATACCCCTTTCACGAAGCGTGATTCCCAACCCATTGCACGGAGAATGACCATGTTTTCCTGGATTGCCAGTCCGGAAGGATGGGTTGCCCTCGCAACCCTGACGAGTCTGGAAATCGTCCTTGGCATCGACAACATCATCTTCATTTCCATTCTGGTGGGCCGCCTTCCCATCGAAAAAAGAAATTTTGCCCGCAGAACGGGGCTCATGCTGGCCATGCTCACGAGGCTGGCGCTGCTGTTTTCCATCGTCTGGGTGGCCAATCTGACGCAGCCCTGGTTTTCCGTCCTGGGAATCGAGATTTCCGGACGCGACATCATTCTCATCGGAGGAGGCCTGTTTTTGCTGGCCAAGGCAACGCACGAGATTCACAGCAGCCTGGAGGGGATCGAGGAAAGCAGACCGGCCTTGAGACACGCGACCCTGGCGGCGGTGCTGTTCCAGATTGCCGTGATCGACATCGTTTTTTCACTCGATTCCGTCATCACGGCCGTTGGCCTTGCACAGCACATCTCGATCATGGCCATCGCGATCGTCCTGGCCGTCGCCGTCATGCTGTTTGCCGCCAAGCCGATTTCCGACTTCGTGGACAATCACCCGACCATCAAGATCCTGGCCCTGTCCTTTCTGATCCTCGTCGGCGTCACGCTGATCGTCGAGGGCTTCGATGTGCACGTTCCGAAAGGCTACATCTACTTCGCC
>Ga0209310_1000957_pt1 | contig 25094 bp, 22 predicted proteins | sample AD_UKC030_MetaG_FD_184415 | JGI IMG/M metagenome (GOLD analysis project Ga0209310, IMG submission 184415) | Active sludge microbial communities of municipal wastewater-treating anaerobic digesters from USA - AD_UKC030_MetaG (SPAdes) (version 2) | ecosystem: Engineered > Bioreactor > Anaerobic >...
GCGACCTCGATGTCGATGTAGGCGTTGACGCCGACCGCGTGGCTGGCGGCGAGCATCAGGCCGTCGACCGGGTGGGCGATCTTCGGCCACAGCATGCCCGGAGTGTCGTAGAGAGTCAGCCGCGAACTGATGTCGATGCGCTGTTGGCTCTTGGTCACCGCCGGCTGGTCGCCGACGGCGGCCACCCTTTTCTTGACCAGCGCATTGAGCAGCGTCGATTTGCCGACGTTGGGGATGCCCATGATCATCAGACGCAGCGGCTTGACGGCATCGTTGCGGTGCGGCGCCAGTTGCTGGGCAAGTGCCGGCACGCGCGCCACGTCGCCGGGCTTCTTGCAGCTGATCGCCACCGCCTTGATGCCGGGCTGCTGGGCAAAATAGTCGAGCCAAGCCTTGGTCGCGACCGGATCGGCCATGTCGGCCTTGTTCAGCAGCTTGAGGCAGGGCCGTTGGCGAAAGGCGCGCAGCTCGTGAATCATCGGATTACTGCTCGCCTGCGGCAGGCGGGCGTCGAGCACTTCGACAACAACATCGGCCATGGCCAGCGTTTCGGCCGCCTTTTTGCGGGCGGAGGTCATGTGACCGGGGAACCATTGGATGGACATGGGCGAGAACGTCGGCGTGGCTGGAAAGCGGGGATTATCCCAAATCCGGCGGCGCAGCGCCGGTCTACATTTGCTTACAAATCTTAACAGCTTGCGGAAGGCCCCCCCGCTATCCTTCGTTCATGCAGTCCGGCACATCAACGCCGGCCCCCTGAGCCGAAGGAAGACGAACATGAAAAACCTGACCAAGATCCTTGCCGCCACCCTGACCGGCGCCATCCTGTCGCTTTCCGCCTCCGCAGCGTTCGCCGACGGGCGCGGCCATGACCGCGGCTGGGACAACCGTTACTACGATGACCATCGCCACGGCCACCGCCATCACCACCATTACCGCGGCCCGGCCGTTTATGCGCCTTATTACGCGCCGGCGCCGGTGTACTACGGGCCGCCGCCGGTGGTCTATCAACCAAATTACTACGTGCCGCGCCCGGCGCCGGCCGTGACCATCGGCATTTCGCCCATCGTCATTCCCCTGCGCTGACCTCGCCGGGAGGTATCATCGGGGGTCAGCCACCACCGGACTCCCCATGCATATCTGGGTCGATGCCGACGCCTGCCCCGGCGTCATCAAGGAAATTCTCTATCGCGTCGCCGAGCGCACCAGGCTGCCGCTGACGCTGGTCGCCAACCAGTGGCTGAAGACGCCGCCCTATCCAAGCATCCGGGCGATTCAGGTGCCCAAGGGCTTCGATGTCGCCGACAACCATATCGTCGAACAAGCACAGGCGGGCGATCTGGTCATCACCGCCGACATCCCGCTCGCTGCCGCCGTGATCGACAAGGGCGCGCTGGCCTTGAACCCGCGCGGCGAACTCTACAGCAAGGAAAATATCCGGCAGACGCTGGACATGCGCAATTTCATGGATGTCCTGCGCAGCAGCGGCGTCGAAACCGGCGGCCCGCCGGCCTTCAGCCAGGCCGACCGCCAGGCTTTCGCCAACCAGCTCGACCGCCTGCTGGCCAGCCGCCGCGGCTAGATCACCTCGCGCGCTTCGGCGAAGCGCAGGTTCGGGTACTTCTCCTTGACCATGTTCAGGTAGACGTTGTTCGGCGCCAGGTAAACCGGGTCGTCGGCGCCGTCGAGTGCCACGTTGGCACTATAGCGGTCGGAGAGCTGGCGCAGTTCGCCGGGGTCGCCGTGAATCCAGCGCGCCGTCGAGCAGTTGTAATTCTCGAAGATGACCTGCACGCCATATTCGTTTTCCAGCCGGCTCGCCACCACGTCGAACTGCAGGGTGCCAACGGCGCCGAGGATCAGGTCGGTGCCTGACAAGGGCCGGAATAGCTGCGTTGCCCCTTCTTCAGCTAATTGCTGAAGACCCTTCTGCAATTGTTTGATTTTAAGTGGATTTGCAATCCGCGCCAGACGGAAATATTCGGGTGCGAAGGACGGGATGCCGGTGAAGCGCAGGTCTTCGCCCTCGGTGAAGGTTTCGCCGAGACGGATGGTGCCGTGATTGGGAATGCCGATGATGTCGCCGGGGAAGGCTTCGTCGGTCGTGCTGCGATCGCGCGCCATGAAGGTGATGGCGTTGTTGACCGCCAGGAACTTGCCGCCGGCGCCCTGCTTGACCTTCATGCCGCGCTCGAAGCGGCCGGAGCAGACGCGCAGAAAAGCGATACGGTCGCGGTGTCGGGGGTCCATGTTGGCCTGGATCTTGAAGACAAAGCCGGAGAATTTCGGCTCGTTCGGTTCGACACGGCGCGACACCGCCGGGCGGGCAATCGGGGCCGGCGACAGCTCGACGACGGCGTCGAGCAGGCTCTGCACACCGAAGTTGTTGACTGCCGAACCGAAGAATACCGGCGATTGCTGGCCGGCCAGATAGGCTTCGGCATCGAAGGCATGCGAGGCGCCGCGCACCAGTTCGATGTCAGTGCGCAGTTCATCGGCCTGCGCGCCGATCAGTTGGTCGAGGCGCGGGTTGTCGAGACCCTGGATGATCTCGGCCGTGCCCTTCTCGGACTGCGGGTCGAAGAAGGCAATGGCGTCGTCGTAGAGGTGATAGACGCCGCGGAAACGCTTGCCCATGCCGATCGGCCAGGTCATCGGTGCGCACTGGATGCCGAGCACCGACTCGATTTCGTCGAGCAGGTCGATCGGCTCCTTGCCTTCGCGGTCGAGCTTGTTGATGAAGGTCAGGATCGGCGTGTCGCGCATGCGGCAGACGTTCAACAGCTTGATCGTCTGCGCCTCGACGCCGTTCACCGAGTCGATGACCATCACCGCCGAGTCGACGGCGGTCAGCGTGCGGTAGGTGTCTTCCGAGAAGTCTTCGTGGCCCGGCGTGTCGAGCAGGTTGATCATGCACTCGCGGTAGGGGAACTGCATCACCGACGAGGTCACCGAAATGCCGCGCTGCTTTTCCAGCTCCATCCAGTCCGAGGTCGCGTGGCGGCTAGCCTTGCGCGCCCGCACTTCGCCGGCCACCTGGATGGCGCCGCCGAACCACAGCAGCTTTTCGGTCAGCGTGGTTTTACCCGCGTCGGGGTGGGAAATGATGGCAAAAGTACGGCGGCGGGAAATTTCGTTGTCGAGGGCAGTCACGGCGAGCGGCTAAATAGCGGAAAGTCCGCAATTATACCGTTGCCGCAACGCAACAAAGACTCAGCCCGGCGGCAAGACCCGGTGATAAAGCGAGCGACTGGCGTAGGCGAGCCACGGCAGGGTCAACGGCAGAAGCGGCAGTAGCAGGACGCTGGCGATGGTTGCGGTCGACAGCAAAAAAGCCCACGAAATGGCCGGCCCGAAATTGCCGAACACGACGCGCACGCTGGTCACCACCGCGTCGACCAGCCCGGCCCGCCGCTCGCACAGCAGCGGCACAGAAAACGCCGAAATGCAGAACAGCAGCAGCGCGACGACAAAGCCCGAAACTGCCGCCCATTTGACGAAGCTGACCACACCGGCCGCCGCCGGAATCGCCTTGCTCAGCCAGACCGGCGTCGCGCCCACCATGTAGGCATAGAGGATGGCGGCGTCGGTGACGAAGATCATGAACAGCAGGCCGCAGACCAGCGCCAGCGCCCACAGGGCCCGCGCCGCGCTGCCGAAGCCGGCGGCCACCGCGCCCGCGGTAACCCGCTCGCCCGCCTCGAAAGCCCGCGCAATCCCGAAAAAGCCGGCCAGGATAGCCGGCCCGACCAGCATGAAGGCGCCTGCCGCGGCGATCACGAAGGGCGACCAGCCCTGCGCCAGCAAGCCGCCCATGATCGCCACGCCGCCACAGACGAAAAGCAGCGAATAGGCGATGCTGACACCGCGCGTGGCATTGGCCAGACGCCAGCCGTCGACCAGGGAAAGGCGCAGTGTGGCGAGCGAGAAGGGCTGGATTTTCATGGCAAGGCAGGCGGCAACCGGGGGTGAAAATGCAAGCCTAGCGAAAAGCCGGCGCCCAGGCGCCAATCCAGATCAAATAATCACCCTACTTTAATTGCTGTTATGCAGCAATCGTGGCAAATTTCATACCTATATAACGAATGGCGCAGCTACTTTGCCAACCATGCCTGCTTCCACCCGCCCTCCTTCATGCTGTCGCCCCACTTCCGCCCCGCCGGCCCTGCGCCGGCTGGTCCGCGTCGCGCTGTTCTGGCTGCTGGCAATGCAGGCAGTCCTGCTCCATGCCGCCGGCCTCGAATCCCTGCCCGCCGAACCGCTTGGCCGCTGGATGGAGGTCATGATCGAGAAGGGCCGCCCGCTGACGCTCGACGAAGCACACGGGCGGCTGCGTGGGGGCGCCTTCGTCCGCGGCCACGAAGAGGTGCTCAAGTTCGGCATCGGTGCGCGCCCGGTCTGGCTGCACCTGGCCATCGATAACGGCGCGCTGCGTCCTGCCGAACGCCGCCTGCAACTGGAAATTTCCTGGCTCGACCGCATCGACGTCTATCTCGTCCAGGACGGCGAAATGCTCCTGTACAAGACTGCCGGCGATGGCGACGCAGCGGCGCAGCACCCCCTGCCCGGCCTTGGCTACGTCTTCGACCTCACCCTGCCGCCCGGACAGAGCGAAATTTTCCTGCGGGTGGAAACGCCGGACCCGCTGCTGCTGCCGGTCCGCCTGCTCGACAATGCCCAGATCGGTGCCCTGCAGCGGCAGTACGACTACGGCTACGGCCTGCTCTATGGCTTCCTGCTGGCGCTGATCGCCTACAACGCCATGCTCTATATCGGCCTGCGCGAGCGCAGCTACCTCGACTACACCTTCTATCTCGGCAGCTTCACGCTGGCCCATATCAGCTACACCGGCCACGGCTACATCTGGCTGTGGCCTGGAAATACTGCCATCCAGCAATACGCCATTCCGCTGATGATGGTGATCTTCGGCTGCCTCGGCCTGCGCTTCGCCGACGGCTTTCTCAACCTCCGCCAGCACTCACCGGGTATTCACCGCCTGATCCGCTGGATGTCGCTGTCTGGGCTGTTCACGATCTTCCTGACGATCGCGCTCGAACGGCAACAGGATGCCGTGCTGTTCGCCTTCGCCTTCGTCCTGCTGTTCTCGCTCGTCATGGTCTGGCTCGGGCTCATCGCGATCCGTCATGGCCAGGTCGCCGCCCGCTACTTCCTCGCCGCCGCGCTGACCGCCATGGTCGGTACCTCGACGACCGCGCTGGCCGTCTGGTTCGGCCTCGCCTATTCGCCGCTCGCCTTCCACGCAGCCGGCTGGGGTGTCGTCGCCGAAGGCATCCTGCTCGCCCTGGCGCTCGCCTACCGGATGCGCCAGTACCAGCGCGCCCGCCTGCAGGCCGAGCAGCTCGCCCGCACCGACCTACTGACCGGGCTGTCTAACCGGCGTGCCTTCCTCGAACATGCCGGCCCGGTGTGGAGCACGGCCCAGCGCAGCCAGCGCCCGCTGGCGGCGATGATGGTCGACATCGATTTCTTCAAGGCGATCAACGACAACCACGGACATGCGATGGGTGACCGGGTCCTGCAGGCAGTGTCCCAGCTCCTCGCGGAAGTCTGCCGTGGCGGCGACATCGCGGCGCGCTGGGGCGGCGAGGAATTCGCCATCCTGCTGCCGGAAACCAGCGCCGCCCAGGCCGCGCAACTGGCCGAACGCCTGCGCGTGAAAATCGCTGCCCTGCGCCTGGGTTCGCCGCGCAAGCCGATCCGGCTGTCGGCAAGTTTCGGTATCGCCGAGCGCGGCGAACATGAAAGCCTCGACCAGTTGCTCCACGAGGCGGATGAATGGCTCTATCACGCAAAGGAATCCGGCCGCAACCGCGTCGCCGGGCCGCTGGAACTGCAACCGGCGGGGTAACCGACCGCTTTCTAAGCCCGAGTTATACAGCGACCAACGTCTGCCGCCCGTACCACTCCTCGCCGGCGGGCAAGATCACCGGCTGCCGGGCAATGGCGGCCTCGACGCAAAGCATGCGCCGCCAGCCGTCGGCCGGCATGTCCTTGATGCCGGCACAGCGATCGAGCCACGGATTCCATACCACCACATCGGGAAAGCCCTGACTCTGGATGCCGAGGGTCAGGTTGCCAGCCTTCAGCAGTTGCGGGCGCCGGACACCGTGGTAGACGCGGTCGACCTCGCCCTCGACGATCAGCTCGGTGCCGGTTTCGCGAACGATCCGGTCAGCGTTGGCGGCATCGCGGTAGTCGTGGCCGTAGAGGCCTTCGAGCACTACATCTTCAACCTGGACAACGCGCAGATAGGAATGCAGCGCGCCGGTGAACGCGAACGGCGCCGCACCGGTATTGACGACGCAAAATTCGACATCGATGCGGTCGACCTCCAGCATCACGGTAATTTCGGCGCGGAAGGCGTGCGGCCATAGGGCGCGCGTCTCTGCGTCATCGGCGATTTCCAGCGTCACCAGCGCGTAATCGTCACCGCAGCGCTGGGTGGCGACCGACCATTCGCGGGTACGCACGAAGCCGTGCTTGGGCAGGTCGCCGAGGCCGGCAAACTGCGGAAAGCAGACCGGAATGCCGCCGCGGATCGCCACGCTGCCGTCGAACATGGCACGCTCGGAAAGAAACAAGCGCTCGCGGCCATCGGGGGTGTTCCACGACAGGAGCTGGGCGCCCAACCGGCTGATGATGGCAGACGAGCCGCGCGGCCCGTGCAGGCGCAAGGCTTCGATGCCGTGGAATTCAATCGTTTCGATAGTCGGTTTCATGAGCTTCCGGTGTCTTGGGCACCACGTAGAGTTGGGGACGGAGATGCAGGAACTCGACCCGGTGGCCGAGCATGGTGGCGCTGCCGGGCCGCCGGTTGTCGCCGTTGTCGCTGTATTCGAAGGCATAGATGCGGCGCAGTTTCAGCTGCCCGTCATCGTCGCGCGCCGGCCGTAACGAGCGGATGACGACGGTTTCGTCGAGCAGTTGCAGCCCTTCTTCGGCACATGCCGTCTGCGCCACACGAACGCCGATCTCGCGCGCCTTGAGGCTGTCGAGCCAGAGCCAGACGCCGGCCCCCAGCAGCCCGAGAACGAGCAATTCTAGTAAATCCATCGTCCAAGTATACGTAAACCGTGAAACATGCCACGGTGTTCCATGAACATTTGCAGGATAATTCGCCCAAATCCCACTTATATCGAGCCATGAAGTCTGCGCTTAGACTGTTTCGCGATCTGCTCTCGTTCCAGCCACCGGCTGAAAGGAAGGCGGTCGAGGTGCGCGAGCTGCTGGATACGGTGGCCGGCCTGTCGTCCTACGAAGTGGTCACCGAACTGACGGCTCGGGTCATTCCTGCCATAGTCAAGCAGCAGAACCTCCACATGCGTTTCAAACTGCTCGAAGATGCCCGTCAGGAAGCAGAAAAGGCACTACCAGTACTTGAACGGCATATCGATTATGCTGAACTGCCGCTGCCGCTGGCAGCCACGACATCCGCCCTCGCAGCCGACAATCTGATGAAGGCGCTTGCTTGCGGCTATTTCGATATCGCCAAGGCCATCATGCAAGGGAATCAGCAGAAGACGTTGGCCCGCATGTTCCAGCGAGCAGCCTTGTGCGCAATGACGCTCCTGGCCAGGCGTCAGCAGTTGGCGTACCGTACTTACGCAAAACCATCTTCTTCTTCTTGGACGATGCTACACGAACTCTACCAGACAGCCCGCGGTTTTTGCTCCAGACTTCCCGATGAGAATATTTCCCCGATTGAGCACCAGTATCTGAGTGCTTTACTGTTCGCTTACCTGGAACCCAGCAAACTGGCCCGCTCCGAACTGGCAGCAGCCATCTTCTGTACGCAGCAACTGGCGGTCCATGCCGTCGTTGCCGAAGTAACACCCGAAACAAACACCACCAAGGCCAGCCCCTCCAGCTTCGTGGTTCGCCCAGAAGAAGGCAACCCTGGCACGCCTCTGCAACGCCTGCCCCAGGGCACCCCGATATTCGACGGCATTATCATCGATTGCAGCGGTGTTCTGAATGTCCTCGACAAATCGGTCAACCGTCATCCGGAAGCCACCGAGGAACCCGGCCTCGATATTCCCCCTGCCCTGCTGCACACCCTGCAACTGGCGCTCGGCGGCCGTTCGATGCGCCGCTTCGCGCGCAAGCGCTTCAAACCGCACGCTGACATGGTCGGCGGCATCGCCCAGGTCATTCCCTTCATCGAGGCCAGCCCCCACTCCCGGCGCTCGGCCGACGCCGCCAGCCATCATGGTCCGAAAACCTTTGAGCCTAGCGAATGGTCGCTGATCGACCAGAGTCCTGACGGCTTCCTCGTCCGCTTCATCCAGGGCGAGAGCTGGAAAGTTGGCGTCGGCAACATCGTCGCCTTGCAGCCGCGCGAATCGAGCAAGGTCCACGTCTGCCTGGTCCGGCGCATCGCCACCAACACCGAGGGACGGTTCGAACTCGGCCTGCAGGTTCTATCGCCGCAGGTCAGCGTGGTCGATCTGCAGGGTCACGGCGATATCCGGCGCGGCATCTACCTTCACCGACTGCCAGGCCATGGCAATCTCCCGGGCATCATGGCCCGGCCCGGCCATCTCGCCAGCGGCCACAAACTCAAGCTTGCCGCCGCTGGCGAGCCCCAGCTCTGGCAGATCGGCAGGCGCCTCGAAGCCTCCGAGGGGCTGGAGTTCTTCGCCCTCGTCCCGCTCTAGACCTTCAGGCACCCATGCTCAGCTACCGTCATGCCTTTCACGCCGGCAACCATGCCGACGTGCTGAAACACCTCATCCTGCTGCAGATCGCCGAGTACATGGGCGAAAAACCGGCACCGTTCTGGGTCATCGACACCCATGCCGGCGCCGGGCGCTACGCGCTGGAGTCGGCGCACGCCAGCAAGCTCGGCGAATACCGCGACGGTGTGGGCCGCCTGTGGGACAGGAAGGGACTACCGCCGGCTGCGGTCGACTACCTGGAATTCGTCAAAATGCTCAACCCGGATGGCCAGCTGCGCCATTACCCGGGATCGCCGTGGCTGGCCAGCCAGCTGCTGCGCGAGGGCGACCGCCTGCGGCTCTATGAACTGCACAGCACCGACGTCAAGCTGCTGCAGGAATGCTTCAAGGGCGCCGGGCGCCAGGTCGCGATCACCGCCGGCGACGGCTTTGCCGGCCTCAAGGCCATCCTGCCGCCGCCGACCCGGCGCGCGCTGGTGCTGATCGATCCTTCCTACGAAACACGTGACGACTACGTGAACGTCGTCAAGGGCCTGCAGGAAGCGCTCAGGCGCTTCGCCACCGGCACCTACGCACTGTGGTATCCAATGCTTCCCAAGCTCGAATCGCGCAAACTGCCGGACAAACTGAAGGGGCTCGGCGCGGCGAACTGGCTGCATGTCACGCTGGAAGTCAGCGCCCCGTCGAAGGACGGTTTCGGCATGAACGGCAGCGGCATGTTCATCATCAACCCGCCGTGGACGCTGGAAAAGAAACTGCACGAAACCCTGCCGAAACTGACCGAGATCCTCGCACAGGACGCCGGGGCGAAATTCGCGCTGGAAAGCCAGAGCGCCTGATTTTCAGACGAGTTCGGTGTATTTTGCCCGCGATCCCCTGGCTTTTTCGACCGGATATTTCTGCGCGTTCTTCGCCAGCTTGGCGCGCGTAGCTGCCGCCAGATCGATACCCGCTGTTTTGGCAATCAGCAGCAGGTAAAGCAGGATGTCGGCGCATTCGTCGTGCAGCGCCTCGCGGATCGCCGGGTCCGTCGGCAGCGCCTCGACCTCGGCATCGTTCTTCCATTGCGTCAGTTCCAGCAGTTCAGCTGCTTCCAGATTGAGCGAGGTGATCAGGTTGCGCAGCGAATGAAACTGCCGCCAGTCGCGAGCATCGCGGAATTCCAGGACTGCTGCGGTCAACGCTTCAAAATCGCTCAATTTCAGACTCCGGGGCAAGCATATCAACGTCCTATCCTAGCGCAAAACGCACCGTCACCCGAGCGCCCCCCAGTTCGGGAGAGCGGTCGATACTTGCCTTGCCGCCATGCTGGCGGGCAATCTCGCGCACGATGGCGAGGCCGAGGCCGCTGCCGCGGCTGCTGCTGCCGGGCGACTGGTAGAAGCGCTCGAACACCTTTTCACGGTCAGTCTCGGGAATGCCGGGGCCACTGTCCTCGACCGCCAGCCAGGCGCCGTCTTCGCCATCGCCGCAACGGACGGTGACGCTGCCGCCGCGCGGCGTGTGGCGCAGCGCGTTGTCGATCAGGTTGGAAAACACTTCCTGCAGCAGAAGGCTATTGCCGAAAACCGTGCTCGGTGCGAGCTCGAAGCCAAGATCGACTCCGTTCCCGATTGCCACCGGCAACCAGTCCTCGGCCGCCGCCTGGGCCACGTCCTCGAGCGCCACCTCCCGCTGCGTCCGGGCCAGCGAGGGCTGCGCCCGGGCCAGCATCAGCATCTGCTCGACAAGATGCGACAGGCGGTGCGCCGCCGCGAGAATCCCCTGCAGTTGCTGCCGCATCAGCGGGTCCGATTCGGCCAGCGTCGCCTCGACCTGCGCCTGAAGCGCCGCGATGGGCGTCCGCAACTGATGTGCCGCATCGGAAACGAAGTGGCGCTGGGTGTCGAGCGAGTGCCCGAGCCGGGTCAGCAGTTCGTTGATTTCCTGCACCACCGGCTGGATTTCTTCGGGCACGTCGGTGGTCACCGGCCGCAGGTCGGCCTGCGAACGCCCGGCCAGTTCCTCGCGCAGGCTGGCCAGCGGGTTCAGCGCCGAACGCACGCCGAACCAGACTACCGCCAGGCTGACGACGATCAACAGCATTTCCGGCAACAGCATGCCGAGCAGGATTTCGCGGACCAGCGCGTTGCGTTTGACCAGCGTTTCGCCAGCCAGCACGGTAAAGGTCTGGCCGGCCCGCTCGGTCCTCAGTGCCGCGACACGAACCGGCTGCTCGTTAAGCCGGCCGTCGAAGTAGTAACGACCCTCGCTCCAGACTTCTTTCGGCAGCTGCGGCGGCATCGGCAAACCCGCTTCGCCGTCGAGCAATTCGCCATTCGGACCGCGCACCGCAAAAAAAATCTGGTCGAACTTGTCAACCAGCAGGACATCCCGCGCCTGCGCAGTTAGCGGCAACACGGGTTTGCCGTCGTACATTGCCAGTTGCTCGACGATCGCCAGCGCGGTGTCGAACAGTGCCCGGTCGTAGGCCTTCGTCGCGCTGCGCAGCGCCACCCAGTAGGCGGTCACGGCGCCGGCCAGCAGCAGCACCAGCATCGCCGGCAGCAACCAGCGCAGGAGCAGGAAACGAAGGCTAGGATGCCTAATCGCGGGCATCCGGCGGCTTTTCCAGGTAGTAGCCGAGGCCGCGAACGGTGCGGATGACGATGCCGGCCGGCTCCAGCTTGCCGCGCAGGCGGGAAATGAATTTTTCGACCGCATTGGGCGTGATTTCATCTTCCCAGCTGTACAAGGCCTGCATGATCTGGTCCTTGTTGACGATCCGGTTGACGCGCTGGGCAAGAAACTCGAGCGCCGCCCACTCGCGCGCCGTCAGGTCGAGCGCCTCGCCGTCCAGCCAGGCGCGCTTGCCGACTGTATCGAGCGTCAGGCGTCCGAGGCGGATGGCCGGATCGGGAGTTCCCTGGCCGCGCCGGATCAGGGCGCGCACCCGCGCCTCGAGTTCAGCCAGCGCCACAGGTTTCACCAGGTAGTCGTCGGCGCCCAGGTCGAGCAGGCGAACCCGCTCCTCCAGCCCCTCGCGCGCCGAGAGAACGAGAACGGGAATTTTCTGGCGGCGACCACGCAGGCGCTGCAACACCTCGCTGCCGTCGAGTCCCGGCAGGCCGAGGTCGAGAATGACGAGATCGAAGGTGCCGCCTTCGATCCAGGAATCCGCCGACTTCCCGTCGCCGGCCAACTCCACCACGTAGCCGGAATGGCTCAGGGCCCGCGCCAGGCCATCGGCCAGCAAGGCATCGTCTTCGACAAGGAGTATCCGCATCACAGTCAGCTATTGGTCAGGGTAGCCACATACGATACCACTCCTCGTCAAAAATCGAACCAATGCGTCGCCTGCTCACCGCTCTCCTGCTAGTCCCTGTCGCAGTGCTGGCCCAAACACCGCAACGCCTGTCGCTGGCCGAAGCAGAGGCGCTCTGGCAAGAACACAACCGCGAACTGCAACTGGCCCGGACCGCCGTTTCCGGGGCCGAAGCCGATGTCCTCACCGCCGGCCAACTGCCCAATCCCCAAGTATCGCTGAACATCACGCAGATCAGTCCGTGGTCCGGCTACGGCGCCGGCCCGTGGAAAGACAAGAAGATGGACAACGTGCTGCGCCTCGATCAACTGGTAGAGCGCGGCGGCAAACGTGATTTGCGCGTCAAGGGTGCTGATGCCCGGCTCGAAGCCAGCCGGCGCGACCTCGACGATACCGGCCGGCAGATGTTGCTGAGCCTCCAGCAGACCTATTACGACCTGCGCCTGGCTCAGGAAAAGCGCCGCCTGGCCGGCGAGTCGGCGGCCACCTACGACAAGGGACTGGAAACCGGGCGTCTACGCCTCAAGGCCGGCGATATCTCGCAGGTCGAGTTGTCGCGCCTGCAAATCGACAAGTCGCGCGCCGACAACGATGCCCGCCAGACGCAGGCCGAACTGGAACAAGCCCAGGTGGCACTTGCCTACCTGATCGGCCGCGAGGGCGATGCCGGCCTGCTGGTGGCCGACGACAGCTGGCCGCCCCTCGGTGACCAGCAACTCAAGCGCGGCGATCTCGAACAGCGCCCGGACGTCGCCGCGGCACGCCTGCGCATGGCGGCGGCCGAGGCGGCGCGCGACCTCGCCAAGGCGCAGAAGACGCGCGATGTGACGGTCGGCGTCCAGTATGAACACAACATGCAGAACGAGCCGACCAACAGCTATGGCTTCGGCGTCAGCGTCCCGCTCTTCATCTTCCACGAATACGAGGGGGATATCGCTCGCGCCGAGGCCGACCTCACCGCTGCGCGCCTGATCTACGAACGGACAATGGCGCAGGCCGTCGGCAGCACGGATCAGGCCTCCAGCGCCCTGCGCTCGGCGGAAGAACGCCTACGGCGCCTTGAAACCGGGCTGCTCGCCGATGCCGAACGCGTCGCACGCGCCGCCGAACTGGCCTACAGCCGCGGCGCCATGAACCTGATGGACCTCCTCGATGCGCGCCGGACCCTGCGCCAGGTCCAGATCGAAGCCGCCACCGCGCGCGCCGACTATGCCAAGGCGCTGGCTGCCTGGCGCCTGCAGGCCGACTACGGAAAAACCAAATGAAGCGACAACCGACCAGCCTTGCCCTGACTTTTACCTTGGCTCTCGCCCTCGCCGCCTGTGGTGGCGACCCGGAACCGGCGAAGGAAGCCGCCATCAAGACCGAGGGCGACCGCGCTATCCTCAGCGAACCGGACAAGGCCGACTTCCTCAAGACAGCCACCGTCGAGAAGGACCAGGGATCGACGCTGCGCCTGCCGGGCCGCCTGGTCTGGAACGAGGACCGTACCGTGCGCATCGTGCCGCAGGTTGGTGGTCGCGTGCAGAAGATCACGGTGGAAATCGGCAGCAACGTCAAGGCCGGGCAGATGCTGGCAGTTCTCTCCTCTCCCGATTTCGGGCAAGCCCAGGCCGACGCACGCAAAGCCCAGGCCGAGCAGCAACTCGCGAGGCAGGCGCTTGAACGGCAGCGCGAACTGCACGCGGCCGGCATCGTTGCCGACAAGGATTTTCAGCAGACTCAAGCCGAAGCGATCAGTGCCCAGGCCGAGGCCGAGCGCGCCAGCCGGCGTCTGGCCGGGCTGGGTGGCGCCAGTGATGGCTCTTACACGCTGCGCAGCCCGCTGGCCGGCGTCGTCGTCGAGCGCAACCTGAACCCGGGGCTGGAATTCCGCCCCGAACAGGGCGGTGATCCGCTGTTCGTCGTCACCGACCCGACCAGCCTGTGGCTCCAGCTCGATGCCAGCGAAGCCGATCTGGCAGTGCTCAAGGCCGGCGAAAAGATCAGCCTGCAGGTCAAGCAATATCCGAATGAGCGTTTTTCCGGCGTGATCCACCATGTCGGGGATTTCGTCGACCCGACCACCCGTACCATCCGGGTCCGTGGCGAGGTGCCGAACCAGGATCGCCGCCTCAAGGGCGGCATGTTCGTCACCGCCCTTATCGAGTTGCCACCGACGCAAGCCCTGCTGGTTCCCGTCGCGGCGGTATTCCTGGTTGGCGAACAGCGCTACGTCTTCGTCGAGGAAGCGACCGGTCGCTATATCCTGCGTGCCGTTCAGGCCGGTCCCGAACGTAACGGCCGGATCGAGATCCTGGCCGGCGTCAAGGAAGGCGAGAAGGTCATCATCGAAGGCAACCTGCACCTGATCAAGTTCTTCAAGACGCTTCCCGGCCAGCCGAAACAGCCAGCCAAATGATGAAGCGCATCGTCCATTTCGCTCTCAACGAGCCGCTGTTCATCATCCTTGGCCTGGTGTTGTTCATCGGCGTCGGCATCTCCGCCTTCCGTTCGCTGCCGATCGAGGCTTTCCCGGACGTTACCGACACCCAGGTCACGATCATCACGCTCTACCCCGGCCGGGCGCCTGAGGAAGTCGAAAAGCAGGTCACCATCCCGCTAGAAATCGCGCTAGCCGGCGTGCCAAACTCGATCCGCATGTTCTCGCACACGCAGTTCGGACTCTCTTTCATCGTCGTTACCTTCGACGAAAAGCCGAGCCTGTTCATGGCCCGCCAACTGGTCGAAGAACGCCTGCGCGGCCTTGACCTGCCACCCGGCGTCGAGCCGGAGTTGGCGCCGCCAGCCACCGCCACAGGCGAAATCTTCCGCTATCGAGTCGTCGCGCCGGGCCTCAAGCCCACCGAGATACGCGCCATCCAGGACTGGACGATCGCCCGCCAGCTCAAGCAGGTGCCCGGCATTGCCGACGTCGTCTCGCTCGGCGGGCCGATCCGCCAGTACGAAGTCCGCCCCGATCTGGGCCGGCTGCGCGACCACAACCTGACCATCGGCCAGTTGTTCACCGCACTGCAGCGGGCCAATGCCAACGCCGGCGGCGGTTCTGTGGCGCAAGGCCGGCAACAGTTTCTGATCCGCTCGCTCGGGTTGCTGCAATCGTCGGCCGACATCGGCAGCGTCGTCGTCGCCGAAAACAAGGGCACGCCGATCCTGGTCCGCGATATCGCCGAGGTCGTCGAGTCGCGTGTCCCGGCGCAGGGCATGGTCGGGTTCACCGATGCCACCGGCGATCAGGATGACGTCGTTTCGGGCATCGTCCTGCTGCGCAAGGATGAGAATCCGTCGATGGTCCTCGACGCGCTCAAGGCCAAGGTCGATACGCTGAACAGCTCGGTGCTGCCACCCGGGGTCCAGATCGTCCCCTTCTACGACCGCTCCTGGCTGATCAGCAAGACCCTGAAGACGGTCTTCATGAACCTGCTCGAAGGCGCTCTGCTGGTCACGCTGGTGCTTTACCTGTTCCTCGCAGACCTGCGCGCGGCGGCCATCGTCGCCTCGATCATTCCGCTGGCGCTGCTCGGCACCTTTATTTGTCTGTCGCTGGTCGGCATTCCAGCCAACCTGTTGTCGCTAGGGGCAATGGACTTCGGCATAATCGTCGACGGCGCGGTGATCGTCATCGAAAATATCTTCCGGCGCCTCGGCGAGGCGCAAAAGAGCAACGATCACCGGCCGCACACACGCACCATCCATGAGGCGGTGATGGAAATCGGCCGACCGACGGTTTTCTCGATCATCATCATCATCGTTGCCCACCTGCCGATCTTCACCATGCAGCGCCATGAAGGAAAGATCTTCTCGCCAATGGCCTATTCGGTCGTCGGTGCGCTGGTCACCTCGCTGATCCTGTCCTTCACGCTGGTGCCCTTCCTCAGCAAGATCGCCTTCCGCAACCACGTGCCGCATGAGGAAACGAAGCTCATGCACTGGTTCGCGAACCGCTATGAACCGGCGCTCAAATGGGCGCTCGCCAATGCCAAACGGGTACTTGGCGGCGCGCTGGTCGCGCTGGCCATCACCGCCGCGCTGGTGCCGCAACTGGGCACCGAGTTCCTCCCGGAACTGAACGAAGGTTCGATCTGGATCAACATCACGCTGCCTACCTCGGTATCGGTCGAGGAAGCGCAAAGCGACCTGCGCAAGCTGCGGGCCGTGGTTGCCGGCTTTCCGGAAGTCAATGCCGTCGTTTCCAAGGCCGGTCGTCCGGAAGATGGCACCGACCCCAAGAACATCAACATGACCGAGATGCTGGTCGATCTCAAGCCGGATGCACAGTGGCGCCCCGGCATGACCAAGGACAAGCTGGTCCGCGAGATGGAGGACAAGATCAACGACATGCCGGGCATCGAACCAACCTTCAGCCAGCCGGTGCGTGACCAGATCCTCGAATCGATCTCGCAGATCGACGGCCAGATCGTCATCAAGATCTTCGGCGACGACATGAAGACGCTCAGGGCAACCGGTCGCCAGCTGCTCGACCGCATCGGTAGCGTACCGGGCGTGGCTCGCGCCTTCATCGACCGCGACGGCGACCTGCCGCAGTACCGCCTGGAAATCGACCGCGCCGCCGCCGCCCGCTACGGCCTCAATGTGGCAGACGTCCAGGATGTCATCGAAACCGCCCTCGCCGGCAAGGCGGCGACCGAACTTTGGGAAGGCGAGCGCCATTTCAGCGTCGTCGTCCGTCTGAAGAACGAGGAACGCTCCCTCGACCGCCTGCGCGAAGTGCTGATCCCGACCCCTTCCGGCGCCCAGGTGCCGCTGGCCAACCTGGTCGATTTCAAGCTCGGCAGCGGCGCCATGAACATCGCCCGCGAATCCGGGCAGCGCGTCGTCGCCATCGGCGTCTTTATCCGCGACCGCGACATGGGCAGCGTCGTTGCCGACATGCAGGCGCATGCCAAGGACATCAAGCTGCCACAGGGCTATTCGATCACCTGGTCCGGTGAATTCGAGAACCAGGAACGGGCGATGAAGCGGCTGATGCTGGTCGTGCCGCTGTCGATCCTGCTGATCTTCGTGCTGCTCTTCGATGCCTTCGAGTCCTTCAAGGATGCGCTGATCATCATCTGCAACATCCCCTTCGCGCTGATCGGCGGCATTTTCGCGCTGCTGTTGAGCGGCATCCCGCTCTCGGTATCGGCGGCCATCGGCTTCATCGCCCTGTTCGGGCAGGCGGTGCTGAACGGGGTGGTAATGGTCAGCTATTTCAACCAGCTAAAGCAGCAGGGGATGGATTCCTACCAGGTGGTATTCCAGGGCGCGATGTCGCGCCTGCGCACGGTGCTGATGACCGCCCTGCTCGCCATGCTCGGCCTGCTGCCGATGGCCCTGTCGCACGGCATCGGTTCCGAAACCCAGCGGCCGCTGGCACTGGTCGTCATCGGCGGCCTGATCTCGGCGACGCTGCTCACCCTCTTCGTGCTGCCGGCGCTCTATTACTATCTGTCGACGCACCCGCGTCTGGCCAGGGCCTTGCACTGAGCGCAACCCGGACAAAAAGAACCCGCCACGAAGGCGGGTGAATTCATTCTAGGAGGAGTTGCAGGCTTATTCTGCCCGAATTATCTGACCGCTCCCTGACCCGGTGGACGCTGGCCGGATACAATCGACCCCCAGTCAAGTTTCCCGGAACAGCCGCATGGCGAAAAAGCTGTCGCTCAACACGCAAATCCTGATCGGCTGCGCGGCCGGCATCGCCGGCGGCCTGTTCCTGCAGACGCAGGGCGCGACGCCGGCGGTCGAAAATTCCCTGTACGGTGCGCGCATGGTCGGCAACCTGTTTCTCGATCTGCTGCGCATGGTGCTGGTGCCGCTGGTCTTTTCGTCGATCGTCGTCGGCGTCGCCAACCTGCGGGCACACGACCAGATGCACCGCGTGTGGACGACGACGCTGGTCTTCTTCTTCGCCACCATGGGCATCGCCATCGTCATCGGCTTCGGCGCCGCCCATCTGTTCCGTCCCGGAGAGGGCCTGCAACTGGAAATGTTCGCCGAGGCGACGCGGGATTTCCAGGCGCGCCAGATGCCGCTGCCGGAATACATCGCCCAGTTCCTGCGCGGCCTGTTCCAGAACCCGTTCAAGGCCCTCGCCCAAGGCGACATCCTGGCCATCGTCGTCATTGCGCTGATCCTCGGTATCGCGCTGGTCGTCGGCGGCGAGCGCTACCGCAACATCCGCACGCTGATCCAGGAATTGCAGGAACTCTGCCTGCTGATCGTCGGCTGGATCATGCGCCTCGCCCCGCTCGGCCTCGCCGCCCTGCTGCTGCAACTCGTCGCCAGCCAGCAAGGCGCGTTGCTCAGAAGCCTCGGCCATTTCATCGTCGTCGTCACCGGCACCACGCTGTTCCACGGCCTGATCGTGCTGCCGGCCATCCTCTGGCTATTCACCCGCATGTCGCCGCTGCACTTCTTCAAGGGCGCGCGCGAGGCGCTGATCACCGCCTTCGCTACCAGTTCCAGCGCCGCCACATTGCCGGTGACGCTGCGCTGTACCGAGCAGCACCTGCACGTCCGGAAGGACATCGCCAATTTCGTCGTGCCGCTCGGCGCCACCGTCAATATGGACGGCACCGCGCTTTACGAAGCGGCCGCCGCCTTGTTCGTCGCCCGCCTGGCCGGCATCGAACTCGACCTCGCGCACCAGGCGATCATCTTTTTCGTCGCCATGCTTGGCGCCATCGGCGCCCCCGGCATCCCCAGCGTCGGCATGCTGAGCATGGTGCTGGTGCTCGAATCGGTCGGCCTGCCGACCGCGGCCATCGCCATCCTGCTGCCCATCGACCGCATCCTCGATACCACGCGCACCATGGTCAACGTCGAAGGCGACATGGTCGGCGCGCTGATCGTCCAGAAGCTGGCCGACCGCCCGGCGTAAGGCAGGCGCCGGCTACTTGTCCGGCACCTGGATGTGATTCTGCTGCAGCCATTCCCGGTCCAGTTCCCAGCGCACCGCCTTGATTCCGGGCTGGGCGAGGACGATGTCCCGGACTTCGTCCTGCACCTTGCCGAGAGCGTTCTGCAGCGCGATGAAGGCCGGATTGTTGGCATCCTTGACGTTCACGTCCGGGTACATGGCACCGAGAAAGCGGAAGGCCGGCATCTCGAAATTGCGCGGCGTGCCCATCACCGCCGTGCTGCCCTCGACGCGCAGCACATGGAAGGGATAAGGATAATTCTTCAGCTGCGGGCTGGCCTGCGTCTGGATGACGCTGTTGAGTTCGCGCGTGCGGCCGTCCGGCCGGCGGATCGCCCAGTCGAGCGCGACCAGCAGCGACAGCACCAGCAGTGCCCACTGCCATGATTTGATGTTCCGGAGATTCATTGTGTCTCCCTGCACTCACGCTGCGCCAGACGAACCGGCTGCATTTTCGACGATTGCGCGGCCAGTTACGGTCGACCCCGAAAAACGGCCGGATTCGACGTGTAACTCAGCGGCGCACCCCATACGCCTTGCCGTCCCAGCGATAGACAGGAAACTTGCCGAATCCCGGGCCACCGACCTCAATTTCCGGCCACCCGCCGCGCTTCGCCTTGCGCACGACGGGAACGCCGACCGCATCGAGCAGCACGCGCCAGCCGCCGTCGTCCCTGGTCAGCAGCACGAAGGCCTCGGCCGTGTTGCCGTAGCAGAAGCTGCTGCTCTCCTTGACCCAGGCCTCGGGCCGGCCATCGCCGTTGAGATCTTCCAGCTCAATGCGCCCCGCCATGTAGGATGCGGTCGGCGGATCTTCCTTGCAGCGAATGTACTGGCCGCCGCGCGCCTTCTTGAAGCCGGCCGCCTTGAACACCGCAGACTGCTCGGCCGGCGCCAGGTCGGCACGGGCGGTCGGTGCAGTAGCGAGGACTGCGAGCGCGACCCCGGTCAGCGAAATGTTTCGCCGGAACGATTCCATGGCCTGCCCTTCCTTGTAAGATGGTCGGCCGGTTGCGGTCGACGCCGCAAAACGACCGATTTTCAGGATTAACGAAGGATTCACTATGCCCCTCTTCAGTCTCGGTGACAAGGTGCCGCAGTCGGGCGCCAACGCCTGGGTCGCCCCCAACGCCACGGTGATCGGCGACGTCCGCCTCGCCGCCAACGCCTCGATCTGGTGGAACGCCACGCTGCGCGGCGACAACGACCCGATCCACATCGGCGAGAACACCAACATCCAGGACGGCTCGGTGCTGCACACCGACGAAGGCATCCCGATGCACATCGGCGCCAACGTCACCGTCGGCCACCTGGTCATGATGCACGGCTGCACGGTCGGCGACGGCAGCCTGATCGGCATCGGCTCGGTCATTCTCAACCGTGCCGTGATCGGCAAGCACTGCATCGTCGGCGCCAACACGCTGATCCCGGAAGGCAAGGTCTTCCCCGACCGCGTGCTGATCGTCGGCTCGCCGGGCAAGGTGGTGCGCGAACTGAGCGATGCAGACGTCGCCAATCTGCAGAAATCGGCCGAGCATTATGTCGAGAACGCCAGGCGCTACCGGGATACGCTGCAGCCGCTATAAAGCGGCGGGGTGACGGCACACGCCGGATTTGTCTTTTCCGGCCGGATTGCGCATAGTTCACCCCCTTTTTTGCTGCACTGCCACACCCATGCTCGCACCCATCGAACACCGCATCGCCGTCGAACTCGGCGTCCGTCCGGCCCAAGTCAAGGCCGCTGTCCAGTTGCTTGACGAAGGCGCCACCGTGCCCTTCATCGCCCGCTACCGCAAGGAAGTCACCGGCGAACTGGACGATACCCAGTTGCGCAATCTCGAAGAACGCCTGACCTATCTGCGCGACCTCGAAGACCGCCGGGTCGCGGTGCTGGCCAGCATCGAAGAGCAAGGCAAGCTGACGCCCGAGCTGAAGGCCGAGATCGAGGATGCCGAGACCAAGCAGCGTCTCGAAGACTTGTATCTGCCCTACAAGCAAAAACGCCGCACCAAGGCGCAGATCGCCCGCGAGGCCGGGATCGAACCGCTGGCTTTGTCGTTGCTGGAAGCCCCGAGCCTGACACCGGAAGCCGAAGCAGAAAAATTCATCAACGCCGATGCCGGTTTCGCCGACACCAAGGCGGTACTCGACGGCGCCCGCCAGATCCTGATGGAAAAATTCGCCGAAGACGCCGAACTGCTCGGCCAGCTGCGCGAATACCTCAAGGAACACGGCCTGTTGCGGTCGACCGTCGTCGAGGGCAAGGAATCGGAAGGCGCCAAGTTCCGCGACTGGTTCGACTTCGCCGAATCCATCGTCGACATGCCCTCGCACCGCGCGCTGGCGCTGCTGCGCGGGCGCAACGAAGGTTTCCTCAACGTCGCGCTGGTACTCGACTCGGAACTTGACGAAGACAAACAGAAGCCCGGCTCGCAGCCCACCCAAAACCCCTGCGAACAGCGCATCGCCGCCCGCTTCAGCATCCGCAACCAGAACCGCCCGGCCGACAAGTGGCTGGCCGACACCGTGCGCTGGACGTGGAAGGTCAAGGTTTACACCCACCTCGAACTCGAACTGGTGGGCGAACTGCGCGAACGCGCCGAGGAAGAAGCGATCCGCATCTTCGGCAAGAACCTGAAAGACCTGCTGCTCGCCGCCCCGGCCGGCCAGCACGTGACCATGGGCATCGACCCCGGCATCCGCACCGGCTGCAAGATCGCCGTCGTCGACGCCACCGGCAAGCTGCTCGACACCGCCACCATCTACCCGCACGAGCCGCGCTGCGACTGGGACGGCTCGATGTCCACCATCGCCCGCTTGGCTTCCAGGCATGGCGTCTCGCTCGTCGCCATCGGCAACGGCACCGCCAGCCGCGAAACCGACAAGCTGGTGCAGGACGTGATGAAGCGCTACCCGGAAGCACGCCTGACCAAGATCGTGGTTTCGGAAGCCGGCGCCTCGGTCTATTCCGCCTCCGAGCTCGCCGCCAAGGAATTCCCCGACCTCGACGTCTCGATTCGCGGCGCGGTGTCGATTGCCCGCCGCCTGCAAGACCCGCTCGCCGAACTGGTCAAGATCGAGCCGAAATCCATCGGCGTCGGCCAGTACCAGCACGACGTTTCGCAAAGCAAGCTGGCGCGCAATCTCGATGCCGTCGTCGAGGACTGCGTGAACGCCGTCGGCGTCGATGTGAATACCGCCTCGGTGCCGCTCCTCACCCGCATCTCCGGCCTCAACGGCAGCCTGGCCAACAACATCGTCGCCTACCGCGACACCCACGGCGCCTTCCGCTCGCGCGACGACCTCAAGAAAGTGCCGCGCCTCGGCGACAAGACTTTCGAGCAGGCCGCCGGCTTCCTGCGCGTGCCGAACGGCGACAACCCGCTCGACGCCTCGTCGGTGCACCCGGAAGCCTACCCGGTGGTCGAAAAAATCATTGTCGACCTGAAAAAGCCGATCAAGGAAATCCTCAGCGACAGCCGCGCCCTCAAGGGTCTGAATCCGAGCAAATACACCGACGAGCGTTTCGGCCTACCGACCGTGCAAGACATCTTCAAGGAACTGGAAAAACCCGGCCGCGACCCGCGCCCCGAGTTCAAGACCGCCACCTTCGCCGACGGCGTCGAGAAAGTCAGCGATCTGCGCCCGGGCATGATTTTGGAGGGTGTCGTCACCAACGTCGCCGCTTTCGGCGCCTTCGTCGATATCGGCGTCCATCAGGATGGCCTGGTGCACGTTTCGGCGCTCTCCAATACCTTCGTCAAGGACCCGCACACCGTCGTCAAGGCCGGGCAGATCGTCAAGGTCAAGGTGCTCGAAGTCGACCTGCAACGCCAGCGCATCGCTCTGACCATGCGCATGGGCGACGAACCGACACAGGGCAAGCGCCACGACAGCGCCCCGGCCAGCCGCGGCAACCCGAGCCGCCCGCAGCCGCGCAGCAGCGGCCCGGCCCCTGCCGGCAACGCGATGGCCTCAGCCTTCGCCAAGCTCAAACGCTGATGGCCGGGCTCTTCCACCTGACCACCGCCGCCGGGCGCCGCCTCTGGCGCCTGGGCGTGCGGCTGGCCTGGATTACCGGGCTGGTCGGGCTGGCCATCGTTTCCGGCTTCACGCTCTACGCCGTCACCATGCTGCCGCCGCTGCACCCCTGGCACCTCGAACGGCTGAGTGAAGAATTCACCGCCCTGCGCCACAGCAATCTCGATTTCGCCGGCTACCTGAAACAGGAAGAAAAACTCTTCGCCGAATACCACGCCAAAGTCGCCGGCTGGAACAGCCGCGACGAAGCCTATCTCTTCAGCCGCTTCAACCCGGAAAGCCCGGTCAACCGCTTGGTCGACGGCGCTCCGCACAACCGCTCCTTCCGCCTCGTACAGACCCAGCCCAAGGGCCAGGCGCTGCTCATCCACGGCCTCACCGACTCGCCCTACTCGGCCAAGGCGCTGGCCGATTCACTGCATGCGCGCGGCTTCGACGTTACCGTTCTGCGCCTGCCAGGCCACGGCACCCTGCCCTCGATGATGGTCGAAATGAGCCACCGCGACTGGACCGCCGCCGTGCGCATCGCCGCCCGCGATGTCGCTTCCCGCGTCGCCCCCGGCCAGCCCTTCTACATCGGCGGCTACTCCACCGGCGGCACGCTGGCCATGCAATACGCCCTCGATTCCCTGGACAACACCGCGCTACGCCGCCCGGATCGCGTGCTGCTGATCTCCCCAGCCATCGAAATCACCCGCGTCGCCGCCCTCGCCTCGATCATCGACTTCTTCAGCATCATTCCCATCCCATTGCTCGAAAAAGTCCGCTGGCAGAACATCAATTCCGAATTCGACCCCTACAAATTCAACTCCTTCCCGGTCAACGCCTCGCGCCAGGTCAACCGCAGCACCCGCGCCCTGCAGGAATCCCTGCTGCGCGCCCGTGAAAGCGGCCGCATCAAGCAACTGCCGCCCATCGTCACCTGGCAATCGGTCGTCGATTCCACGGTCGGCTCGCTCGGCGTCGCCGAACGGCTCTACGGACAGCTCGACGGCGCCAACCACCAGCTCGTGCTGTTCGACGTCAATCGCCAGCGCGTGCTCGCCAGCGTGCAGCGCCCGCAAGCCGGCGAACTGATCGAGCGCCTGGCGCAGCAAACACGCCGCTACCAGTTCGACATCGTCGGTAACGCCAACCCGGACAGCGCCGCCATCAGCATCCGCCACCTGGCGCCGGATGGCAGCGAAAGCAGCCGCGAGACCGGCCTGAGCTGGCCAGCCAGCCTCGTCTCCCTCGGCCACGTCGCCCTACCCTTCCCGCCCGACGACCCGGTCTACGGCTTCCTACCCGGCAGCGGCCACAATGGGGTGCCAAGCATCGGCTCTTGGCTGCTGCGCGGCGAAAATGGCGCCGTCACCATCACCCTCGGCTCGCTCACCCGCCTGCGCAGCAACCCCTTCTGGTCGCTGATCGACGAAGAAGTCGGGACGCTGGTCGCCTCCGACCTCATCCGCAACGCCGAAGGCAGCGTGGCTTGCACAGACTTGGTCGCGCTGCATTCCTTACATTCGGAAACACATCCATACAATTCAGCGTCAGTCCCCGACTGCGCTCGGACGTTATTTCCATCATGAACAACGATGAGAAAAACGCCATGTCGAAGATTCTGAAAATTGCCGCCGCCGTGACAACGCTGCTTGGCCTGACCGCCTGTACGGTGGTTCCGGCGCAGGTCGGCTACGCCGGGCCGGATGTCGCGGTGGTCGCCGTGCGCCCTGCACCGTATTACGCACCCCGCCCTTACTATGGCCCGCCGGCTTACCGCGGCTACGGGTACGGGCCTGGGTATGGGTATCGCCACTGGTAACCGGGCCAGCGATTCGCTGACCGCCCCAGGCGATCTATCTCATCTGGATGCAGGAATGAAACGGACGCTTTGCAGGGTCTGCTCGGCTTCTGCGCGCAGCACGTCATCCAGCCGCGAAGGCGTCGCGGCCAGTCGCCGCTCCTGAAACAACCCGGTGACGGCGACTTCGGGATTGGCCGGATGCCGACAAAAGAAGCCTTCGACGCTCCAGACGAAGACGACCGGCTGGCCATCCAGGGTTTCCGGCTCCTCGCGCGACATCAGGTAGCTGGCGCAGTCAGTGTCCTGCCAGACGAAACTCTCCACCCGCAACATCCCGTA
>Ga0209310_1000958_pt1 | contig 25085 bp, 22 predicted proteins | sample AD_UKC030_MetaG_FD_184415 | JGI IMG/M metagenome (GOLD analysis project Ga0209310, IMG submission 184415) | Active sludge microbial communities of municipal wastewater-treating anaerobic digesters from USA - AD_UKC030_MetaG (SPAdes) (version 2) | ecosystem: Engineered > Bioreactor > Anaerobic >...
CGGCCGTCGGCACCACGCGAATAGGGCGTGCGCCCCGCCCCCTTGAGCTGGACTTCCCAGTGCCCGCGCGCGTTGCGCAGGCCACCCAGGAGATGCGCCCGGCCGTCGCCCAGCTGGCCGGCCCAGACACCGAACTGGTGCCCGGAATAAACGGCGGCCAGCGCATCGCTGCCCAGTGGCAGACTGTTGCCGGCGAAGATTTCGCAGAACTCCGGGCGCTTGAATTCGCCGGGATCGAGTCCGAGCAGTTCCGCCACCTCGTCGCTGGCACCAACCAGGTAGGGCGACGGCAACCCGAGCGGCGCCAGTCGCGTGTAAAAGGCCGCGGGCAGGCCGGCGAAGCTGTTGTCGAATTCGAGTTGTTCGAGGTGGCCGGTTTCCGGTGCGTTCATGAGATCGTCAGTTAGAAAAGAGGGGTAAAGGCCGGTTGACCGCAACGGGAAGTGCCCGCGCCCACAACCGCCTTGGGTCAGAGTAACAAAACCCGGGATGGTTCGACATTCCGGCGCACTTCGGCGGGTCTGCCAAGCGTGCTTACACGTACCGCGCCGCTCCGGTAAAATCCGGCCAGGGCGCTGCAAACGGTTTACCGCCCGCGCCCGGTTTCCGAGCGCCGCCCACTAGCTTCGAAGGCCATGCCATGAACGATATCCCCTACCAGGTTTCAAGTCTCGCCCAGGTCATTCAACTGGCGGTCGCCCCGGTTTTCCTGCTGGCCGGCGTCGGCGCCTTGCTCGGTGTTCTTTCCAATCGGCTCGCCAGGTCCTTCGATGCCGTGCGCCGGCTGGAAAAAGACCTGGTCGACGAATCGCCCGCGACCGACCGTGACCGGACCCTGACGGAAATCTTTTCCCAGGCGCGGCGGGCGCGTCTGATGCACTGGGCCATCGTGCTGTGCACCGCCTGCTACCTGCTGATTTGCCTGGTCGTCGTCGCGCTCTTCGTCGGCCACGAGCTGAAGATCGATGTCTACACCAAGATCGGTGGACTTTTCATCGCCGCCATGCTGGCGCTGATTGCTGCGCTCGGCTGCTTTCTTCGAGAGATATCCCTGGCGACCGCCGCCATCAAGGGTCTCAGCCGCGAAGCAAAGAAGCATGAGGCACGGAACCGGACACTGGCTGAACCTGCTGATTAACGCCGAGCCAGTTCGCGGAAGCGGTTGGGCAGGGCGAGCAGCAGACGCCCGAATTCGTCGAGCAATGCCTGATCCACCGCTTCCTGTCGGATCTTGGCATGGACGATGCTGCCGAAGCGTTCGAGGTTGCGCGATTCGAGAGTCAGGGTACCGTTGGCGAAATCCGCCTTCCAGCGGGCGCTGACGCCGATCTGGCCACCGATCTGGAATTCTGCGCGCTCGACATAGCTGCGCTCGTTCTTGAATTCCTTGCACGAGAACTGGAGCCCGTAATCGAAAAGCGCGGCGCGCAGGCGCTCAACCGCCGGCCCGTCGCGCTCGACCGTGAACGCGAGCGGTGACGCCAGTTGATAGGACAGCGTGACCAGCTCGACCATCGCCCCCGCCGCTTGCGATTGCGTCCGGTAATCGGCGAAGCCTTCCTGCCAGACCAGATCCTTGAACACGGCATCGCCAGCCGCCGTGTAGTCGCGCGGGATGGCCGGCTTGACGATATTGAGCTGCTGCACGAAGTCGTGCAGATAGAAGAACATGTACTTGAGCGCCTGGTCCAGCGCATTGTTGCTGGCGGTGCGCTCGGCCAGTTCGGTATGCAGTTCGCGCTGACGAACCGCGGCCTGGTGGCGCAGTTGGCCGAGGAGGCTGCTGCCGGCGAGGATACGCTGCGGGTTTTCGCCGTCATCGTCTTCGCTCTGGGTTGCAGCATCACGGCGTTCGAGATGGCGGACAGTTCCGGTCGGCACGATCTCGGGGAAAGCCAGTGCGGCGTCGCTCATGCCGGCGCCCATGCTCGCCAGTTGCTCACGGCGCGCCAGGCGTTCGGCCTCGTTGAGATCAAAGGCATCGATATCGGCAATCAGCGATGCTTCCAGATCGGCAATGTCGCCGACCAGCGAACTGCGACGCTCGCGCTTGGCGCGGATGGCATCGAGAATCTTGCTCGATTCCACGGTTTTTTCCGACTGGCTCATGGCACTGGCTGACGAAGGTTGGGAACAAGGTCAATAGTGGAGCGATTCACCGCCAAATGCAACATCAGCAACGCCTTACGCTGCGTGCATTCTCAGGCTGCCAGCGTGTCCAGCCAGTCACGCAGCGTGGATGCGACCAGCGGCCATTCCTTCTCGTGCGTCACGGCATGGCCCATGTCGCGGAAGATATGCACCGGCAGGCCGTAGCTGTGGCCGGTCGACTGGACCAGAAAAGCTGGCGTCAGTACATCCAGTTCCGCCCCGAGAATCAGCATCGGCGGTCGGTTCATTGCGTGCAGATTGGGCAGGTTGAACATCGACATGTCCCACAGCGCCCGGTGTGACTCGGTCTGCATGCGCCCCATCCAGACCTGGAGCATGGCCTCATCGACCTCACCGGCGAACAGGGCTTCGCGCAAGGTCTGGCTGTCCGCATGGTCGCCCGCCATGATGCTGTTGATATCCATGAACAGGTGCGGCTTCTGGAACAGCATGTGAAACTGCGCAGCGATCAGCCCCTGCGGCGGCACCGAGCAGAGGAGCACGACGCCGGGAACGGTGTGGTGTTCCAGGTATTTCTGGACGATGAAACCGCCCATCGAATGACCGATCAGCACCGGCGCCTCCCCCAGCCAGTCGACGATCGCCGCCACGTCGTCGACGTAGTCGTTAACCGAATGCCAGTCGATGTGCTCGCGCCCGTAGCTGCCGCCATGCCCACGCAGGGAAAGCGCGTAACACGGATAACCGGCCGCAGCCAGGAAGGGCATGAAAGTCTCGGTCCACATCCAGCCGCCGGCAAAGGCACCATGAACGAAAAGCAGGGGCGGGCGACTGGTTTTGCGCGCTGGCAGGCAGGAGAAAACCTCCAGGCCGTCGATTTTTTCGGTTTTTATCATTGCAGCTCGTTTGTTGGGTGAAGCGTGTTTAAATGCGGCTTCCCAAGAGTAGCGCAAGTCGACATGCTGAAGTGGATTCTGACACTGGTCATCGCCATTTTCCTGCTGGGCATCATCGCCCCGCATGCCGCCCGTTTCATCCGTTTCGGCAAGCTGCCAGGCGATATCGCCTGCCGTTTTCGCGGCCGCACCTACTACCTGCCGTTTACGACGACGATCCTCTTTTCACTGATCCTCCTGCTGATTTCGCGTTTCATCTAGCAGGCGTTTGACGGCGGCAACGCGCGCCGCATGAATGCGCTCTGGGATTTTCGCCTTGTCGTCGCAGGCGGCGGCGATTTTTCCCGCTTCGATGCCGTTGACCGCAGCAAGCGCCGCCAGCAGGTGTTGCGGGCTGTCGTAAGGGCGGTCCTGCCAGCCGAGGCGGCCGTTGAAATCGCACTGGCAGGCTTGCAGCAACTGGCTGAAGCGCTCGGGCCGGCGCAGCGCATCGGTCCGTTCGAGCAGTGTCACCAGCGTCGTCGCGCGCAGTTCGGCGGCACGATGGATGTCGCCGTGGTAGCGCGCGGCGAGCAGCGCCAGGTCGCGGCAATCGCCAGGCACCCGGAGACGTTCGCACAAGGTGCCGACCAGTCGCACGCTGCGCGCTTCATGACCATGATGGCGCGGCAGGATGTCGGCTGGCGTCGTCGCCTTGCCGAGATCGTGGGTCAGCGCGGCGAAACGTACCGGCAGCGCAAAATTCCGGCGCGCAGCCTCATCCACCACCATGAGCGTATGCACGCCGGTATCGATTTCCGGATGGTAGTCCGCCCGTTGCGGCACGCCGAACAGCGCTTCGACCTCGGGCAGCAGGCGAGCCAGCGCGCCACACTCGCGCAGCACCGCGAACATGCGCGATGGCAATGCTTCCATCAGCCCCTTGGCCAACTCCTGCCAGACGCGTTCGGCGACCAGATGATCAGCCTCGCCGGCGGCGACCATGGCGCGCATCAGTTCGAGGGTTTCCGGGGCCAGCGAAAAATCGCCGAAGCGGGCGGCGAAACGGGCGATACGCAGGATGCGCACCGGGTCTTCGGCAAAGGCCGGGCCGACATGGCGCAGGATTTTGGCCTTTAAATCGCGTTGACCGCAGAAGGGATCGATCAGCGTGCCATCGGCCGCCCGCGCCATCGCGTTGATGGTCAGGTCGCGGCGGGCGAGGTCCTGCTCCAGCGTGACGTCGGGCGCGGCGTGGAAGGCGAAGCCGTGATAGCCGCGCCCGGTCTTGCGCTCGGTGCGGGCGAGCGCGTATTCCTCTTGCGTCTCGGGATGGAGAAAAACCGGGAAATCCTTGCCGACCGGACGGAAGCCTTTATCCAGCATCGCCTGCGGGCTGGCGCCGACGACCACGTAGTCGCGGTCGACGACCGGGCGCCCGAGCAACTCGTCGCGCACCGCGCCACCAACGATGTAGATATTCATTGGCGGCCTGGAGAATTTATCTTCCGGCCCGGAAACGGAAGCCGTCCAGTTTGCCCTTGGGCGTGTTGTGGGCGATGTAGGTCGGCGCAATCGCTTCCAGCGCAGTCGGGTGCCAGTTGGCCGGCAGGTTGCACTTGCCGTCGCAGACGCTGTCGACTTCCATCGAACGCAGATTGTCCGGCGACATCAGCGGTTTCGGCGACAGCCACATCAGGCCAGCCTGCAGATAGGCCCAGCCCTCGGAAAGCGGAATCACCTTGGCGTTGCTGTTGACCAGCTTGGCGGTGTAATCGACCAGTTCGCGCAGCGTGTAAATGCTGGGGCCGACGAGGTCGTAGGCCTGCCCGAAGGTAGCTGCGTTGCCCAGGCTGTCGACATAGGCATCGGCCACATCGGCCGCCCAGACTGGCTGGAAGCGGGCCTGGCCGAAACCGAGGGGGAAGAACGGCAGCTTGCGCAGCACCCCGGCGAACATCGACAGGAAGGAGTCGCCAAGGCCGAAGATGACCGACGGGCGGAAAACGGTCACATCGAGATCGCCTTGGGCGGCCATCACGACCGCCTCACCGTCGCCCTTGGAGCGAAGGTACTCGGACGGACCCCTGGGATCGGCGCCGAGGGCGCTCATGTGCAGCAGGCGGCGCACGCCGGCCTTCTTGCAGGCGGCGACGATCTTCTTGGGCAGTTCGACGTGGGCTTCGGCAAAATCCTTGCTGTAAGGCAGCACGACATCGCGGCTGTGCAGGATGCCGACCAGGTTGATGACCGCATCCTTGCCCTGCATCAGCTCGACCAGCGCCTCTTCCGAATTGATATTGACTTCCGGCATCTCGACATTGGGCTGGATGATCAGCGCCTTGGTCCGCTCGCGGCGGCGCGTCGGGATGGTGACCTCGACGCCGCGCTGCGACAGCCGATTGGCGATGTAGGTACCGACAAAACCGCTACCCCCCAGCAGCAAGACCTTTTTGATGTCCATTTGGAACCCCGGAAACTATTCTTTGAAGTGTTGATTTTAAGTCAATTTCCCTTGCTTTGGCGCGCATGGGGCGCAACGACACAATCAATTTGTTGGCCAAAATGACTTCGGGCTATTTTTCTGGCACGATGCTTAAGCCCCATATCGATTGCAGAGGAAACAACATGCCCTTTGACTACAACACGGCATTCAGTCGCAACATCGGCTGGGTCACAACCGCAGAACAGGAGGCGCTACGTGAAAAACGCGTAGCCATTGCCGGATTGGGGGGCGTCGGGGGGTCACATTTGTTGACACTGGCACGCCTCGGCGTCGGGCGCTTCAACCTGGCCGAATTCGACACCTTCGACCTCGTCAATTTCAACCGCCAGGTTGGTGCAAACATGGTTTCGCTGGGCCGCCCGAAGTTGGATGTCATGGTCGAGCAAGCCCTGGCGATTAATCCGGAAGCCGACATACGTCGCTTCCCGGCGGGCCTGGATGCGAATAACGTGTCGGATTTTCTCCAAGGCGTCGATCTGTATGTCGACGGCCTTGATTTTTTTGCGCTGGATGCCAGAGAGGCAGTCTTTTCCGCATGCGCAAAACTCGGCGTTCCAGCCACGACGGTTGCCCCATTGGGCATGGGCGCCGCTCTGCTCAACTTCCTCCCGGGCGAAACAACATTTGAGGAGTACTTCGGCTTCGCCGGGCGCAACGAACTTGAACGCGCGCTGCGCTTCTTCATCGGGCTTGCGCCGGCACGCCTGCAGATGGCCTACCTCGCCGACCCATCCACGATCAACCTGGCCGCCCGGCATGGCCCATCGACGATCATGGGCTGCATGCTGTGTTCCGGTGTCGCAGGCTCGGAGGCACTCAAGATCCTGCTCGGGCGCGGCAAGGTCTACGCGGCCCCTTGGTCGGTGCACTTCGACGCCTATCTCAACCGCCTCTCCCGCCTGCATCGTCCCGCGGGCAACGAACATCCCCGGCAACGCCGCGCCCTTGCGCAGGCAAAGAAAGCGCTGGGGCTAGGATGAAGGAGGCGTCTAGCCATCCGCGGGAAACATCGCACGAATAGCGACAACAAACAGACAAAACCTTCAACAGGGCAATTAGAAAAAAGGAAGAAGCGGTCTATTGATCGTCGTCAGCCACGGTCATGAAGAATGAACGGCTGAGGCTAACCCCAAGCATCACCGCCACACTCATGGCAGCCAAAAAAAAGCCCGCCGAATGGCGGGCTTTTTTGTTTCCGATGCAACAGTAGTGGTTAGGCGCTCTTGCGACGACGCATGAAACCGAAACCAGCCAGACCAATACCCAGCAAAGCCAGGGAACCCGGCTCCGGAACGGTAGTCACATTGTACTGGCCAGCGTTTTGAACGTGGATGACCGAGGTACCATTGCCACCGATAACACCAGTGTTGTCCGGGTTATTCTTGAAGTTCGGATCCAGAAGCGAATCCACATTGATCAGATGCAGGTTCATCATCGACATGGCACCGCCACCAGCATTGGCAAACAAATTGGGAACAATTTCAGACAACAGCTGCAATGTCACGTCGACTGTTGAATTTGCTGCCGTGCCGCCAAAAAAGTCCAGGTTGGAACCACCGGACGGCGCGATCAACTTGTAGCTGGCAACCTGAAGTACGTTACCCGTACTGGATTTCAAATCGCCATCGTCTTCGACATAAAAGCCGACGGTACCCGACCCCGGATTGAAAGTGATGGAACCATTAGCATTCAAAACACCGGTCAGGCCGGTGAACTGAAGGTAACCGAAAAGCGCATTGCCGCCTGCCGTACCAAAATTGAGGTTGACAACAGCGCCACCACTCTCCCTGCTATTCGCGAGAAACTGCAGATAACCGCTATCGGTAAAGCTTTGACCGAGCGCTGAGCCACCTACAACCGTTTGGTTGATAGTCGATTTACCATTTATCACCAGATGGTCGATGTTGGCTGCATCCGTTGCGCCACTAATTGCGCCGGCACCACCAATATTCAGCCCATTAAGAGCGCTGAGAGTCAATTGCCAGGCGTCAACAACGCCAGCACTTGCTGGCAGAGGAGCCGCTACGGCAGCCGTGATGACTGTTGCGGCCAGGCACTTTTTGAAGATATTCGCTTTCATTTTATTTCTCCTACAAAAATAGGCCGACCGTGTCAGCACGCGCCTTTACTAGCAGACATTGTGCCAGCCCGTCGCCAAAAAACATAAGGCTATGACAATCAACGGTTTTATTTTCTGATGACCAGCCCGGAAGTTCAGATTTAATTTTTGCCGGCAAGCAAATGTAAAAAATTCCGACACTATTGTCATCCCAGCATAGAAACGCTTTGGCCCTCCCAAAGACAGCCATGTTCGCTTTTGACATAAGGAGTAACAGCAATATTGCAAGGCAGCCAGGTCAAACAGACTCCACGGTTAAGGGCTTGCTACCTCCGTCCTCCAGCAGGATTGACTTGCGCTGCGAGACAGGCAGTTTTATCCTAAAATCAATGGCTAGGCACCGTCTTTGGGTCTCAGTGGCCGAAATGCGCTTTTCATTGCACGCAGTTTTCCATCGGCGCTGCCGTCACAATATCCAACCAAACAGAGCAAGCACAGACATGAACCGGCAAACACTGCTGCAAATCCTCGACCTTGCCCGGTGGGCTCCGAGCGGCGACAACACGCAACCCTGGCGCTTCGAGATCATCGACGACGCACACATTGCCATTCATGGTCACGATACCCGCAAACACGTCATTTACGATTTCGACGGGCACGCCAGCCAGATGGCGCATGGCGCCCTGCTCGAGACCCTGAGACTGGCGGCGACACGCTTTGGCCTCAAGGCCGTGTGGAATATCCGGGGCGGTTGCCCGGACGATGCACCGATCTACGATGTCATGCTTCAAGCTGCAGAGATTCAGGAGGATCCTCTCGTCCGCTTCATCGAGAAGCGTTGCGTCCAGCGCCGGCCAATGCGTACCATTCCGCTGTCCGCTACGGAAAAGGAAGCGCTGGCAACCAGTGTTGGAAATTCTTACACGCTTCAATACCTCGAGTCATTCACGGATCGTCTGGCTGTGGCGCGGCTCCTTTGGGACAACGCTCATCTGCGGCTAACCTGCCCCGAGGCTTTTCGGGTCCATCGCGACGCCATCGAGTGGAATGCCCGCTTCAGCAACGACCGTATTCCAGACCAGGCGCTGGGTGTCGACCCGTTGACGGCCAGGATCATGAAATGGGTCATGCACAGCTGGGAGCGAGTGACTTTCTTCAATCGCTATATGGGCGGAACCATCGCCCCCCGCGTGCAAATGGACTTCGTTCCGGCCCTGCGTTGTGCCTCGCATATTCTGATCCGGCCGGAAAAAACACCAGCATCGCTGCAGGACTACGTGCTGTCCGGCATCGCGTTACAACAGTTCTGGCTAACCGCCACTTCACTGGGGCTGCAACTGCAACCGGAGATGACACCGCTGATCTTCCGGTGGTATGTCAGGGCGGGGCTCCCCATTTCCCAGCTTGCCACGATTAACGATGCCGCCGTCGAACTTGCCGGGAAATTCGAGCAACTCGCAGGGGCGGGCAACAATACCCCCTATGTTTTTTTCTGCCGCGTCGGAAACTCGCCCCAACCACGTTCGCGATCATTGAGAAAAGATACAGAAAACCTCATGACCACCTGAAATGGCCAGTGATGTACCTTGGCGGTAAATCAGGATCTTTTCTCGGCAAGTCTCAGAGCAATTCAGTAAACACATCTTGGATACCGCGAACAGACCCCTAAATGTGTATTCTATAAATTTTCTGGAGGAGTATTCGGAAACAGCATCGGCGCGCAGGTTCAGGCGCACTTCAGAACTCACATACCCGACCACTCCCATTCCCAAGGCAATTCCCCCTATGGAGCTATTCAATTTGCTGAGGTGTGTTCATGATAAATACAACCACTGAAACACTGACTGCCCCGGAATGGGTGAGGCAACTGGTTCGCGCTGGACAACAAGCTCCCTCCGCTGATAACTCCCAGCCATGGCGATTTGTTTGGGATGGCAAGAGCCTCTCGCTGCACATGGATCAGGTTCGTGGAGGAGCGGGGCTGGGCTTTGATCATCCGGCCAACCTGATGGCCATGGGTGCCGTTATCGAGAATCTCGCACTTGCGGTGAAATCCTTACAGCTACCCGCTACAGTACTAAAGCTTGGGCACGGTGGCGCAGCTGAGCCATTCGCAACGATTGCTTGGAATGGTCCGCTGCCCTGTTCATCAGATGAATCAGACGGTGGATTGTTTAGCCGACATACCAATCGCAGTCCATTTCGAACAGATCCACTCGCCCCGACATTGACTGCTCGGCTCGCTGCGATGACCGAAGGCCGGCTGCGCACCATCGTAGCTGTGGAACGTGGCCAAAAAAAACACCTTGCCGGCTGGGTGCGCAATGCCTCCGAAGTGCGCTTCCAGACCGAGGAAATCCACCGGTGGCTTGAAGCCAGCCTTCGCTTTACGCCGGAAGAGGTCGCCAAAGGCGACGGGTTGGATGTAGCAACCCTGTTGCTTCCCCCAGGTGCCGCCAAGTTGCTGAAGCTATCGCTCAACTGGCAGCGAATGGCGATCCTCAACCATTTCGGCGCCTACAAGCTGTTTGCATTCCTTGAAGCCGCCCTGCTGCAACATTCCGCAGCACTCCTGTTGATCGCGGGACCGGCACAAGAAGGGGGCAACGAACTGGCAGCCGGTCGCTTGATGGAGCGTCTGTGGATTACACTGAACGACGAAGGTATCGCCGTTCATCCCTACTACGTGCTTGCCGATCAGTTGTATCGGCTACGTGCCGGACTTGTTGCGCAGCGATTTCGCGCGCCAGTCAACGCGCTTGCGCGTCGCGTCTCAGAATTCCTGGGCTCGGATGACGACACGGTTTATATGATGTTGCGAGTTGGAATTCCTAAAATCGAGAATCCCGTTCGTTCCCGGCGTTTGCCGATGGAAAGCACAATATCGATGGGGAATGCGTAAATGATCGAGATCCAAAGAAAGCAATGAGTACCACCAAAGAAATCCACCACGGACCGTTCTGTGGTTTTGCTCCAGGAATCATCAAGAGGGGGATAAAAATATGACGTTCCCGGAAAGCAGCTGTACCGGCGATGGCTTCAGCAAGTACTTTGAAATCCTGCCCGCAATCAGCGACAACGAAAAAGCCGCGGCATTTCGTATCCGCCATAGCGTGTACTGCGAGGACCTGGAATGGGAGAACACTCGCGCGGATGGGATGGAAACGGATGCCTACGACGCCCATGCGCTTCATTGCCTGATTCGCAGCCGGGCCTCGGGCGACTTTATCGGCTGTGTACGCCTGATCCTGACGGCGCCGGACGATCCGCACGCCCCGCTGCCTTTCGAACAGACATGTGGGCCCGCTCTTCACCGCACGCTCGTCGATCCAGCCAAAATGCCGCGCGACAAGATCGCCGAGGTATCGCGGCTCGCCATCGTCGGCCAGTATCGCCGCCGCCGCGGCGAGAAACACACACCGGCCGGCTCCGTGCAGGACAGCGAGCCGGGCAACGCCGAACAGCCGCGCTTCGCCTGGCTCCTGATCGGGCTGTACATGGGCGTATTCGCGATTGCGGCGCGGCACGGGCTGGAGCACCTGTTTCTGCTCTCCGAACCGCGGCTGGCACGCCATCTCAACAAAATCGGCATCACCAACGTGCAGATCGGCAAGCCCACCGAACACCGCGGCTTTCGCGCCCCGGCGGTGATGGATGTCCAGCACGTCATCACCAACCTCGAACCTCTGCTGAAATCGGTCTTTACGCACGTCAATTCGCAACTTGACGAGCACTATCTTGTCTCGCACTGAACGGCCACGTTGCTTGGGGGCTATTTGCACCGTCACCGCCGTCGGTTTCCGTCCCATACCCCGGCTTTCCCTGACACCCGCGTGTGCCGCTATGACAAACCGGGAGCGCACTAGGGTTTTCTCGCCCTAACCGCAGGGCGCCGAGTGTCTCGTCCCGCAAACCACACGGCCGGACTACCCGCCTGCAGAATTGTCGATAAATCTTACAGGCGAGCCACAACCAACGCCAAGAAAAGGGACCAAAGCGGCATTCCCGTAATGGCATTCCCTTGATTTGCCTCTGGCCAGCACCTCGCCCGTAGTGCGCTTGCTTCATCTGGCGGTTGTCACCATCGTCCGTGCCGGGTAAGCGATTGCCGAACTGTCGAACAATCTTACACTCGGGTCCTTCCCCCTCTCTTCAAAAAACTTTTAATTATTAAAAATCATATTGTTATGTTACTTGGCACGCCTGATGCGTTGATGTTCGCGCAACGCTAGTCTTTTCTCAAGGAGAGATAAAATGACACGCAAAGACAAACAAATTCAGCTCAAGGCAGTCGTAGTAGCATCAGTCGTGGCATTTGGACTGGCATCGGTCTCAGCCCAAGCAGCGACAATGAGTTGGGGCTACGCAACCGACCTCAGTTTCACGGGTACGCCCACTTGGGAAACTGATGGCACTGCTGGTAGCACTTCGAGTAGCCCTTATGCGCTCACTTGGGGAGCCACCGGTGGAAACTACCTAGTCAATACCGGCGACGCCAACACAAATCGTAGCGCCTTGACGATCGGCAGTTTCGCGAACACTCCGGAAACCCTGAATACGGGAAGTCCGGCCACGTCGGCGCAGCAGGGTCACCCGGTCGCCGTTAGTATGGACGGTATTTTCACCGGTAACGAAATTGCTAGAGGGACATCGTTCACCCACTGGAACAACCCGATATCCAGCAATTTCAATACCCTGCTCTCAGCAACGTTCACCGACACGATCACCTTTTACTCGAACGTCAACTCAGCCGGAGTGTACAGCACTCCCCCTGCCGGAATATCAGGCCCAACCCTGACCTTCAACTTCAAGTTCCGCGAAACCCCTAATGCTGGTGGCGATGGCCCTGGTGGTACATGTGCGGATGGTAGCGCCCCTGCCTCATGGCCAGGTGGTGGCTGTCCAGACTTGCTCGGTTATACGGGCGTCAATGTAATTAACAACGCTTTCTCGGATGGCGTCGACACGTACTATGCTCATATCCTTCAACTGAATGCGGATGGAACCATAAATCAAGTCGGTATCGGCCACCTGACAAATGGAGAATGCAGCATCCTCGGTTTGGCCAACAATTGCTTCGGTTTCCGTACGTTTGAAGGTGCTCACACTACCGAACGGTTTGGCTTCGCGGTCACGCTGACGACGATCACTGTTCCCGAACCGGGCAGTCTGGCACTCTTGGGTCTCGGCCTCTTTGGTCTCGGCGCTCTGCGTCGTCGCAATAACGCCTGACTGGCTTCATTCCGGTAGTAATATTTCGGGCCGCTCATCGAGCGGCCCGTTTTACTTTGGTGGGTCCGAGTAGTCATAAACGCTTCAGTTTCTGCGGAACCTGAGTAGCCGGCGGGCTACCTTCATGCACAACCGGGCGGATAGCAGCGGCGTACCAAGATGAGGGTGAGCGGCCAAAATCACGGATGCGTGAAATTTATCCTGGCCGTACAAAATCGCAGTTTTATGCGGAATCGCTCAGTTTGGGTTAAGTTCGACCTGTCTGGGCGCTTGCTGCAGCGCCTGCTCGGCTGCCGCGTTGAACAGGGAAACCCCGGAACTGATGCTGGCCCGGCCTTCCTTGAGTTGGCTCTCGGCAATCGCTGGATGCAGCAGAACGGCGAAGTCCCAGTCCGGATTGGCCAGCAGCAGCTTGCCGCTGCCCTTGGCGACATGGCATATGCGGCCGCAGATCGGCTCCTCGTCGGCCAGCCGGAAGCTCAGCCAGTCGCCTGCGCGGACAGCCGATTGACGATAGCGGCCGGCGCCACGAACGGCACCGCCCAGGTCGTAGATGCGCAGCCGCTGAACGCCGCTGCACAATTCGCTGAGAGCCGGCGCCACGCCGGCCACCGGCCGCGCCGCTGCCGGCGTCACCGGCGGCATGGCTTCGACGTCCTGGCGCGGGGCGCCGCGCATCGCCGCCGTCTGCAGTGCGAAGCAGGCGTCGAGAAACTCGGCGCGCGCCGCTTCCGGCACTGACACCCGCTGCATGCCGGCGGAAATTTTTTGCAGCATCTGCGGCAGTTCGCGCGCCAGCCGTTTGCGCTCTTCGATGTCGACCTTGGGCTGGACGCTCCACAGCAATTGATCGACGACCGCCTTGTTTTCCTGCCAGACGGCGCTCTCCTCACCGCTCTCCAGCCAGACCTGCCGCAGCAGTCGCTGCCAGTGGTCGCGCAGGAAGCGCGAAATGGCCGGCGGCACATCAGTGCGCAGGCAGAAGGTGTCGATCGCCTGGCGGCTCGCCAAATCTGCCTGATCGCCCTGCTCCAGGCGCTGGATCAGCGGCCGGTAGCTTGCCGCCGCCTGCGCGGCGGCGTTGTCGCGGCGGGCGATCAGCTTGTCGAGTTCGCCGACATAGCGCGACAGCACCTGCGTGTCGTTGACGTACTCGGCGCGCACGCGCGAGGCGATCTGCTGGATGATCGCGCACAACGGATGCCGGGACGAAACGTCGAACGGCAGGCCGACCGCGGCACGCGCCATCTTGTCGAGCAGCTGGCGCGCCGGATGGGCGTCGGCCGTAAAGAAATCCCGATCGAGCATGACCGCCCGCAAGGTGGGAATCTGCAGGCTGGAGAGCGCCGTCTTGATCGGGTCGGGCAGGGTGGGTGACGCGAAGATGGCCTCGAAGATCATCGCCAGGGCATCGATTGCCGCGGCCTCCGGCGCCCCGGCGGGCACCCCGAGGCGGGTCGAGTCGAGCGCGCGCGGCGCGCTGCCCTCCCCGGCAGGGCCTAACCGTTCGAGATCGTCGAGGCGCGCCAGCAGGCGACCGAACATCGCCTGGCTCAACAGCGAAGCGGCGACGCCGGCGCCCATGGTGACGGCGCCGCCGCCACTCTGCGCCTGCCCGAGCAGGCTCCTTTGCAAGGCGACGGCCGGGTCGATCGCGATGCTGCCGGCCGCGCCGCCAGCCGACGCCGCCGTGGCCGCATCGGGTGCCGTGACGATGGTCGGCTGGGCGGCCGATACCTTGCGGCCGATCAGGAAATCGTTGAGACCGGCATAGAGCGCCGGGAGAAATTCGGAAAAATGCTCTTCCAGCCGTCCAATGCGCTCCAGCGTGCGGTCGGCAGCCTCGTCAAGCACGCCGCACAGGGCCGTCAGCCCCTTGGCAAACGCCTTCGGCCCGACCGGATTGTCGGCCGGCGAGAGATCGGGGCGCCCTAGCAGGGTGACGAAACGCAGATAGACGCGCCACAACTCCTTGCCGTTGCTCTCGGTCAGCAGGGCCGAAAAACTGCCGAGGCGGATGTCCAGTTCGAGATCACACTCGCCGACCAGCGAGATATTGGAAGCGGTCAGGTCGCCGAGCTGGTCGAAGGAAGTCCGCCGCTCGCTCGTCGTCTTCTCGTCGAAGTAGACCCCGACAGCCTTGACGAATGCCGCCAGCGCCGCCTCGGAAACCGGCTCGGCCTCACGGAGCAGTTGCCCGGCCTGCTTCAGGAACCAGGCGCGGCAGTCGCGCAGGATTTCCCAGGCATCACCCGGGACTTGCAGGGCTTCGTCGTCAGTAGCGAGGGGCATTTCGTTTCACGTGTTTCTTTTGCAGCATTCCGAATATCAGGGCAAGTCCGCATCCTTCGGGGCATCGGCGGTCCGGGCGCCGACGACCCCGAGCCGGGCCTTGAGCGAATCCGGCCGGCCGGTGAAAATCGCCGAATAGTAGACCGAGTTGCTCATGACCTTCTTTACGTAATCACGGGTTTCGTTGAACGGGATGGTCTCGGCGTAGATCGCACCTTCCAGCGCCTGGTCGGCGCGCCATTTCTTGGCGCGCCCGGGACCGGCGTTGTAGGCGGCCGAGGTCAGCACCGGGTGATTGTCGAGATTTTCCATGACCAGGCGCAAATAGCTGGTACCGAGCAGCACATTCATCTCGGTATCGTTGACGCGTGCGTGGTTGTAGTCCTTGAGGCCGATTTTCTTGGCCACCCACTTGGCGGTGGCCGGCATCAGCTGCATCAGACCTGAGGCACCGACATTCGACTTGGCAACGGTGATGAAGCGGCTTTCCTGGCGCATCAGGCCATAAACCCAGGCATCGTCGAGCGACTGGTTCTGCGCCGCCGGGCGCACCTGATCGCCGTAGGGCGCAAGGAAGCGCAGCGTGAAATCGTGCTCGTTCTTGGTCCGGTCGGCGGTGTTGATGGCGCGGTCCCAGATCTGGTTGCGCCGCGCCAGATCGGCTGCGGCCAGCAGTTCGCGGTCGTCCATGCCGCGCAGCGACCAATTCCACTCCTTGACCGCCTCGGTTCGCATGTCGAGGCGGAAGAAGGCCATGGCCCGCCGAATGCCCGGGTTGTCGCGCGCCGCCTTCTGTTCCTCGGCGGTCGGCGCCTTGGCTTTTGGCGGCACGATGATCTTGCGCCCGAGCTCCTCGTCCGCCAGGTTGCCGTAGAAATTGGCTTGCCCGGCGATTTTCTCGAACAACGCGTCGGCTTCGCTGGTCAGGCCGCCGGCCTTGTAGGCGCGACCGAGCCAGTAAACCCATTCGGGCTGCGCGGCGAGCGCCGGCGGCATTTCGCTGATCGACGCCAGCACCACGCCCCAGTCGCGGGCGCGCAGGGCGGCACGCACCTTCCATTGATAGCCTTCATCGGACAGCGGTGCCGAACCGGCCTGGGCGAACCAGGCCACGGCTTCGGAATAATGTTTTTTGGCAGCCTGCAGGCCAATCTGGCTCCACGCCCACTGGCGTTCCGATTCCTGCATGCGGCTTTGCAGCTTTTCCAGTTCGTTGGCCGCTGCGCGCGGGTCGTTGGCGGCGATGCGCTGTATCGCCAGCGCCGCCAGTTCGCGACCGGCGCGCGTCGTGCTCCAGTTGCCCGGCTGGCGAGCCAGATAGCCCATCGGGCTGGAAATCACCAAGTCGAGCGCCTTGGCGTCGGGTGTCTGGCTGGCCGGCAGCGCGGCCAGTGTGTTCTTGGCGTTGCCAGTGCGGTTGGCCTCGAATTGCCGGCGGGCACGGGTCCAGACGTCGTCAGCGGCAACGCGGTTGTCGCGGATCAGCGCTTCAAGCACCGGGCGACAGGCTTCCGGCGGCTCCAGCATGGTCAGCCACAGCTTCTGCGCCTCGTCGAGCACCGCCTTGTCACCGGAGGCAAGCCGCGCCTGCTGGAAATAGCAGGTGACGTCGGGCTCGGGGGCGATCAGTTTCGGGTATTCGACATCGATCTCGGCCCACATGCCGCGCTTGCCCAGCCAGCGGATCCAGTCGGCGCGCAGCTTTTCGGCGACGTAGCTGCGCTCGTTGCGCTCCAGGAAAGCGCGAATGGCCGCGCTGTCTCCCTGGTCCATGTTCATGCGCAGCTGGTAGTTTTCGACGTAGGGCGCCAGTTCGCTGTTGCCAAGCTGCCCGGCGGCGCGCTCCAGCTTGTTGCGGTCGCCGGCGCGGAAGGCGTCGCGGGCGGTAAGGAAGGCAGTGTCGCGGCTGTCCTGCGCGCAGAGCGGCAAGGAGACGAAAAGAGCGAGGAGGAGAGTGTGAAACTTCATGCTAGATTCTTGGGATGAAAAGGCATTCCGAGGATAACACGGCGTGGCGACGCGGGCTGCGGCAGGAGATGGTGACCCGGCGCGCCGCCCTTTCCGTCGCCGAACACGACGCGCTGTCGGCGCGTATCGTCGCCCATGCGCTGGCTGCCTTGCCGGCGCCTGTGGTGGCGGCTTTCTGCTGGCCAATCAAGCACGAACCGGACGTCCGCGCCTTGCTGGCGGACTGGGCGAAGACCGGCGTGCGCACGGCGTTGCCGGTCGTCGTCGCTGAGGGTCAGCCGCTCGCATTCCGTGAATGGACACCGGAAACGCCTCTCGCCCCCGACCGCTACGGGATTCCGACGCCAACGGCCGGGGAATGGCTGATGCCCGACCTGATCCTGCTGCCGCTCAACGGTTTCGACGCGGCGGGCTACCGGCTCGGTTACGGTGGTGGCTATTTCGATCGCACCCTGGCGGCACTCGCCGCGCGCCCCTTGGCGGTCGGCGTCGGCTTCGAGATCAACCGCGTGGACAGCATCCGGCCCGAGGCGCACGACCAGCGGCTGGACTGGATCGTCACCGAGAACGGCGCCTTCAGGCCTGTCGCCTGAGTCCATAAACCGCCAACGCCACGAGTAGAGAAGCGACGCCGGCGAGCACCGCCTGGCGCAGGTCGTGGAGGCCGGTGCTGACGGCCAGTTCGAGCGCGTAGCCATGTTGCAGGGCGAAAATCAACGAGGCGATGGCCAGCGCCATCCAGGAACGCCGCGCCAGCGCGCTCTGTTCCTTGCGCAGGAAGCGCTCGGTCGCCAGTCCGGTGGTCCACGACTGGGCGATCAATGCCCCAATCAGCGCCAGCAGGCTCATCGTGTAGGAACTCATACGGCGCAGCAGGCGGTGGCGAAGCGACCGAGGGCCGCGTCCAGCGTGGCGCGGGCGCAGCCGAAGTTGAGCCGCAGCCAGCCCGGCGCGCCGAAATCGGCGCCATCGGAAAGGCCGAGGCCGTGCGCCTCGAAGTGGGCGGCCGGCTGCGCCAGGCCGAGTTCGCGGACGTCGATCCAGGCCAGGTATGTCGCCTCGACGTGGCTCATTTTTGCTCTTTTTTCGGCGTCGACCGCAACAGACACCAAATCGCGGTTGCCGGCGAGATAAGCGATCAGCTCGTGATGCCAGTCGCCGCAGTCGCGGTAGGCGGCTTCGCAGGCGGCCAGCCCGAGCACGTTCACGTGCGGCACGATGCCGTCCATGGCGCGCTGGAAGCGGCGGCGCAAGGCAGCGTCGGGAATCACCGCGAAGGCGCAGCCGAGGCCGGGGATATTGTAGGTTTTCGACGGCGCCATCAGCGTGATGCTGCGCTTCGCCGCGTCCGGCGACAGGCTGGCGAAGGGGATGTGGCGCTTGTCGGGGTCGAGGATCAGGCCGCAGTGGATTTCATCGGAACAAACGATCAGGTCGTTTTGTTCGGCGAAGGCGGCGAGATCGCGCAGTTCTGCCTCGCTCCAGCTGCGGCCGACCGGGTTGTGCGGGTGGCAGAGCAGGAAAAGTTTGCTTGTTGCGGTCAACGCGTTTTGCAGGGCGATTTTGTCCCACTGCCAGCGACCGCCGCTGCACGCGAGTTCGACCCGGTTGAGCTTGCGGCCGGAAAACCGCGGCGCCGACAGGAAGGGCGGGTAGATCGGCGTCGCCGTCAGCACCTCGCCGTCAACCGCGCGACAGGCGATGTTCAGACCGGTGACCAGGCCCGGCAGCCAGACGATCCATTCGGCATCGATCCGCCAGTCGTACTCGCCTTCAAGGTGAGCGAGCACTGACTCCGTCAGCGCTGGCCACGGCCCGCCGTAGCCGAAAACGCCGTGCTCGATGCGCCGGTGCAGGGCGGCGAGCACGGGCGGCGGCGCGGCGAAATCCATGTCCGCCACCCACAGCGGCAGGATGTCGCGACCGGCGTACTTGCTCCACTTGATGGAGTCGGAAGCACGCCGGTCGACCGGCGTGTCGAAGATGCTCAAACCTCGAGATGCTGGAACAGCGCGGTAGACAGATAGCGTTCGCCAAAGGACGGAATGACGACGACGATCAGCTTGCCGGCATTCTCCGGGCGCTTCGCCAGCTCGAGCGCGGCCCAGGTCGCGGCGCCGGAAGAAATCCCGACCAGCAGGCCTTCCTCGGTCGCCATGCGACGGGCGATGGCGAAGGCGTCGTCGTTCTTGACGCGGATCACCTCGTCGTAGATCGCCGTATTCAGCACCGCCGGCACGAAGCCGGCGCCGATGCCCTGGATCGGATGCGGTCCCTTCTGGCCGCCGGACAGCACCGGCGAGGCATCGGGTTCGACGGCGACGATCTTGACGCCCGGCTTGCGCGCCTTGAGCACTTCGCCGACGCCGGTCACCGTGCCGCCGGTGCCGACGCCGGAAACGAAGATGTCGACCTGGCCGTCGGTATCCTTCCAGACCTCCTCGGCCGTGGTGTTGCGGTGGACCGCCGGATTGGCCGGGTTTTCGAACTGCTGCGGGATGAAGTAGCGCGGGTCGGCCGCCGCCAGTTCCCTGGCCTTGGCGATGGCGCCGCCCATGCCGTCCGGCCCCGGGGTCAGGATCAGTTCGGCGCCGTAAGCCTTGAGCAGCAGCTTGCGCTCGCGGCTCATGGTTTCCGGCATCGTGAAGGCGCACTTGATGCCACGTGCCGCGCAGACCATGGCGAGGCCGATGCCGGTATTGCCGGAGGTCGGCTCCAGCACCACGGTATTGGGGCCGATCTTGCCGGCGGCTTGTGCCGCGTCGAGCATGGACACCGCGATGCGGTCCTTGACGCTGTGGCCGGGGTTGAAGAATTCGAGCTTGGCGACGACCGTGGCGCCGACGCCGGCGGTGACACGGTTGAGCTTGACCAGCGGCGTGTTGCCGACCAGTTCGGTGACGTTGTTGGCGATTTTCATGAGGCGACTCCGGAGGGGGATGATGAATTGTAGGCGACTCCGCGTTCGCTGTGGGTCGCACGACAGTCGGCGACGGCTTCCCCGAACAGCTGGCCGCGCCCGAACCGGATGCCGGCAGCACGCGCCCGCTCGCAATCCGGCGCCGTATCGATGCCGGCCAGCTCGACCGCGACACCGGCGACGCGTGCTGCCTGCAGCGATTCTTCAAGCGGCGCAGCCAAGGTGACAACCTCGGGCTGCAAAGCGAGCAAGGCATCGATTCCGCCGCCCGGGGCCGGCGCGCGCAGCGCCAACCGGTAGCCGCGCCGCCGGTAATTTCCCAAGGCGGTGGCGAGGTGCCGGTTGTCGCGGAGGCGGCTGGCATCGATGTCGAGCACGATATCCTCCGGCGCCAGCCCGCAGCGCTTGAGGATCGCCTCGTAGACCAGCCCGTGCTGGCTCTGCACCGCCAGCAGATGACGCGGATGAATCGGCAACTGCAGATAGCCGCCGGCATAACGCCGCTGGGCAAGGAAATTCAGGGCATGCAGCGTGCGGCACAGGCGGTCGAAGTGCACCACCGCCTCGGCGTTTTCGCACAGGGCATAGGCCTCTTCGTTGGCGACCGGGGTACCGTTCTCGCGGCGGGCGGCGAGCGTCGCCCGGTGGCCGACGATGCGCCCCTGCCGCAAATCGACGATGGGCTGAAACAGCGAACCCAGCCGCAGCCCGCGGTGCCACGCCGCCGCCCGCCCGCCTTCCGGGTAGAGCATGCTGTCACCGGCACTGTCGGCGGTGTTGAAATAGCGGATCAGGTCGGTCAGCGGCATGGCGCCTCCTATTTTTTCAGGTAGATCTGGTCGAAGGTTCCGCCGTCGGCAAAATGCGTTTTCTGCGCCTTCTGCCAGCCGCCGAAGGTGTCGTCGATGGTAACCAGCTTAAGTTTCGGGAATTGGTTCACGTACTTGGCCGCCACCCTGGCATCGCGCGGCCGGTAGTAATGTTTGGCGGCGATATTCTGGCCATCCTCGGAATACAGGTAGTCAAGATAGGCCTGCGCCGTCAGCCGTGTGCCGCGCTTCTCGACCACCTTGTCCACGACGGCGACTGGCGGTTCGGCAAGGATCGACAGGCTGGGCGCGACGATCTCGAACTTGTCCTTGCCGATCTCATTCACCGCCAGTTGGGCCTCGTTTTCCCAGGCGATCAGCACGTCGCCGAGACCACGTTCGACGAAGGTCGTCGTCGAACCGCGCGCCCCCGAATCGAGCACCGGCACATTCTTGAAGATCGCCGTCACCAGTTCCCTGGCCTTCTGCTCGTTGCCGCCCGGCTGCTTGAGCGCCCAGGCCCAGGCCGCCAGATAGTTCCAGCGCGCGCCGCCCGAGGTTTTCGGGTTGGGCGTGATGACGGCGACGCCCGGTTTCGCCAGGTCGCCCCAGTCCTTGATGCCCTTCGGATTGCCCTTGCGCACCAGGAAAACGATGGTCGAGGTGTAGGGTGCGGAGTTGTGCGGGAAGCGCTTCTGCCAGTCGGCCGGGATCAGGTTGCGTTCGACCAGCGCGTCGATGTCGTAGGCCAGCGCCAGCGTCACGACATCGGCCTCCAGCCCGTCGCGCACCGACATCGCCTGCTTGCCGGAACCGCCGTGCGACTGGCGGACATTCACCGTCTGCCCGGTCTTCACCTGCCAGTGCTTGTTGAAGGCCGCGTTGAAATCCTTGTACAGCTCGCGCGTCGGGTCATAGGAGACGTTGAGCAGCGTCGTCTGGGCGACGGCGCTGCCGAACGTAAGTGTTGCGGTCAACGCCGCAAAAAGGGCAAATTTGCGCATGGGAGACTCCAGTCATTTGAAATATATTCGCGATGACTGGAGTCTAGGTTTGCTTTGTTATTCTGTGAAAGAATGAATTTTCACAAAAATATAATTAAATCGAATTAACCAAGAAACAACTTGTAGGCCGGGTTCCGGCTTTCGTCCCAATGCGCGTAGCCAAGGTTCTTCAGGAAAGCCTTGAATTCGCTCATTTCGCCCGGCGGCACCTGCATGCCGACCAGCACGCGCCCGTAGTCGGCGCCGTGGTTGCGGTAATGGAAGAGGCTGATGTTCCAGCCGGCGCTCATCTGGGCCAGGAAATTCATCAGGGCGCCCGGCTTTTCCGGGAACTCGAAGCGGTAGAGCAATTCTTGCAGGCCCTTTTCGCAGACCGCTGCGGCGTGGCCGCCGACCATGTGACGAATATGGTTCTTGGCCATTTCGTCGTCGGTCAGGTCGAGCGTCGGGTAGCCGTGCTTCTGCAGGCTGTCGACCAGCTTGAGCGACTCCTTGCGGTCGGCGACCTGGACGCCGACGAAGACGTGGGCTTCGCTGGCGGTGTGGTAGCGGTAGTTGAATTCGGTGACGTTGCGCTTGCCGATCAGGGCCAGGAATTTCTTGTAGGCGCCCGGCTTCTCGGGCAGCGTGACGGCAAAGACGGCTTCGCGCTGTTCGCCGAACTCGGCGCGCTCGGCGACGAAGCGCAGGCGGTCGAAATTCATGTTGGCACCGGAAGTCACGGCGATCAGGTTCTTGTCCTTCAGCTTGTGCTGGCGGGCGTATTCCTTGGCGCCGGCGACAGCCAGCGCGCCGGCCGGTTCGAGGATCGAGCGGGTGTCCTCGAAGACGTCCTTGATCGCCGCGCAGATGGCGTCGGTATCGACGAGGATGATGTCGTCGAGGTATTCCTTGCACAGGCGGAAGGTTTCCTCGCCGACAAACTTGACGGCGGTACCGTCGGCAAACAAGCCAACCTGGTCGAGACGGACGCGGTGGCCCTTGGCGATGGATTGCTTCATCGCATCGGCGTCGAAGGTTTCGACGCCGATGACCTTGATTTCCGGACGCAGGCGCTTGATGTAGGCAGCGACGCCAGCGGCCAGCCCGCCACCGCCGATGGCACAGAAGACGGCATGGATCGGCCCGTTGTGGCGCGAATGCTGGCGCAGGATTTCCATGGCGACAGTGCCCTGGCCGGCGATCACTTCCGGATCGTCGAAGGGATGAACGAAGGTCAGCTTCTCGGTTTTTTCGAGTTCCAGCGCATGGGCATAGGAATCATCGTAGGAGTCGCCATGCAGCACGACCTCGCCGCCGCGGCGCTTGACCGCTTCGATCTTGATCCCCGGCGTCGAGGTCGGCATGACGATGACCGCCCGGCAGCCGACCTTGGCCGCCGACAGCGCGACGCCCTGGGCATGGTTGCCGGCCGAAGCGCAGATCACGCCGCGCTTGAGCTTCTCGGCCGAGAGGCTGGCGATCTTGTTGTAGGCGCCACGCAGCTTGAAGGAGAACACCGGCTGCATGTCCTCGCGCTTCAGGCTGATCTTGTTGCCGACCCGGGCGGAAAGGTTGCCGGCCAGGTCGAGCGGCGTTTCGATCGCCACGTCGTAGACCTGTGCGTTGAGAACTTTTTCGAGATAATCCGGCTGCATTGCGCGCAACTCATTAAGGCAAAAGGGAGATTCTACGGGTGGAGTGGCTAAACGTCACGGCGGAAAGCGGCTTGTGGGGCCTTTTGGTGGCGAGTTTTCTCTCGGCGACCATCCTGCCCGGCGGTTCCGAGGCCCTGTTGTGGGGGTTTCTCCAATTGCATCCCGGCGAACGGTGGGCGGCGCTGGCGCTGGCGACGCTGGGCAATACGGCGGGCGGCATGACTTCGTGGTGGTGCGGCCGCGTCCTGCCAAAGTGGCAGCGCCTCGAAAGCATTCTCCACAAGGACAAGGTCGAGCGCTGGGGCAGCCCGGTGCTATTGCTGGCCTGGGCGCCGCTGATCGGCGACGCGCTGTGCATCGCGGCCGGCTGGCTGCGCCTGCACTGGCTGCCATGCTGTGCCTTCATGGCCGTCGGCAAGCTGGCGCGTTACTGGCTGGTGGCGCAGGCGGCGACCGGACTATGAAACCTTCGCCGGCTTCCGGCGGTCTACCTGGGCCCGCGTGTTGCGCTGCAATACGCTAAAATCCATCTTTTGACGGACCTCCGGCCGCTCCCATGACTGCCCGCCTGCGCGAAATTCCCTACAACTACACCTCGTTTTCCGATCGCGAGATCGTCATCCGCCTGCTCGGTGCCGACAACTGGGCGGTACTCGACGAGCTGCGCTCCGAGCGCGTCACCGGCCGTTCGGCGCGCATGCTCTACGAGGTGCTGGGCGACATCTGGGTCGTGCAGCGCAACCCGTACCTGGAAGACGACCTGCTGGACAACCGCGAGCGCCGCGACGCGCTGGTCAATGCCTTGCGCCATCGCCTGAGCGAAGTCGAGAAACGCCGCCAGACCAGCGAAGGCGAGGACCCCGAACGCTCGGCCAAGGTCAAGCGCCTGGTCGAGGCCGCGCGGGTCGCCGTTGACCGCTTTGCCGAGCACTTCGGCAAAACCATTGATCTGCGGCGCAAGGTGCTGAAGATCCTTGGCAAGCACACGCGCAAGGACAATATCGCCTTCGATGGCCTGGCCCGCGTTTCGCATGTGACGGACGCCACCGACTGGCGCGTCGAGTACCCCTTCGTCGTCCTCAACCCGGATACCGAGGAAGAAATCGGTCACCTGGTGCGCGGCTGCATCGAAGCCGGCCTGACCATCATTCCGCGTGGCGGCGGTACCGGCTACACCGGCGGCGCCGTGCCGCTGACGCCTTACTCGGCAGTGATCAATACCGAAAAACTGATCGACATCGGCGCGGTCGAGGAAATCGTGCTGCCCGGCCATACCGCGCCTTATGCCACGATTCGCACCGGTGCCGGCGTCGTCACCGAGCGCGTCTCGGAAGCTGCTTCGGCAGCCGGCCGCGTCTTCGCCGTCGACCCGACCTCGGCCAGCGCATCGTGCATCGGCGGCAACATCGCCATGAACGCTGGCGGCAAGAAGGCCGTGCTGTGGGGCACCGCGCTCGACAACCTGGCCTGGTGGAAGATGGTCGACCCGGACGGCAACTGGCTGGAAGTCGAACGCCTGAACCACAACTACGGCAAGATCCACGAGCAGGAAAAGGTCGAATTCCGCCTCAAGCGCTTCGACCCGAGCGGCAAGAAGCTGCTTGGCGAGGAAACGCTGACCATCGCCGGCGCGGCCTGCCGCAAGCTCGGGCTCGGCAAGGACGTCACCGA
>Ga0209310_1000961_pt1 | contig 25080 bp, 24 predicted proteins | sample AD_UKC030_MetaG_FD_184415 | JGI IMG/M metagenome (GOLD analysis project Ga0209310, IMG submission 184415) | Active sludge microbial communities of municipal wastewater-treating anaerobic digesters from USA - AD_UKC030_MetaG (SPAdes) (version 2) | ecosystem: Engineered > Bioreactor > Anaerobic >...
CAAGCCGAAAAAACAGTTGAAACTTATGTGGTTTATGTCGATTCAGTCGAAACCATAAGTCCGGAAGAAGCCAAAACCAATTGGGCGGTTATTGAAACTAATTATCAAGCAAGAAATGCTGCAGCTCAAGAGGCTTTAGCAGATTTAAAAGATAAAGAAGTAGCTCAAGCTAAAATTGATGCTAGTAATGCAAAATATGAAGCATTAAAAGCAAAATTAGAAGCAGCAAACCAAGCAGCTGTTTCTCCAAAACAACAATTGCGTAATACTTTGTTTGGTGAAGGAAAAATTGGTGATGACATGAGTTTCTCATGGGTAAACAAAGATAACCTTCTGACAACTTTTAAAACGTTTACTGAAACAGTTCAAAACAATAAAGATGCTTATACCCGTGAAGATTGGGATGAAATCAAATTGTTGTATGAAGCTTTAGGAACACGTAAAAATACCGTTGAAAAAGAAGGTTTATCATCTTCTGACAACAATGAAATTGCAGGTATAAAAATCAAATTTGCACCAATGTTGAAAGTAAACCGTATGGGAGCTAAAGCAGAAGAAAATGCTGCAGCGAAAGAATAATTAGTTATTAGTTCAGTTGGAAAATGACAGTCAGTGATGGCTGTCATTTTTTTTATGTTCGAATGGTGAAATGTTCTTTTTCTTGTTCGCACCTGAAGAAAACCATTCCCCATTGGAAGGTGTCAATAGTCACGGTAACTTTGGGGTGATTTTTAATTAATTTCCAAGCTTCTTCCATGTCTTTTGACCAATGAATATCGTCAAAAATCCACACAGAATCATTTGTAACACTTGGAATTAATAAGTTAAAGTAGTCGAGTGTAGCCCTTTTAGAATGATTTCCGTCAAAGTAAATTAGTTGCGGGTTGCGGGTTGCGGGTTGAAGGTTTTTGAGGTAGTCTTCAAATTTAGTGTTTACAAATTCAATGTTGTTTAAATTTTGCAATTGACATTGATTTTTAGCTATTGCCATTGTTTGAGGGCAACCTTCTAATGTGATGATTTTTGTCCCGATACTTCGTGATTTGTTTCCTAAAGATAGAGCAATGGTTGCTAATCCCAACGAAGTTCCAATTTCTAAACTATTTTCAGGTTGAAAATAATGAACAATTCTAAATAATAATTCTGCTCTTTTTGGAGAAATTCCGGCATTTTTTGCAATAGCAGAAATTTTTCTTTGATTGGATTTAAAAACTCTTGAACCGGCACCAAAATCGGTTACTTCAATTATATTTTCGTTGGCTAGAAGGGATTTTCGGTATTCTTTTAAAACTTCGTATTCGGGATATTTGGTTTTATCATAAAAACATTTCGTAACCAAATCAAATACAAATGGAGAGTGCACTCCGTGTTGATTTTTGGAATGTTGTAGAAACTTTAAATAGGACTTTATTATATGAAACATTTTTATTTTTTTTAAACCATTAAGGTATTAAGGGAATTAAGAAGCCTTAATGTAACTTAATAACTTGATGGTTTAAATAGTTACTCAATTTTCGAAGAAAGTTCAAACCATCTCTCTTCCTTTTCTTCTAATTTTTTTATAATTACGTGCAACTCATTTGCCTTTTTCTCAATTGCATCATCGACTACTTTTCCATCGGCAAACAATTGTTCGATTTGCTTTTTATCAAATTCCAAATCCTTGATTTCACGTTCAATTTTTTGAAATTCTTTTTGTTCGTTAAATGATAAATTTCCTGTCGAATTATTTTGTTTCCACGCTTTTTTATCAGCTTTATTTTCCTCTTTCAAGGCTACATCGGCACTATCTTCATAGGCTCTGAAATCGGAATAATTACCCGGAAAATCTTCAATTTCACCATCACCACGAAAAACAAATAAGTGATCAACAATTTTATCCATGAAATATCTATCGTGTGAAACCACTAATAAACAACCCGGAAAATCCAATAGAAAACTTTCCAAAACATTCAACGTTAAAATATCCAAATCATTCGTTGGCTCATCCAAAATCAAAAAGTTCGGATTCTGAATCAAAACCGTACATAAATACAAGCGTTTCAATTCGCCACCACTCAATTTTTCTACAAAATCATATTGTTTTTTGGCATCAAAAAGAAAACGTTCTAACAATTGCGAAGCCGAAATGATTTTTCCTTTCGTGAGCGGAATATATTCGCCGTATTCTTTAATAATATCAATTACTTTCTGACCCGGTTTTGGGGTGATGCCGCTTTGAGTATAATAACCTACCTTAATCGTATCACCAATCACCACTTTTCCTGCATCAGGTAAAATAGTTTTGGTTAAAATATTCAAAAAAGTCGATTTTCCGGTTCCGTTTTTACCGATAATTCCAATGCGTTCGCCACGTTGAAAATCATAGGAGAAATTATCCAAAATCACACGTTCTTTGAATTTTTTGAATAGTTTATGCAACTCAATAATTTTGCTTCCCATGCGTTCCATATTGATTTCCAACTCTACCACATTTTCTTTTCGGCGACTTTCGGCTTTTTCCTTAATCACATAAAAATCATCTTGACGTGATTTCGATTTCGTAGTTCTCGCTTTTGGTTGGCGACGCATCCAAGCCAATTCTTTTACAAAAAGATTTTGAGCTTTATCAATACTTGCATTTTCCGAAGCAATTCGCTCTTCTTTTTTCTCTAGATAATAGGAGTAATTTCCTTTGTATTGGTATAGTTTACCGTTGTCCAATTCGATAATTTCATTGCAAACGCGTTCCAAAAAGAAACGGTCATGCGTCACCATAAACAACGTTATATTTTCTTTAGCAAAATAACTTTCCAACCATTCAATCATTTCCAAATCTAAGTGGTTAGTTGGCTCATCCAAAATCAATAAATCTGGTCGATTAATCAAAATAATGGCTAACGAAAGACGCTTTTTTTGTCCACCAGAAAGACTTTTGACTTTCAATTTAAAATCTTCCAATTTCAATTTAAACAAAATCTGTTTGAATTGCGTTTCAAAATCCCATGCATTGTGTTGGTCCATCAAATCAAACGCTTTTTGATAGGCTTCTTCATTTTCCGGGTTTTCTAAAGCTTTTTCATATTGCTCAATAACTTTCAGTGTTTCGTTATCAGATGCAAAAATGCTTTCTTCAATCGTCAACTCATCTTGCAAATTTGGTTTTTGCGACAAAAAAGACATTCGGATGTTTTTACGAACCACCACTTGACCCGTATCCGGTTCGTCAAAGCCATTAATAATGTTCATAATGGTTGTTTTTCCTGAACCATTTTTGGCGATGAAAGCTATTTTTTGGTCTTTGTTGATACCGAAAGATATATTTTCAAACAACACGCGTTCACCATATGATTTTGATATGTTTTCTACAGAGAGGTAATTCACAAGAATATTTTTTTTGCAAAAGTACTATTTTAAAGATTGTAAAGTTTTTCAATTTGTCAGTTTTTCAATTTGACAAATTTTCCCATTATATTTGTCCCATGCAACTTTCCATCATCATCCTTAATTACAACGTTCGTTTTTTTCTCGAACAATGTGTGCTTAGTGTTCAGGCAGCTTTACAACATATTGACGGCGAAATCATTGTGGTAGATAATAATTCGTCAGATGCAAGTTGTCAGATGATGAAAACCCGTTTTCCGAACATCAAATTCATTGAAAATAAAAAAAATACCGGTTTTCCAAAAGGAAATAACATTGGAGTAGCCGAGGCAAAAGGCGAATACATTTGTATTATTAACCCTGATACAGTAGTCGCAGAAGATACATTTGAGAAAATACTTAATACTAATAACTGGCAACTGAACACTGGAATACTCGGGTGCAAACTCATCGATGGCACCGGAAAATTTCTACCCGAAAGTAAACGTGGTATTCCAACTCCTTGGGTGGCATTTACAAAAATCTTCGGGTTGTATAAAATTTTTCCAAAATTTCGAATGTTTAATCAATATTATGCTCAACATCTAACCGAAAATCAATCCGGAAATGTTGAAATTTTAGTTGGAGCTTTTATGGTCATGAAACGTGATTTATACCTTGAAGTTGGCGGATTTGATGAGAACTGTTTTATGTATTCCGACGATATTGATTTGAGTTACCGCTTGTTGAAATCCGGTAAAATAAACTATTATTTTTGCGAAACTTCAGTGATACACTACAAAGGTGAAAGCACGATGAAAGACGGAACCTATATGAAACGTTTTCAGGAGGCCATGGATTATTTTTATTCTAAGCATTTTAAAAAATCAGCTTTTTTTAGCTTATTCATGAAAATAGGGAGTTTCTTTTTTGTTTTTTTGAAGAAAAATAAAAAAGGAGTTCCCAATAGAAGAATTGACAATTATATTTTAATTTCCGAAAATGAGTTATTAAAAGAAAAACTCGAAAAATTGTTAGGAAAAAATGTGAAACTCCTTTCAACGTCTTTTAAAAATGAATTACCTTCGATGTTGAAAAGAACGGATACAAATGTTGAGGTGATTTTTGATCAGAATAACTTATCTTTTTCAAACATTATTTCTGCTATGGAAGAATTTAAAACGGAAAGGATAACTTTCAAGATTATTCCCCATTCATGTGATTTCATGATTGGCAGCAATAGTAGCAATGATAGAGGTGAAGTAGTAATGATTGAAAATTAATGAATTTGACATTGACATTATAATTGATTTTTGATATTGAATATTTTTATTGATAATTAATAAAATCAATCCTTTTTTTATTAATTTCGCAAACTGATACACAAAATAAACCTTTAGGTTAACGATATGGCAAAATTTGAATTGAAATTGCCCAAAATGGGAGAGAGTGTTGCGGAAGCGACCATCACTAATTGGCTTAAAAAAGTAGGAGATAAAATTGAAGTTGACGAAGCAGTCTTGGAAATTGCTACCGATAAAGTAGATAGCGAAGTTCCATCTGAGGTTTCGGGAACACTTACTGAAATACTTTTCAACGTTGACGATGTCGTAAAAGTAGGTCAAACGATTGCTATTATTGATACCGAAGGCGGAAGTGTTCCAATTGAAGTTCCAAAAATTGAAGTTTTACCGGCAGTTAATGAAATTGAAAAAAGTATTGAAGTTGCAAAAGAGGCTGTACAAATAACTCCTATTCCAGTTGATTTCTCTTCATCAGAAAAGTTCTTTTCTCCTCTTGTAAAAAACATTGCTAAAGAAGAAGGTGTTTCTCTTGCAGAATTAGAAACAATTAAAGGTTCCGGTAAGGAAGGTCGTGTAACCAAAGATGATATTTTAGCCTACGTAAAAGACAGAACAAATCAACCGGTTGCAGTAGCTCCAAAAGTTGAAACTGTTGCTGTCGAAACCCCAAAGGCAGATGTAAAAGTTGATCCCGTAACTTCGGGACCAAAAACAGAACCAACCCCAGAGAAAAAAATCCCGGTTTCCGTAAACGGTCAAGACGAGATTATCGAAATGGACCGTATGCGAAAATTGATATCGGGTTATATGACCACATCCAAGCAAACATCGGCTCACGTGCAGTCGTTTATTGAAGTGGATGTAACAAATATTGTGAATTGGAGAAATAAAGTTAAAGATGCTTTTGAAAAAAGAGAAGGCGAGAAGCTAACATTTACCCCAATATTTATGGAAGCCGTGGCAAAAGCCATCAAAGACTTCCCAATGATTAATATTTCTGTTGAAGGCGATTACATCATCAAAAAGAAAAACATCAATTTAGGAATGGCAGCTGCATTACCAAATGGAAATTTAATTGTACCTGTTATCAAAAATGCAGATATGCTAAACCTTGTCGGATTAACCAAAACCGTAAATGATTTGGCTAACCGAGCTCGAAATAATCAATTAAAACCAGATGAAATTCAAGGTGGAACCTATACAGTTACCAACGTTGGAACATTTGGAAGCGTTTTCGGAACACCGATTATTAACCAACCTCAAGTGGCGATTTTAGCACTAGGAGCAATTCGTAAAGTTCCGGCTGTAATTGAAGCTCCAACCGGAGATTATATCGGAATCCGACACAAAATGTTCTTATCTCACAGTTATGATCACCGTGTGGTAGATGGTTCTTTGGGTGGACAATTCGTCAAACGAGTAGCTGATTATTTAGAAGGCTTCAGCGAAAACAGAGAATTTTAGATTATTTTTATATAAAAACTAACCCTTTTAGTGTTTTGAACTCTGAAAGGGTTTTTTAATTTTATTTATTAAAAGTATTTTAAAAAAACGAAAACAACCCACTAAAGGTCATTTCAATCCCTTATATTTGCTCTCCTAAAATTTTAAAATGGAACTTAAATTAAATAGACCCATCTGCTTTTTTGACCTCGAAACGACAGGTGTTGATGTTGCAAAAGACAGAATTGTGGAAATCTCAATCTTTAAAGTTTATCCAAACGGAAACAAAGAAAGTAAAACATGGTTGGTCAATCCGGAAATGAAAATTCCGTTTTTGTCCACACAAGTCCACGGAATTACTGACGAAAAAGTAGTAAATGAGCCTACTTTCAAAGAACTTTCCGGTCAGGTTTACAATATGATTAAAGATTCAGATTTAGCCGGATTTAATTCGGATCGATTTGATATTCCGCTTTTAGCCGAAGAATTGTTGCGTTCAGGAGTTGATTTTGATATGAAAAGTAGAGTTTCGGTCGATGTTCAAACCATATTTCACAAAATGGAAGAAAGAACTTTGAGTGCAGCTTATAAATTCTATTGCGGTCAATCACTTGAAAATGCACATTCTGCTGAAGCAGATACAATGGCAACTTACGAAATCCTCAAAGCACAATTAGAACGATATCCAGATTTAGTGAATGACATGAAATCGTTATCTGAATTCACAACTCGGAAAAAATCTGTCGATTTTGCAGGATTTATTGCTCTTAATGATAAAGGTCAAGAGATTTTTTCCTTCGGAAAGCATAAAGGAGCCCTTGTTGAGAAAGTGTTAGAAGATGAACCGGGATATTTCGGGTGGATTCAAAATGCAGATTTTCCATTGTATACCAAAAAAGTGCTCACCGCAATCAAACTCAGAAAGTTTAATAACAAGTTAAACTAAAATCCTATTAGCAAGTATAGAATATTTAGTTCATCAGCACCTCTAAAAATGAAAATAATCTGTATCGGAAGAAATTATGTTAAACACATAGAGGAGCTTCAAAATGAGCGTCCGGATGAACCTGTCGTTTTTTTAAAACCGGATAGTGCTATTTTACTTAAACAACATCCATTTGTGATTCCTGAGTTTAGTGACGATATTCACCATGAAGTGGAAATTTTAGTGCGAATCAACAAAGTTGGTAAATACATCGATACTAAGTTTGCCTCAAATTATTATGACGAAATCGGACTCGGTATAGATTTTACCGCTCGCGACCTTCAGGCGAAATTAAAAGAGAAGGGTTTACCATGGGAAAAAGCGAAAGCTTTTGACGGTTCAGCGGTTATTGGTAACTTTTTATCGAAAAAAGATTTCAGTTCCACAGAAAGTATTAATTTTGAATTGAAATCTAACGGAGTTACCGTTCAAAAAGGGAACACGAGTCACATGTTGTGGAAAATTGATGAACTTATAGCTTATGTTTCTCAGTTTTTTACACTTAAAATTGGCGATATTATTTTTACAGGAACACCGGAAGGTGTGGCAAAAATAAAAACAAACGATATCCTAGAAGGATTTATTGAAGAAAAAAAATTATTCCGAATTCAAGTAAAATAAAAAATGGCATTAAACTACAACCTAGCCAAAGTGTATGCACTTTCAGACAACGACCCCGAGTTCGTTTTACAGATAATTACCTTATTCGTTAGCGAAATTCCGGAGGATTTAAAGTTTGTCAAACAAGGCATCGAGGAAAAAAATCACAAATTAGCCTACAGCTATGCTCACAAAATTAAGCCAACACTTGATTTATTAGGAATGAACGTTGCTTATGAAGAAATTCTTCAGGTAGAAGCATGGACAAAACGAGAAGGAAAACGCAAAGAAATCAAAGAAATCTTTAAGTCAATTGAAGACCAAGTTGAAAAGGCCGTCAAAGAAATAAACAAAGATTTCGATTTATAAGAAGCTATTCCGGCTTTCCGCTACAAGTTCTCACTAAAAAACCTATTTTTCTAAGCCAAAAAATGAGCTTCCGTTAGTCGCTCTTTTTTGCAAACAAAAATTAGTTTTTTTAGCTCCGGGCTTACCGCTACTATCCGGGCTAGAAGGTAGCTAAGACTCAGAGTTCATTATAAGTTGAGTAATTTAGCAAAATTAATCTCAGAGCCTTAGTGCCTCAAACCCTTAGTTACTTAGCACCTCCCAACATGAAAGCAACTATCATCACCATCGGCGACGAAATTCTTATCGGACAAATTACGGACACCAATTCCGGTTTTATAGCTAAATCATTGGAGAAAATTGGCGTTCAAGTACATGAAATGATTTCCATTAGCGATGATAAAAGCCACATTTTAGAAACCTTTGCCAAGGTGCAGAATGAAGTAGACTTTGTCATTATTACTGGTGGTTTGGGACCAACAAAAGATGATATAACTAAAATAACATTTTGTGATTATTTTCAGGATACTTTGCAGCGAAATTCAACAGTAGAAAATCACATTGTAGCACTTTTTACTAAAATGAATTTTAATGTTTCTCAAGTTAATCGTGACCAAGCCTTAGTTCCCTCAAAAGCAATTGTATTGCAAAATCAATTCGGGACCGCTCCCGGAATGTGGATGACTAAAGAAAAGACTGTATTTGTTTCTTTACCCGGTGTTCCCTATGAGATGAAAGCTATTGTCACCAATGAACTTGTTCCGAAAATTGTAAGTGAATATAAACGGCCTTACATATTGCACAAAACGATACTAACTTACGGACAAGGTGAAAGCATCGTAGCGGAACGTATCGAATCTTGGGAAGATAATTTACCCGGTTTTGTGAAATTAGCTTATTTACCAAGTCCGGGACGTGTTCGTTTGCGTTTAACGGCAAGAGGTTCAAATGAAAAAATATTGCAAACAACTATTAATGAATTAGTTGAAAAGCTAGTTGAAATTATTGGCGATATCATCGTAGGCTTTGAAGAAGATGAAAGTATTGAAGTGGTTCTAGGGGAATTATTATCCCAAAAAGGGCTTACACTTTCCACCGCCGAAAGTTGTACAGGCGGAAAAATATCCGAAATAATTACTTCAATTTCCGGTTCATCCAATTATTTTCGTGGTGGTATTGTTTCTTATGCAACAGATACCAAAGTTTCCTTACTTGGCGTGAAACAAACTACAATTGATGCTTTTTCTGTAGTAAGTACTCAAGTTGCAGAAGAAATGGCGTTAGGTGTACAGAAAGTTTTGAGTTCTGATTTTGCTGTTGCAACCACCGGAAATGCAGGACCTTCAAAAGGAGATGCTGATGCTTCTTTGGGTACAGTCTGTGTAGCTATAGCAACTCCAAACGGAGTTTTTTCAGAGCAATTTAACTTTGGTCAACCGCGTCAAAAAGTGATTGATAGAGCAGTAAATAAAGGACTTGAAATGCTTCTGAAAGAAATTTTAAAAAACTACTAAAATTTGTTTGTGTAATAGATTACTTTTTTGTTTCTTTGCACCCTGATTTTGAATAACGATAAAAGATAAGCATAATGTCAAGAGTTTGTGACCTTACAGGTAAAAGAGCGATGGTAGGAAACAATGTTTCTCACGCGATGAACAAAACTAAGAGAAAATTTTCTGTGAACTTAGTTAAAAAACGTTTCTATCTTGCTGAAGAAGACAGATGGATTTCTTTAAGAGTAGCAGCGTCTACAATTAAAACGATTAACAAAAAAGGGTTGGCTGCTGTGTTGAAAGACGCTAAATCAAAAGGTTTTATATCTTAATTCAACTCTAAAAAATAAAGAAAAATGGCAAAGAAAGGCAATAGAATTCAGGTAATTTTAGAGTGTACAGAGCATAAAAACTCAGGTGTTCCGGGAACATCTCGTTACATTACAACGAAAAACAAAAAGAATACTCCGGACAGATTAGAGATTAAAAAATTTAATCCTATTTTGAAAAAAGTAACTATTCATAAAGAAATTAAATAAGATAAGAAATGGCAAAGAAAACCGTAGCAACGTTACAAACAGCGTCAAAAAGATTAACAAAAGCCATTAAAATGGTAAAATCTCCAAAAACAGGAGCTTATACTTTTGTTGAATCTGTAATGGCTCCTGAGCTAGTAGATTCTTTCTTAACTAAGAAATAATTTACTTTACCGCATTATAGTAAAAGCTACTTTCCTTGAGAGTAGCTTTTTTATTTTTATATTTGTTCTCAGAATAAAAAATATTAAAAAATCAGAATATGAGTTTTTTCAAACGAATATTTTCATCCGAAAAAAAGGAAACATTAGACAAAGGCCTAGAGCAAACTAAAACTTCCTTTTTTGCAAAACTAACTAAAGCAGTTGCTGGAAAGTCGTCTGTTGATGACGATGTATTGGATAATTTAGAAGAAGTGTTAGTTTCTTCTGACGTAGGTGTAAAAACTACTTTAAAGATTATTGATCGAATTGAAGCTCGTGTCGCTCGTGATAAATATATGGGTACTGATGAACTCAATAAAATTCTTCGTGAAGAAATTGCCGGATTATTATCAGAAACCAATTCCGGTGAAGCGACAGAATTTGATATTCCATCAAATAAAAAACCATATGTTATTATGGTTGTAGGTGTCAACGGCGTTGGTAAAACCACAACTATAGGCAAATTAGCGTATCAATTCAAAAAAGCTGGATATAAAGTGGTTTTAGGAGCTGCTGATACTTTTAGAGCTGCAGCTATAGACCAATTGCAAATTTGGGCGGATAGAGTAGGTGTGCCAATTGTGAAGCAACAAATGGGTAGTGATCCAGCTTCTGTTGCTTTTGATACTTTACAAAGTGCCGTTACACAAGGAGCAGATGTAGTCATTATAGATACTGCCGGTCGTTTGCATAACAAAGTGAATTTAATGAATGAGTTGACTAAAGTGAAACGAGTCATGCAAAAAGTGGTAGCCGATGCTCCACACGATGTGTTATTAGTTTTGGATGGTTCAACCGGTCAAAATGCTTTTGAGCAAGCTAGAGAGTTTACTGCTGCAACGGAGGTATCTTGTTTAGCTGTAACAAAATTAGACGGAACAGCTAAAGGCGGAGTTGTAATTGGGATTTCAGATCAATTCCAAATTCCCGTTAAATATATTGGTGTAGGGGAAGGTATTGAAGACCTACAAGTGTTTAACAAATATGAGTTTGTAGACTCTTTTTTTAAATAATGGAACAACAAGAGCCTAAAGTTTTCAATAAGTATTTAGTATCCCTAACCAAGATTGTCTCAGTATACTGTTTCTTTTTTGTTTTATTAAAATCGGTAGCAATTGTTCGTGGAGCCTGGATGATTCCAAATGTTGTTATGGCAATTCCTTTTATGATTTTCGGAATTTGGACTGCTTATACCGTGATTTATAAAAAATATTCTTGGGCAATTGCTATTCTTGGTGTCGTATTAATAATTATTACTCGATATTATGAGTACGATTGGGTTTATTTTCTTCAAAATAAATACGGAAACTAATTTATTACAGCATTAATTTTTTGCCATAATTCGTTGTCAAATCCTGAAAGTGCAAAGGTTGGATTGTCCGGATTCGCTACATCTCCCAAGCGAATAACAACCATTTTTTTACTTGGAATAACATAAATTTTCTGATCATTTTTTCCAAGTCCACAAACCATATCAGCCGGTCCATTTGGGATTAAACTTCCTGGAAATTGTAATTGTGTTTGTGGTAAACGATAATTTGCTTTTCCATTCAACCACCATAAATAACCGTATGAATTATTAATAGTTTGTGATGTAGACATCGCTTCCAACATGTATGCTTCGGGAACAATTACTTCTGAATTCCATTTGCCTTTGTTTAATGATAAAAGACCAAAACGGGCTGTACTTCTTGTTGTACTCCAGTAAACATTAAATTCATCACTCTCAATCCAAGCTCCTGTCATTCCTATCTTACTTTTAAGTTTAGAAGTAAAATAGGAATCAAAAGTTTGATTTGAGGCATTAGCAATCACATCTTGTAATTTTTCAAATACATTGTGATAGGCCCATCTTGTTCCAGCATCTGCTTTATATTGTAGGTCAATAGGATCATTGCCATCGCCGAAGGAGTCATCTAATCCGGATGACATGGAAAGTAAATGTTTGTTAGTAATCAAATTTTCTTTATTTGTTGGTGCTGATGTCCAACCAATTCCTAAATAGTCAGATACTTTATCATTGATACTGAGTAAACCTTCTTGTTGAGCAATACCAATTGTTGCTGTGGTTAATGTTTTTCCAGCACTTGCCCAATACCATGGTAAATTGGCGTTGTGATCGTTAAAATAATTTTCCATCACAATACGACCATTAACCAAAATGATGAATCCCTTGGTATTTTTTTCTTCTAAATAATTCAAAAGGGGTTGTACTTCGCTTTCATTCCAACCCAAGTCAGCCATCGATTTAGTTTCCCAAGTTGTGCCAGAAATAGGAGGAAAATACATGGAATCTGATGGGTTTTCTTCAGGAGAATCTGAATCTGAAGAACAGTTTAAGAAAAGGATTGAAATTAGCAAAAAGGAAAAATATTTTTTCATGGTACTGAGTTTTATCTTACCTAAGACTTTTGTTTCTTTAAAAGGTTTAATCAAATTTACTTTTTATTCCTCCAAAATTAATTGTAATTTTAGATTTTTATTTACGAAACGATGAAACATTTCTTTTATTCCATACTTATTTTAGTATTTTTTATTTCCTGTCAGGAAAAAGTAACTCTTGAATCTATTTCTAAAATAAATGGATACTGGGAAATTCAAAAAGTTGAATTACCGGATGGTCAAAAGAAAGAATACAAAATAAATGAAACAGTAGATTATTTTGAATGGAAAGAAAGCGTCGGTTTTCGAAAAAAAGTAACCCCTCAATTTGATGGAACTTTTTTGATAAATGATGAGTTAGAGGAAATTCAAATCAAAGACAGTTCCGGAATTTTTCAAATTCATTATAAAACACCCTATACACAATGGAAAGAAGAAATTATAACTTTGACAGATAGTATTTTAGTGTTGAAAAATAAACAGAATTTGGAATATCATTATAAAAGATTTACCCCTTTTTCCATCAAATAATGGCTAAGCGATTAAGTAACGAAAGTACTATTTCTGATGTGCTAAAAGCGTTTATTGAAAACAATAAACTCCAATCCGGCATGGATAAAATTGATGTAGAGAAAGCATGGAAAGACTTGATGGGAAATGGTGTGAACACTTATACTAAAGAAGTAATTTTGAAAGGAAGTACACTTTATGTTACGTTGACTTCCTCCGTTTTGCGTGAAGAACTCAGTCATGGAAAACAAAAAATCATAATTATGCTCAACGATGAATTACGAAAAGATGTAGTGAAGGAGTTGGTGTTGAGATAAAAAAAAACTCCCGTTTCCGAGAGTTTTCATGATTAACCAGAACAAAAAATTAATTAAACTAAAATTGTGCTTTTTCTGTAGAATCTTTCATTGCAATTGTTGATGAAAGCCCTGCTGTAACTGTGTTTTGAATTTCGTCGAAATAACTGGTTCCAACAAAATTTTGGTGTTTTACGGCTTTAAATCCTTCTTTTTGAAGTGCGAATTCTCTTTCTTGTAATTCAGAGTATCCAGCCATTCCACGTTTTTTGTATGCTAATGCTAATTCAAACATGGAGGTGTTCAAGGCATGGAATCCGGCTAAAGTAATAAATTGAAATTTATAACCCATCTCAGCTAATTCTTCTCTAAAAGTTTCCATTTCTGCAACTGATAATTTTGCGGCCCAATTGAAGGAAGGTGAACAATTGTAAGCTAGCATTTTTCCTGGAAATTTGGCATGTATTCCTTCTGCAAATTTTCGAGCGTATTCTAAATCTGGATTTGAAGTTTCCATCCAAATTAAATCGGCATACGGAGCATAAGATAATCCTCGGTCTATTCCTTGTTCTACACCACAATTTACGAAAAAGAAGCCTTCCGGAGTTCTTTCTCCTGTGATGAATTTTCTATCGCGTTTGTCAACATCACTGGTTATTAAATTTGCTGCGTCTGCGTCAGTTCGAGCCACAATTAAACTTGGAACATTCATCACATCGGCAGCTAAACGAGCAGCGATTAATTTGTTTATAGCTTCTTGAGTTGGAACCAAAACTTTCCCACCCAAATGACCACATTTTTTTGCTGAAGATAATTGGTCTTCAAAATGAACGCCTGATGCTCCGGCTTCAATCATGCTTTTCATCAATTCAAAAGCATTCAAGTTACCGCCAAAACCTGCTTCTGCATCAGCAACTATCGGAACTAAATAATCTTTTTTGTTTTCAATTTTATTTACAGTTTGAATTTGATCGGCACGCAATAAAGCATTGTTGATTTTTTTAACGACTATCGGAACGCTATTAGCAGGATATAAAGATTGGTCCGGATACATTTCTCCGGCAATATTGGCATCAGCAGCCACTTGCCATCCACTAAGATAAATGGCTTCTAAACCGGCTTCAACTTCTTGAATAGCTTGATTTCCTGTTAAAGCTCCAAGTCCTGCAACCCAATCTTGATTATTTAATTTTTTCCATAGAATTTCTGAACCTCGACGAGCGATGGAATGTTCTATTTGATAGGAACCTTGCAAGGTTACTACTTTTTCGGCAGTATAAGGTCTTTCAATTCCTTTCCATCTTGGGTTGGTTGTCCAATCTGTAATTAATGCTTGAATTCTGTCTTCTGTTTTCATACTTTTGTACTGTTTAGATAGTTATTTAATTAATTATTTATTTGGAAACTGTCGAATGTTACAGCATTCGGCAGTTTTATTTTATGTAGTTGTAAGCTTCAAGGGTTAGAAAATCGTCAAGTTTTTCACTATTAATCATGTTCGAGAAAAGCCTTGTGGCTAATTCAAATTGACCTGATTTAAAGCGTTCAGCTCCTACATATTCTTCGATTTTCACCAATTCTTCTTGGATGATTTTCTCATAAAGTGTTTTTGAAACTAAAATTCCGTTATCTAGCTTTACTTCCTTTTTTAACCACAACCAAAGTTGTGCTTTCGAAATTTCCGCTGTGGCAGCATCTTCCATCAAATTGTATAAGGCAGCTGCTCCGGTTCCGTTGAGCCAAGATTCTAAATATAAAATTCCGACATTGATGTTTTTTCGAACTCCATTTTCGGTGATTGTACCTTTTGGAAGTTCAAGCAATTGCTCTTCGGTGATGTTTAACTCCCCACGTTTTATGTGCATTTGATTTTTTGTTGGCATGTTTTCATCAAATACTTTCATCGCCAAACTAACTAATCCGGGATGTGCAACCCATGTACCATCGTGCCCGTTTTTAACCTCACGTTCTTTGTCAGCCTTTACTTTTTCAAAAGCAATTTTGTTTGCTTCTTCATCATTTTTAATGGGAATTTGTGCTGCCATTCCACCAATTGCCAGGATATTTCTTTTGTGGCAAACCTGAATGACTCTTAATGAATAAGCACTCATGAACGGGCTGGTCATGGTTACTTGGTCTCTGTCAGGAACCATAAAATCAGGGTGGCTTTTTAATTTTTTGATATAGGAAAAAATATAGTCCCAACGACCACAATTTAATCCGGCGATATGATTTTTTAATTCATAAATGATTTCATCCAATTGAAAACTGGCTGTAATGGTTTCAATTAAAACGGTTGCTTTGATGGTTCCAATTGGAATTTTGAAATAGTTTTGAGCAAATTCAAATACTTCGTTCCACCAACGTGCTTCTGTGTAATGCTCTATTTTTGGTAAGTATAGATAAATACCAAGATTTTGTTTTTGAAGTTCTACTACGTTATGAAAAAAGTACAACCCAAAATCTACTAACGAACCGGAAAGATTTTCTTCGTTACAAATTAAGTTTTTATCTTCTAAATGCAATCCTCTTGGGCGAACAAGTAGCGTTGCAGTATCTTTATTTAGTTTATATGTTTTACCATTAAGTTCTAATGTAATAGTCTTTCTGATAGCCTCGATTAGGTTTTGTTGTCCTTCCATTAGATTTTCGAAAGTTGGTGAACAACTGTCTTCAAAATCAGCCATAAAAATTTTGGCACCTGAATTTAGTGCGTTGATTACCATTTTTCTATCTACTGGGCCAGTTATTTCTACTCGTCTATCTAATAATTTTTCTGGAATTGGTGCGGCAGTCCAAACGGAATTTCTTACTGATTCGGTTTCTTTTGGGAATTTTGGTGAAAAGCCTTGGTCAAATACTTCTTGCTGTGTTTCTCTATTCTTTAATAATTCAATTCGTTTTAAATTAAATTTTTGATGTAATAAACTCAAAAAAGTCAATGCTTCGGCTGTTAAGATGCTTTGGTGTTCTGTTGGATTAAGAACTTCTACGGTTGTTTTTTCTACTGTTTCCATAAGGTGCTTTTTTTGTTACTGCAATACTATAAAAAAAATAAACACAAAACAAGCGAACGTTCGCTAAAATGTAAAAATATTTTTTCAACAGTTGTTATTATTTGAATTGTTGTATATTTGTTTTTAGAAAATGGTTACGATTGAGGATGTTTTTGGTCCTGATTGAAGCAAATATTTTTTATATAATATGATAGAAGAAGAATATATTAGATTGATATTTGGTTTGAAATTGCGACAAATCAGAACTGAGAAAAATCTTTCGTTGTTTGGCTTAGCTAAAGTTACCGGACTTTCTAAATCGTATTTGAACGAGATTGAAAAAGGGAAAAAATATCCGAAAAGAGATAAAATTTTACTATTATCGGAGGCATTGGATTCAACTTATGACCAAATGGTTTCCTTGAAATTGGATAAGAATTTAGCTCCGATTGGTGAAATCTTGCAATCTCGAATTTTAAAAGAGATACCGCTTGAAATTTTCGGAATTAAAGAGAGCAATTTGATTGATATTATTGCGGAAGCTCCTGTAAAAGTGAACGCTTTTATCAGTACGTTGTTTGAAATTGCGAAGCATTACAATCTTACTAGAGAGAGTTTTTTTTTGGCAGCTTTGCGTTCCTATCAGGAAGCAAACAATAATTATTTTGACGAAATTGAATTGCAAGTTGAGAAGTTTGCCAAAGCCTATTCGTTGGATTTAACCAAGAAGTTGAACGTTGCTGATTTGGAAGAAATTTTAGTTGATGAATATGGTTACACCATAAATAATGAAGAGTTGACAGAACATGAGGAGTTGGTGTATTTGCGTTCTGTTTTTGTACCTAAATCAAAGACGTTGTTGATTTCCAAAAGTGCAGATATTTCGCAACGAATGTTTATTTATGCAAAAGAAATCGCTTACAATTATATGGAGATTAGCGATCGATTGTATACATTTTCATGGATAAAATTTGAAAGTTTTGATCAGGTTTTGAACAACTTTTTTGCCTCGTATTTTGCCGGAGCTTTGTTGATTCCGAGAAAGGAATTGGTGAAAGAATTGAAATTGGTTTTTGAGCAAAAGACGTTCAATCCAACTGATTTTACAAGTTTAATTTCAAAATTTACCGATTCACCGGAGACCTTTTATCAACGTTTGACCAATGTTTTGCCCAAGGATTTTAACTTGAAGAATATATTTTTCTTGCGATTCAATTATAAACCGGAACGTAATGATTTTCAGTTAACCAAAGAGTTGCATATTACAAATTTATTAGAGCCGCATGCTAATGAAAATAACGAACATTATTGCAGACGGTGGATTTCTATTAAGACCTTAAGTGAGATTCCAAGTTCAAAAGAAAATCATCTTTTTGACACTCAAATATCGAGTTATAATCATACGGATAATGAATATTTTGTATTGTCATCGGCAACAAAAGATCCATTTAGAAATGGATATTACCGAAGTATCGCTTTAGGAATTATGATTTCAACACATTCTTTAAGTAAAATACAGTTTTTGGAGGATGAATCTGTTAAAAGGAAAAAAGTTGGAGTCACGTGTGAAACGTGTTCAATTTCAGATTGTTTTGAGCGAGTAGCACCTCCTAAAAAAATTGAACGTAAACAACGTTTTGAAAAAATAGATAAAGTTGTTCAGTCGTTAATGGAAAAATACAGTTAAAAAAATCCCGATTCAATTAAGGATCGGGATTTTGTATTTATTAGCAAAAATGTTTATTGAAAACTGAATACTAGAATTGCTCTCTTCCAGAAAAATGGAAAGCACCTTCGATAGCAGCATTTTCATCTGAATCTGAACCGTGAACGGCATTTTCTCCGATAGAAGTAGCATATTTTTTACGGATAGTTCCTTCTGCAGCATCAGCTGGATTTGTTGCACCAATTAAAGTTCTGAAATCTTCAACAGCGTTATCTTTTTCTAAAATTGCAGCAACAATCGGTCCTCTTGTCATAAATTCAACTAACTCACCAAAGAATGGTCTTGCAGCGTGAACAGCATAAAATGCCTGAGCATCTGCTACAGTCAATTGTGTTAATTTCAAAGAAACGATTTTGAAACCACCTTCTGAAATCATATTTAAAATCCCACCGATGTGTCCGTTTTCAACAGCATCCGGTTTAATCATTGTAAATGTTCTATTTGTAGTCATTTTGTTTTATTATTTTTAATTCGGGTGCAAAGGTAGGGTTTTTGTTTGAAGTTTCAAGTTTTGGTTTTGAAGTTTTTCTATAAAACCACTACTTTAAATTCATTTTCCAACGGTTTTAATTCCTTCAACAATATTTCTATTAATTCGGCACCAAATTCCACATAAAACTCAGAGAAATTTATTTTTCGTTCCTGTAAACTTTGGTTGGGAAATAATTCGTTTTGTAATGAAATGATTCTGTTTAATTGTTCTTGATGAACTCTTTTTTCGGCTTTCAATAATCTTTTTTCTAAGTTTTCTAAGCCTCTGATTTGTTTTGCTTCTTGTGCTTTAACCGCTCCCAAAAATGATTTATCAGTAGTTTTAGCCATTTCATGTAGTGCTTCAAATTGTTTTTTCAAAGCATCTTTTTGAGCAGTAAAATCAATCGTAAAATCAGAAAGCAATTTGGTTTTTTGATTAAATAATTCTTGTTGATTTAAAAATAAATCACGCCAAGTCAATTGCAATTTATCCGCTTTTTCCACTTGTTTTTCAGTGGCTAACAAAACCGAGTTACGAAGTAACAAAATTGGAAAAGTTACATGCTGACTTTCGAAAAATGATTTTAATTCCAACCAATAGGCTAATTCGCCACCACCACCAATATAACATAAATTCGGCAAAATAACTTCTTGATATAACGGTCGCAACAACACATTCGGGCTAAATTTTTCAGGATGATTGTCAACTTCTTTCAAAATTTCTTCTTCAGAAAAAGTCATTTTTGTATTCAAAACAGCATAACTTCCGTTTTCAAAAACAATTCGCTCACGCAAATTATTTTCAATATAGAACAAATTAATTTCCCTTGGATTCACTTGAACAGAATACGATTCCAACAAAGGAGAGGTCTCATTTACTTTCGCAAAAGCAGTTTGATTCAACACTTCATTTTTAATATATGGAATAAACGATTTTTTCAAATCAGATTTGTCTGCATCAATAATTACTAAACCTTCTTTGGAAAATAATTCATTCGCTAAAAACCGAGTAGCATCGGCTAAATTAGTATGTTCCAAATACGCTTTTTTGAATAAATTCTTCAAACCTTCCGCATTCTTTCCTAAACCAATTTCCGATTCAAAAACAGCAAAAACAGCCTCTAAACCATCGGACGATAATCGTCCCACCGGTCCAAAACTTTCTCGATTCCAACTGATTTTTTTATGTTTAAAATTAAAGTAATTAATTTCTTCAAAGTCATGATCTTCTGTTGCCATCCAATAAATGGGTACAAAATCATGCTCAGGAAATTCACTTTTTAATTCTTTACAAAGATTAATGGTTGAAACAATTTTATACAAAAAATAAAGTGGTCCGGTAAACAAATTCAACTGATGTCCGGTTGTAATTGTGAAAGTGTTTAAATTGTTTAAAAGTTTAATGTTGTTTAATGTTGTTTCAGAAGCAACAATTGATTGATATTGCTTTTCTAATACAGAAACTAAATCTTCACGTTTTAATTTACCATTGTCTTTGTAATTGAAATTGTTTCTTTTTTCTTCCAACTGTAATTTAAAATTTTCCAAGTTAGGAAAGCGGTGATATAAGGCTTTCAACTCCGGTTTTTCATTAAGATAATCGTTGATTAAAGCAGAAAAATAACCTGATTGTTGATAGCTGATACAGTCGGTTGGCATACGATTTAAATTTTTGTAAAAATAACGAAAATAAAAGTATTGAAAAGGGGATTAACAAATGGTTAGGAAACAGAAAATTAAAAAATTCAGCTTACTTTTGCTAAAAGCTTTACACTTTGAAAGATTTATTTTTAATCACACCTCCTTTCACCCAACTGAATACACCGTATCCGGCCACAGCCTATTTGAAAGGTTTTCTAAATACCAAAAACATTTCCTCTTTTCAAATGGATTTAGGTATAGAAGTGATTTTGGAAATTTTTTCAAAAAAAGGATTAGAAAAAATGTTTCAGTTTTCAAGTTCAAGATTTCAAGTTGATGAGAATTGTCAAAGGATTTATACTCTAAATCAAGATTATATTCAAACCATCGATGCCGTAATAGATTTTCTTCAAGGAAAAAATCCAACCTTAGCTCGTCAAATTTGTTCCGGTAATTTTCTGCCGGAAGCTTCTCGTTTTGAACAATTGGATGATATGGAATATGCTTTCGGAACCATGGGAATGCAAGACAAAGCAAAACATTTAGCCACGTTATACCTCGAAGATTTATCCGATTATATTGTGGCTTGTGTTGATGAAAATTTTGGTTTCAGTCGGTATGCCGAACGGTTAGGCAGAAGTGCCAATTCATTTGACGAATTATACTATCAATTGAATCAAAAATCAACCTATATTGATGAGATTACGTTATCTGTTTTAAACCAGAAACTAACTGATATTCAACCCAAATTAGTTTGCTTTTCTGTACCGTTTCCAGGAAATTTGTACAGTGCCTTTCGATGTGCTCATTTCATAAAAACAAATTTTCCAACAATCAAAACAGCAATGGGAGGTGGTTTTCCCAATACCGAATTACGTGATTTAAAAGATAAACGGGTTTTTGAATTTTTCGATTTTATTACATTGGATGATGGAGAATTACCGATTGAACTTCTACATCATTCAGTTTGTCATTCCGACGAAGGAGGAATCTCTTCCATCCAATTTAAAAGGACTTTTCTCCTTGAAAAAAATGAAGTTGTTTATAAAAACAATTCTACTCAACCCGACTATAAACAATCAGAAGTCGGCACACCCGATTATTCCGATTTGCAATTAGGCAATTACATTTCCGTAATCGAAATTGCCAATCCAATGCACAGTTTGTGGAGCGATGGTCGTTGGAACAAACTCACCATGGCTCACGGTTGTTATTGGGGAAAATGTACTTTTTGTGATATTTCACTCGATTACATTAAATTATACGAACCCATTGTGGCCAAATTGTTGGTTGACCGAATGGAGGAATTAATCGCTCAAACCGGCGAAAACGGATTCCATTTTGTGGATGAAGCAGCTCCTCCGGCTTTGATGCGGGAAGTAGCCTTGGAAATTCTTAGAAGAAAAATAACAGTGAGTTGGTGGACCAACATTCGCTTTGAAAAAAGCTTTACGGCTGATTTATGTCAGTTGCTCAAAGCTTCCGGTTGTATTGCTGTTTCCGGTGGATTGGAAGTGGCGTCCGACCGATTATTAGAGCTAATTAAAAAAGGTGTTACTGTAGAGCAAGTAGCACAAGTCACCCGAAATCTTACTGAATCAGGCATCATGGTGCATGCTTACTTGATGTATGGCTATCCGACACAAACCATTCAGGAAACTATCGATAGTTTAGAAATGGTTCGTCAATTATTTGAATTAGGAATTTTACAATCCGGGTTTTGGCATCAATTTGCCATGACGGCTCACAGTCCGGTTGGAATGTTTCCCGAAGAGTTTGGTGTAATTCCGCAACAAAATGACATTACTTTTGCCAACAACGATATTCTGTTTACAGACAAAACCGGAATCAATCATGATAAATTCAGTTTTGGATTGAAGAAATCGCTCTTTAATTTTATGCACGGAATTTGCTTCGAATATGAGTTACAAGAATGGTTTGATTTTAAAATTCCTAAAACGAAAATTGCTCCTGATTATATTATTTCATGTTTAGAAAAAGAAGAATCATTCAACACTAAACCGTCGACAAAAATTGTTTGGATAGGAGCAAGGCCTTCGAATGAACTATTTACCAAATCTAAAAAAGGTAAATCATGGGAAATGGTTAAACTGATATTTCATTCTAAAACTGAAGCGGTCGAAATTTCATTAGAAAAAGAAAAAGGCATTTGGTTTGCAGAAATGCTAGAAAAAATTTCAATCTCAGGGGATAAAACAATAACTTTTTCTCAAATCAAATCTGATTTTGAATTGCATTTTGAAGATTTTGAATTGTTTTGGTATTCTAAACAAATTAATACCTTACGCTCAATAGGTTTACTGACATTATAAAAAAAAACAGCTGAAAATTTACTTTCAGCTGTTAAGTTTAGTTGTTTTTTAAATAGTTATAAATTTCATCTTTCAAGAACACCCTGTCTTTTCTTTTATGGGTTAATTCATCATCAGTAGCGGGAATTTCTCCTTTTTCAATTTCAAATATTTCTTTGTCTAAAGAATGATATGACCCTAAAAGAACCTGAAATTCTTCATTGTGATGATATAAATCTTTTATTTTATCTAAATACTCTGGGAATTCTTGAACGATTGGATGAGTAGTAATCATAGTGATAGGATTTATATGTTAATATAGGTTTTATTTGATTTAACTAAATTAAATATAAAAACGGAAATAGTGTATGATAAATATCAGGTTTAACAGTATTAAATTAAAAATCCCTTGAAAATTAGTCAAGGGATTAATAGCATGTTATTTACAATATAATTTATATAGGTTCACCATATAAATCAAATTCAGTAGCATCATTGATTTTGATAAGAGCAAAATCACCAACTTTCACATAAAATTTTGAAGCATCTATTAGTACTTCATTATCTACATCCGGACTGTCAAATTCAGTCCTTCCAATAAAATAGGGACCTTCTTTTCTGTCGATGATACATTTGAAAGTTTGACCAATTTTCTCTTGGTTCAAATCCCATGAAATTTGAGACTGAATGTCCATGATTTCTGCCGCACGTTGTTGTTTCACTTCTGAAGGAACATCATCTTCCAACAGATATGCATGTGTGTTTTCTTCATGAGAATAAGCAAAACAACCTAAACGTTCAAAACGCATTTCCTGAACCCAATCTTTTAATATTTGAAAGTCCTCTTCCTTCTCTCCGGGATAACCAACAATTAAAGTTGTTCGAATGGCCATGTCGGGAACTGTTTTTCGGAATTCTTTTAATAATGAAGTTGTTTTCTCTTGTGTTGTTCCTCTTCGCATAGATTTTAAAACGGAATCAGAAATATGTTGTAACGGAATATCGATGTAATTACAAATTTTAGGTTCTCGTTTCATTAATTCCAATACATCCAAAGGAAAACCGGTAGGAAAAGCGTAATGCAATCGTATCCATTCAATTCCTTCCACTTTTACTAAATTTTCCAGCAATTCAGCTAAATTTCTTTTTTTATAAATGTCCAAACCATAATAGGTGAGATCTTGGGCAATTAAAATTAATTCTTTTACTCCATTTTTAGCCAATTTCTCTGTTTCGCTTACCAATTTTTCTATGGTTTGAGATACATGTTTGCCTCTCATGAGAGGAATAGCACAAAAACTACATGGTCGGTCGCAACCTTCAGAAATTTTTAAATAAGCATAGTTTTTTGGAGTAGTGGTTAATCGTTCACCTAATAATTCATGTTTATAATCTGCTCCTAAAACTTTGAGTAATTGGGGCAAATCTGAAGTGCCGAAATATTGATCTACATTAGGAATTTCTTTTTCTAAATCAGGTTTGTATCGTTCAGATAAACATCCGGTTACAAATACTTTATCTACTAATCCTTGTTCTTTTTTGTCAACATATTCTAAAATTGTATTGACAGATTCTTCTTTTGCATTATCAATAAAACCACAAGTATTAATTACTACTATGTTTCCTTCTTGTTCATGAACTACGTCTTTGCCACTGGCTTTAAGTTGTCCCATCAACACTTCACTGTCATATACGTTTTTAGAACAACCTAAAGTTATGACGTTGATTTTATTTTTCTTTAAAGATTTGGTTCTCATACTGTTTTTTATAACGGACTGCAAAATTAGCTATTTATATTGAGTAAATTTTGATAAAAACAAAAAACCATTCGTTTTCGAATGGTTTTTTGTTTTTATATTTTACCCTCAATTATAGTTCAAATATAAATGACGTAGTAAAGCTATTTGTGATGGTATTGATAAAAGCGGGCGAAGTAAGTCCAGTTGTAAAAAAGCCTTCTTGAGATTTTCTTTGTGAATAGCTATAAGCAAAGTCTAACTTGAAATAGCCAAAATTATACCCAAGACCTCCTGAAAAGCTGGTCAAGTCACCTAATGTTTTACCATTTTTATAAGGGCTTTCTTCAAAACGATAGCCTCCTCGAATGCTTAATTCCTTGATTTTATATTCTGCACCAACTCTGAATTCATTGGCATTATTTAAAATGTTTGCCATTTCAGTATTCAAATTTCTAAAAACATAATCATTTTCCGGTTTTAGTTTGGTATGACTATAATTTTTTAAAGTATAATCAAAACTTATTAATCCGGATTTACCAAAAATGTAGGCAGCACTGGCGGACCATTTTTCAGGAGTTTGCACTTCATAACTTGGATAAATATTAAGAATTCTTGGATCAACTATATCATTAAAAGTTACCCCATTAACTCTGTTCGTTGCATATAACCGCTGTGTGAATTCATCATTTAAATTGTACCATGTTGGAGATTCATAAGAAGCTCCAAATCGTAAATTTTGTGTTGCTTTGA
>Ga0209310_1000966_pt1 | contig 24943 bp, 27 predicted proteins | sample AD_UKC030_MetaG_FD_184415 | JGI IMG/M metagenome (GOLD analysis project Ga0209310, IMG submission 184415) | Active sludge microbial communities of municipal wastewater-treating anaerobic digesters from USA - AD_UKC030_MetaG (SPAdes) (version 2) | ecosystem: Engineered > Bioreactor > Anaerobic >...
CCGGTGAAGATCATCATGGCGAGGAATATCTTGGCAAAAAAGCTGCGTTTGTCTTCCATGGTGCTTTCTTTGGTTAGCCGAGCTTGATCAGCTGCGGCTTGAGTTGTTCCAGCGTCGCCGTGAAATCAGCGACTCGCTGCTTTTCCTGATCGATCACCGCGGCCGGAGCGCGGGCGACGAAGCCTTCGTTGGCGAGCTTGCCCTGGGCAATCGAAATCTGCTTTTCCAGCTTCTCGATTTCCTTGGCGAGACGCACGCGTTCGGCGGCGACGTCGATTTCCACCTTGAGCATCAGGCGGGTTTCACCGACCACGGCAACCGGCGCCATGGCATCGGCTGGCATATCGGAAACGATTTGTACCTCGGAGAGCTTACCCAGAGCTTGCAGGATCGCCGCGAACTCGGAAATCTCGGCGCCACCACCCGCCACCAGTAGCGGCATGCGCAGGGCGGGGGAGACGTTCATCTCGCCGCGCAGGTTGCGGCAGGCGTAGGCCAGGGCCTTGAGGCGCTCGACCTTGGCTTCCGAAGCCGGGTCAAGCTTGTACTCCTCGGCGCGCGGGTAGGCGGCGAGCATGATCGAGTCGTGCGTCTTGCGGCCGGCGATGGGGGCGACGGTCTGCCACAGTTCTTCGGTGATGAACGGGATGAGCGGATGGGCCAGACGCAGCACGGCTTCCAGCGTGCGCACCAGCGTCCGGCGGGCGCCTCGCTGCTGGGCGTCGTTGCCGGTCTGAATCTCGACCTTGGCGATTTCCAGGTACCAGTCGCAGAACTCGTCCCAGATGAACTTGTAGATGGCTTGGGCGACCAGGTCGAAACGGTAGTCGGTGAAGTGTTGCTCGACTTCCTTCTCGACGCGCTGCAACTGGCTGACGATCCAGCGGTCGGCAAAGCTGAATTCAAGCGGGGCCGAACCGCCGCAGGCCGGGCCGTTCTGCTGGTGTTCGAGGGCCAGGTCGTGGCCTTCGACGTTCATCAGCACGAAGCGCGTGGCGTTCCACAGCTTGTTGCAGAAATTGCGGTAGCCGTCGCAGCGGTTGAGATCGAACTTGATGTCGCGGCCAGGTGAGGCGAGCGAGGCAAAGGTGAAGCGCAGCGCGTCGGTGCCGAAGGAGGCGATGCCTTCCGGGAACTCCTTCTTCGTCTTCTTGGCGATGCTCTCGGCCTGCTTCGGGTTCATCAGCCCGGTCGTGCGCTTTTCGATCAGTGCGTCGAGGCCGATGCCGTCAATCAGGTCGATCGGGTCGAGTACGTTACCCTTCGATTTCGACATTTTCTGGCCTTCACCATCGCGGATCAGGCCGTGCACATAAACGTGCTTGAACGGGATCTGGCCGGTGATCTGCTTGGTCATCATGACCATGCGGGCGACCCAGAAGAAGATGATGTCGAACCCGGTGACCAGCACGGTCGACGGCAGATATTGCTGCAAAATCGGGTTGGCCGCGTCGATGGCCTCGTCGCCCGTCCAGTCCAGCGTCGAGAACGGCCACAGTGCGGACGAGAACCAGGTGTCGAGGACGTCTTCGTCGCGGCTTAGTGCGCCGGTGTAGCCCTGCTTGGCGGCTTCGGCCTTGGCTTCCGCTTCGCTGTGGGCAACGAAAATCTGACCGTTGTCGCCGTACCAGGCTGGAATCTGGTGGCCCCACCACAGCTGGCGGGAAATACACCAGTCCTGGATGTTGTTCAGCCACTGATTGTAGGTGTTGACCCAGTTTTCCGGGTAGAACTTGATTTCGCCGGAATGGACGACGTCGAGCGCCTTCTCGGTGATCGACTTGCCATCGTCGCCCGGCTTGGACATGGCGACGAACCACTGGTCGGTGAGCATCGGCTCGATGACGACATTGGTCCGGTCGCCACGCGGCACCTTCAGCTTGTGCTTGTCGGTCTTTTCCAGGATGCCGAGGGCTTCGAGGTCGGCGACGACGGCCTTGCGGGCGTCGAAACGGTCGAGACCACGATATTTTTCAGGGGCGTTTTCGTTGATCTTGGCGTCCAGCGTCAGGATCGAGATCATCGGCAGGCCGTGGCGCTGGCCAACCGCGTAGTCGTTGAAGTCGTGCGCAGGCGTGACCTTGACGCAGCCCGTACCGAATTCGAGATCGACGTAGCTGTCGGCGATGATCGGGATTTCTCTATCGGTCAGCGGCAACTTCACCATCTTGCCGATCATGTGCTTGTAGCGCTCGTCTTCCGGGTGGACCATGACCGCGGTGTCGCCGAGCATGGTTTCCGGCCGCGTCGTGGCAACGACCAGGCTATCCGAGCCGTCGGCCAGCGGATAGCGGATGTGCCACATGAAGCCGTCTTCTTCTTCCTGCACGACTTCGAGGTCGGAAACGGCCGTGTGCAGCTTCGGATCCCAGTTGACCAAGCGCTTGCCACGGTAAATCAGGCCTTCCTTGAACAGGCGGACGAAAGTTTCGGTGACGACCTTGTTCAACCCGGCATCCATCGTGAAGCGCTCGCGCTTCCAGTCCGGGCTGGTGCCCATGCGGCGCATCTGTTTGGTGATGGTGTTGCCGGAGTATTCCTTCCATTCCCAGACCTTTTCCAGGAACTTCTCGCGGCCGAGGTCGTGGCGCGAAATACCCTGGGCATCGAGCTGGCGCTCAACGACGATCTGCGTCGCGATGCCGGCGTGGTCGGTGCCTGGCTGCCACAGCGTGTTATGACCGCGCATCCGGTAGTAGCGGGTCAGCGCGTCCATGATCGTCTGGTTGAAGCCGTGGCCCATGTGCAGGGTGCCGGTGACGTTGGGCGGCGGCAGCAGGATGCAGAAGTTGTCGGTCTTGCTACGGTCGACGCCCGCTGCGAAGTAATTCTTGGCTTCCCACTTGGGGTACCAACGACGTTCGATGTCGGCGGGTTCGAAGGCTTTGGCGAGTTCCATCTGTCTGGCGGAAAAGGGGAAAACCCACAATTATACCGGAGCGCAGCCCCGGCTTCGCCGCGATCTCAGTCGCGTGGACGGAATCGTGCGAGTGTCTCCGGTTCGGCGAGGAGATCGCGGATGGTGTCGGCGACGATGAGCGGGAGTTCAGCGGCGAGACGTTCGTGGACCCGCCGGGCAAGTTCCCGGGCGATGCTGTCGAGCATTTCGTCATCAAGGGCAGGACCGCCTTCCGGCACCACCGCTGGTTCGGGTTCGGAAAGCGATTCGACAACCGCAACCGGCGGCTCCGCGTCGACCAGCACCGGGATGTCCATATCGGGGTCGATGGCGTCGACCAGTACCGGTACGTCGTCGGATTCGGTGCCGCTCTGGCGCCGCCTTTGCATCAGCGCATCGGCGCGGGCGAGAACGGATTTTGACATGGTGACTCCTAACGCCCGCCGAGGTCGAAATAGCTGACCTCGTAGCCGCGATCCTTATAGAACTTGACGCGCTCGCGGGCGCTGATCCGGTCCGCATCCTCCTGGCCGACGACTTCGATCAGATTGTGGAAGCGCGAGAAGCCGGGCGGGACAATCTGACTCAGGTTCATCAGGCGATCATCCTGCGGCAAGCTGTCAAGATTGTCGGTGATCAGGATCGGCGTCTCGCCGGCGAGCGGGGAATCGCTGCGGCAATGCGGCACGAATCCGAGCGCCGGATGCGTCCACAGCATGCGGTCGACACCGCTGGCGACTTCTTTTTCAGGGGCGTAGACCAGCATCGGCTTGTTCTTGGCATAGGCGCCGCCGAGCAGTGCGCAGGCGGCGGCAATCTTGTCCGAGGCGCCGTGGTAGAAGAAAACCTGGGTCAATTGAGCTTGCCCGCGCGTTGCAGCAGATAGTGGGTGAGCAGCGGCACGGGGCGGCCGGTTGCCCCCTTGTCGGTGCCGGACTTCCAGGCGGTGCCGGCAATGTCGAGATGCGCCCAGCTGAACTTCTTGGTAAAGCGCGACAGGAAGCAGGCGGCGGTGATGGCGCCGCCCATGCGGCCACCGATGTTGCCCATGTCGGCGAAGGGGCTCTTCAGCTGTTCCTGGTAGTCGTCCCACAGCGGCATGTGCCAGGCGCGATCGTGCGCTTCGTTGCCGGCATCGAGGAGGTCGCGCGCCAACCCGTCCTTGTTGGCGAACAGGCCGCTGGCAATGGCGCCAAGCGCGACGACGCAGGCGCCGGTCAGGGTTGCCACGTCGATCACGGTATCCGGTTCGAAGCGTTCGGCGTAAGTCAGGGCGTCGCACAGGATCAGGCGACCCTCGGCATCGGTATTGAGAATCTCGATGGTCTGGCCTGACATCGAGGTGACGATATCGCCAGGACGGCTGGCATTGCCCCCCGGCATGTTCTCGGTGGCGGGGACGATGACAGTCAGGTTGATCGGCAGGGCCATGCGGGCAACGGCCTTCATGGTGCCGAGAACGCTTGCGGCGCCGCACATGTCGTATTTCATCTCGTCCATTTCGGCCGCGGGCTTGAGAGAGATGCCGCCGGTGTCAAAAGTGACCCCCTTGCCGACCAGGACGATCGGCTTTTCGCCGGTCTTGGCGCCCTTGTAGGTCAGCACGATGAGTTTGGGCGGTTGATGGGCGCCACGCGCGACCGACAGCAGCGAGTGCATGCCGAGCTTTTCCATTTGCGGGCGGTCGAGGATTTCGCAGCCCAGCTTGAATTCCTTGGCCAGCGCCTGCGCCTGCCCGGCAAGATAGGTGGGGTGACAGACGTTGGGCGGCAGATTGCCGAGATCCTTGGTCAGCGCGGTTCCCTCGGCAATCGCAAGGCCTTGGGCGAGCGCTTCTTCGGCTACCGCCAGTTCATTGCGCCGGGCAACGCCGAGCGTCAGCTTGCGCAACGGGCGGCGGACGTCGTTCTTCTTGCTTTTGAACTGCTCGAAGCGGTAGGTGGCATCCAGCGCAATCATCGCGGTCTGGCGCACCCGCCAGGCAAGGCTGCGCCTCCTCACCGGAATTTCGGTCAGGAAGATCGAGGCATCGAAGGCGCCGGTTTCGTTCAGTGTCTTGACGGCGGTGCGCACGGCGGCGCCGAACTCCTTCTCGTGAAACTCCTTCTCCTTGCCGAGGCCGATCAACAGAATACGGTCGCTCAGGGTACCCGGGACGTTGTGCAGAAGCAGTGTGCTGCCGGCCTTGCCTTCCATGTCGCCACGCCGGACGATGTCGGAAATATAGCCTTTGGCGGCCTTGTCCAGCAGTTCGGCGGCAAGCGTGAGCTTTCTCGTCTCGAAAACCCCGACCACGACGCAGGCGCTGCGCTGCTTCTCCGGGCTACCGCTTTTTATGCTAAATTCCACAGGCTGCTCCAGTTCATGGAAATATCAGTATCCGTGGGATTATCCACGCATTTTTTTGGTTTCGTCAAAGCATGATATTCGAGCGCGCCGCCCGGCGCGAGTTCGCTCAGGCAGCCGCCGGCATCAGTGTCGCCTTGCTGGCCATCCTGACCTCCACGCAGTTGATCCGCCTGCTAAAGGATGCAGCCGGCGGGCGCGTCGCACCCGAAGCGGTGGCCTCGCTGCTGGGTTTCGCGGCATTGAATTTCATGCCCATCCTGCTTTCGCTGACCTTGTTCGTTTCGATCCTGCTGACGCTGTCCCGCGTTTACCGCGATTCGGAGATGGTGGTCTGGATTTCCTGCGGCCAGCCGCTGACGGCGTGGATTCGTCCCGTGCTCAAGTTTGCCTTGCCGATCGTGCTGGCGATTGCCGTGCTGTCGGGTTTTCTGTCGCCCTGGGCAAATTACAACACGGCCGAATACAAGCAGCGGCTCGCCGCGCGCAGCGACGTATCGCAAGTTTCGCCTGGGGCATTCCGCGAAGCCAAGCGCGGTCAACGGGTGTTTTTCGTCGAATCCGTCGCCGACGATGCTTCACGTGTCGGCAATGTCTTTGTGGCGTCGATGCAGGAAGGCAAACTCGGTGTCGTGATGTCCGATACTGGCTATCAGGAAATTGCACCCAACGGCGACAAGTTCGTGGTCCTGGAAAATGGACGGCGCTATGAAGTGGAACCGGGAACGCCGAAATTCAAGGTCATGGAGTTCGAACGCTATAAAGTCCGTACCGAAGATGGCGAGGCCAAGCCGTCGGATCGGTCGCCGAACCGTCTGCCGATCACCGAACTGGTAATGGAGACGAGCAACCAGGCGCGCGGCGAGTTGCTGTGGCGGATCGGCATGCCGGTCTCGGCGATCATTCTCGCCCTGATGGCGATTCCTTTGTCCTACGCCAATCCGCGTGCCGGGCGCTCGGCCAACATGCTGATCGCCATCCTTGTCTATGCCATCTACAGCAACATGATCTCGGTCAGCCAAGCCTGGGTGGCGCAAGGCAAGCTGTCGTTCGGGGTTGGCGTGTGGGCTGCGCATGCGCTTATGCTGCTGCCCCTGTTGCTGCTGTTCTACAAGCGGACCGTCGTGCGCATGCCGTGGCAGCGGGGGCGTGCCTGATGTTCCGCCTGCGTCTTTACCAGCGCTATCTCATGCGCGAAACCTTCGCCGCCATTTTCCTCGTGCTTGCGGCATTCCTTGCGCTTTTCAGCTTTTTCGACCTGATCAACGAACTGCGCAGTGTCGGCAAGGGTGGATATCAACTGGGCCATGCCGTGGTTTTCGTGGCCCTGAGCCTGCCCGGGATGATCTACGAGTTAATCCCCATCGCGGTGCTGATCGGCAGTCTGTATGCGTTGTCGACATTGGCGCGGCACTCGGAGATTACTGTTCTCCGCGCTTCCGGACTGGCGACGCGCGACCTGCTGATGACGCTGTTCCGGGTTGCCGGCCTGCTCGCCTTGCTGACCATGCTGGTCGGCGAGGGTCTGGTGCCGTTTTCCGAACGCATGGGTCAGGAACTGCGGATCAAGGCGCTGAGCAACGTCATCGCCCAAGGTTTCGAAACGGGTCTTTGGGTCAAGGACGGGCGCAATTTCATCAATATTCGCAAGGCCACGCCCGATGCCCGGCTGCATGGGCTGCGCATCTATAAATTCGATCAAGCGAATGCGCTGGAATCGGTGACTGATGTCGAGGAGGCCGAGTTCCAGCCGCCGGAACGCTGGCTGCTCAAGGTTGTCGTGCGCACCGTGCTCGCCGGTGATACGGCACGGGTCGAGCGCGTCGAAACTGCCGAGTGGCAGTCGGCGATAACCCCGGATTTACTGTCGGTTCTGATGGTCTCGCCGGAGCGCATGTCTTTGCCGGGCTTGATCAACTACACGCAGCACCTTTCCGACAACCGTCAAAAGACCGAGCGTTACGAGATCGCAATCTGGAAAAAGCTGGTTTATCCGCTGGCGGCTTTCGTCATGGTGGCGCTGGCTCTGCCCTTCGGCTACTCGCATAACCGGGTGGGGGGCGTGAGCCTCAAGATCTTCGCCGGGGTCATGCTGGGTATTCTGTTCTACGCCCTGAACGGCCTGTTTTCGAACCTCGGCGTGATCAATTCGTGGCCGCCTTTCGCCAGCGCAACGGCACCTTCAGCCATGTTCCTGCTGGCCGCGATCGGGATGCTGTGGTGGGTGGAGCGTCGCTGAGGCAACGCGTCGTTCATTTCTTGGTGGTGAAAACGATGCGGGTGCCGGCGATCCGGTCGTGCAGGAACTGCCGGTCCTTGTCGAAAAGCGCCCAGAGGATGCCCGCTCCGCACAACAATATGCTCGGCCACGCGGCCAGATAACGCAGGACTGCCTGCAACGGACGCAGGTTTCCGCCGTCTTCACTGACCAGGAGCAGCTTCCACGTTTTCATCGGTAGCGTCTGTCCTCCGCTCAGCCAGAACCACACGAAATAAAGCATCAGCAATACCAGCACATGCAGCCAAAGCAGTTTGCCGGATACTGCCAACCCGAACGCATTGAGCACGATCTGGGGCAGGAGAAATCCGATCAGCAGTACGGCAAAGACGACCAAGCTTTCATAGAGCATGCTCGTTAGACGCCGAGTGATGCCGGGTGTTACTTCCCGCATCAATTCTTGCCGGGCTCGGTCGCTGGCTGGGCGGCAGGCGCCGTTTCAGTGTCTGCGGCCACTTGTTCCTGTGCTGCCGGCGCTGGTTCGACAACCGGCGGTGGCGCCAGCAGTTGCGATGACTTGCCTTCCTGCCTCACCCGCTGCTTTTCCTCATGTGGCAGATTCGAATACGCTTCCCATTTCTGCTTGACTGCCTGCTTCTGCTCGGAAGGGAGCTGATTGAACTCCTTGTAGGTATCCCTGATCTTGGCGCGCTGTTCGGGGGTCAGAGTCGCCCACTCGCGCATGCGGTCCTGCACGCGCCGCTGCTCTTCCGGTTTCATGGCGGGATAGCGCTCGGCAATGCCCAGCCACTTCTTGCGGCGAATATTGTCGAGTTTGTCCCATTCCGCCGCGAGCGGCGCCAGAATGGCTTGTTGTTGCGTGCTTAGAAGGCTCCAGCCGGGTTGTGGCGGGGTGCCTATGAATGCGGTGGTGGGCGGCTCGGCGGCAAGCGGTCCGGACAGCGCCAGACTGAGAATTACTCCGCCGATGTATCGTCTTTTAACCATTCGAAGAAGTCGTTATCCAGAAAGGCCTCGGGGGGCAGATCATCGGCAAGCAGCGCACTGTCCACTTCTTCAAGTGCCGTAATGTAGTTCACGCTGTCCAGATAGAAAGAAATCCACATGCCCAGCAGCAACGCCAAGACGGCAAGTATTTGCCGCATGTGGCGGTTGTCCGTTGTGAAACGGAAGCGGGATGCGTTGTGGCCCGCCAACACCATCTGCGGCACTGCTAGCTTCTGGCGCGACAGCGCCAGATGGCGAGCAGCCTCCAGACGTCGCGCGGAGGCCGGGGAAATGTTTTTCAATCCGTGGTTCAGCGCCTGCCGAACTCGCAATGCATAACGTTCTTCGTTCATAGCTTTATACCTCTTGCCGACAGGGCGGTTGCCAGCGCGTGGGTTGCGCGCGAACAATGGGTCTTGACACTGCCTTCTGAGCAGCCCATCGCCGCTGCGGTCTCAGCGACGTCCATGTCTTCCCAATAACGCATGAGGAAGGCTTCCCGTTGACGCGCCGGCAATTTTTTAATTTCGTCGTCGATGGCCGTAAGGGTCTCTGCCTGCAGGAGCTTGCTTTCCGGGGTGAGGGGACCATGCGGCCCCTCGTCGGCGGCGAGTGTCTCCAGCGGGTCGTGGTCTTCCTCGCCATCGGGCGAAAAGGCGGACAACACGGTAGTCCACATCGAACGGACCTTGCTGCGCCGGTAAAAGTCGCGAATCGTATTCTGCAGGATACGCTGAAAAAGCATGGGAAACTCTTCGGCCGGACGGTCGCCGTATTTTTCCGCTAGCTTGAGCATGCTGTCCTGAACGATGTCGAGCGCCCCTTCCTCCTCGCGCACGGCGAACATCGCCTGCTTGAACGCCCGGCGCTCAACGGATTCAAGAAAGAAAGCCAGTTCATTGGATGAGGCCAGGTTCGTGTCTTTCGGGAAAAGGCCTTAAGAAGCCTGTGGTTATGCTGTAACGCCTTGACCGAAGAGGGTCACTGCTTTAAGGTTACACGTTTTTCAGGCAACAGCTTTATTGGGCTAAAGAATGATGATCAGCGGTGCGGAAATTGTAATCAGGTGCCTGCAGGAAGAAAAGGTCGAATGTGTTTTCGGTTACCCGGGCGGGTCCGTGCTGCACATTTATGACGCGCTCTTCAAGCAGGATCAAGTCAAGCACGTGTTGGTCCGTCACGAGCAGGCGGCGGTACATGCGGCGGATGCCTACTCGCGCTCGTCGCAAAAGGTGGGTGTTGCGCTAGTGACTTCGGGGCCGGGCGTGACCAATACCGTAACCGGTATCGCTACTGCCTACATGGACTCGATTCCGATGGTGGTCATCACCGGCCAGGTGCCGACCCAGTACATCGGTCAGGATGCCTTCCAGGAATGTGACACGGTCGGCATTACCCGTCCCTGCGTCAAGCACAACTTCCTGGTCAAGGATGTAAATGATTTGGCGGTGACGCTGAAGAAGGCCTTCCACATTGCGGGAACCGGGCGTCCCGGTCCGGTCGTGGTCGATATTCCGAAGGATGTCACCGCTCAGGTGTGCCAGTTCGAGTATCCGAAGTCCATCCAGATGCGCTCTTACAACCCTGTGGTCAAGGGGCATCTCGGCCAGATCAAGAAGGCCGTGCAGATGCTTCAGGAAGCGAAGCGCCCGATCATTTACACCGGTGGCGGGGTCATTCTCTCCGATGCGGCACCCCAGTTGACCGAACTTGCGCACAAGTTGAACTTCCCGGTCACCAACACGCTGATGGGCCTGGGCGCCTATCCGGCCACCGATCGGCAGTTCGTGGGCATGCTGGGCATGCATGGCACTTACGAAGCCAACAACGCGATGCACTACGCGGATGTGATCCTGGCGATCGGCGCCCGTTTCGATGACCGCGTGATCGGCAACCCCGAGCATTTCGGCGAGGAAAAGCGCCGCGTCATCCATATCGACATCGATCCGTCGTCGATCTCGAAGCGCGTCAAGGTCGATGTGCCCATCGTCGGCAGTGTGGCTGATGTGCTCGACGAAATGCTCAAGCTGGTCGCCGGCGGCTTTACGGCCGATCCGGAAGTGGCCAACTGGTGGAAACAGATCGACGAATGGCGCGGTCGTGACAGTCTGCGCTACAAGCAGGATCAGTTGATCATGCCGCAGTACGTCATCGAAAAGCTTTATGAGGTGACTGGCGGCGATGCATTCATCACCTCGGACGTCGGTCAGCACCAGATGTTTGCCGCGCAGTATTACAAATTCGACAAGCCGCGTCGCTGGATCAACTCCGGCGGACTGGGAACCATGGGCGTCGGCCTGCCCTATGGCATGGGCGTCCTGCTTGCCCACCCGGGCGCGCCGGTCGCCTGCGTGACGGGCGAAGGATCGATCCAGATGTGTATCCAGGAATTGTCTACCTGCAAGCAATATGGTTTGCCGATCAAGATCATCAATCTCAACAATGGCATGCTCGGCATGGTCCGGCAGTGGCAGGAAATGTTCTATTCCAAGCGCTACTCGCAGTCTTATGTCACCTCGCTGCCCGATTTCGTCAAGCTGGCGGAATCCTACGGGCACGTCGGTATGCGCATCGAAAGGCCGGAAGATGTCGAGCCGGCGTTGCGCAAGGCGTTCACCGAGCACAAGGACGATCTGGTCTTCATGGATTTCATCATCGATCCGGCAGCCAACGTCTTCCCGATGGTGGCGGCCGGCAAGGGCCTGACCGAAATGATCCTCGCTGAAGATCTGTAAGCGGGGGAGGAAAAATGAACATGCGACATATCATTTCCATCCTGATCGAAAACGAATCGGGTGCGCTTTCCCGTGTGGCCGGGCTGTTTTCGGCGCGCGGCTACAACATCGAATCGCTGACCGTGGCGCCGACGGAGGATCCCTCGCTGTCCCGGATGACCATTCTGACCCGGGGTTCCGACGAGGTGCTTGAGCAGATTACCAAGCAGCTCAACAAGCTGGTGGATGTCGTCAAGGTGGTCGATCTTTCCGAGGCCGCGCATGTCGAACGCGAACTGATGCTGATCAAGGTTCGCGCCACCGGCAAGGACCGCGAGGAGATGAAACGCATGGCTGATATCTTCCGTGGCCGTATCATAGACGTCACCGAATCAACCTATGTCATCGAGTTGACCGGCGCCAGTGCCAAGCTCGACTCCTTCATCGCCGCGCTCGATGCCGGCCTGATTCTCGAAACCGTCCGTACCGGTGTCTGCGGAATCGGTCGCGGCGATCGTGTTCTTAAAGTCTGACTATCTGCAACCAAAGAGGATTTCATGAAAGTTTATTACGACAAGGATGCCGATCTCTCGCTGATCAAGGGCAAGAAGATCACCATCGTTGGTTACGGCTCCCAGGGCCACGCCCACGCACAAAACCTTAAGGATTCCGGTTGCAAGGTCACCGTTGGCCTGCGCAAGGGTGGCGTTTCCTGGAAGAAGGCCGAAGCGGCCGGCCTCAAGGTCGAGGAAATTTCCAAGGCCGTCAAGGGCGCCGATGTGGTCATGATGCTGTTGCCGGACGAAAACATCCCGCAGGTGTACAACGAGGAAGTCGGGCCGAACCTGAAAAAGGGCGCCGCCCTGGCCTTCGCGCATGGCTTCAACGTGCATTACAACCAGGTTGTGCCGCGCGAGGATGTCGACGTGATCATGGTTGCGCCGAAAGGCCCGGGCCACACCGTGCGCTCCGAGTACCTGAAGGGCGGTGGCGTGCCCTCGCTGATCGCCGTCTATCAGGACAAGACCGGCAAGGCCAAGGACATCGCCCTCTCTTACGCGGCGGCCAATGGCGGCACCAAGGGTGGCGTCATCGAGACCAACTTCCGCGAAGAAACCGAGACCGATCTCTTCGGCGAACAGGCTGTACTCTGCGGTGGTGCCGTGGAACTGGTCAAGATGGGCTTCGAAACCCTGACCGAAGCCGGATATGCGCCGGAAATGGCCTATTTCGAGTGCCTCCACGAGTTGAAGCTGATTGTCGACCTGATGTACGAAGGCGGCATCGCCAACATGAACTATTCGATTTCCAACAATGCCGAGTTCGGCGAGTACGTCACCGGTGGCGAGGTCATCAACGAGCAGTCGCGTGCCGCCATGCGCAATGCCCTGAAGCGTATCCAGAACGGCGATTACGCCAAGATGTTCATCCTCGAGGGGCGCACCAACTACCCGGCGATGACTGCACGTCGGCGCCTGAATGCGGTGCATCCGATCGAGACGGTCGGTGAAAAGCTGCGTGACATGATGCCGTGGATCAAGAAGAACAAGCTGGTCGACCAGACCAGAAACTGATCCTGAATCCTGTCAGGCACGGCGCCAATCATGGTGCTTGCGCCTGACGATACAGCCTTCGCTCCGGGCGGTGCGGGATACCGCACCGCCCTTTCTCATTGCGGAAAGCGCCGCTGGTGAAAAGGTGTATCCTTTTCGCCTGCCTTGACCGAACTGTCACAACAATGATCGAACGCAAGCCACGCAAGACGCTGTTCAATCCGGAACTCAAGCGCCGCGGCATTTATGTGCTGCCCAATCTATTTACGACGGCGGCGCTGTTTGCCGGATTCTTCGCCATCGTTCAGGCGATGCAGGGCGATTTCGAGCGCGCGGCGATGGCGATTTTCATCGCCATGGTGCTCGATGGCCTGGATGGGCGGGTGGCGCGCATGACCAATACCCAGTCGGCCTTCGGAGCGGAGTACGATTCGCTTTCGGATATGGTCAGTTTCGGCGCGGCGCCGGCGCTGGTCATTTATGAATGGGCGCTGCGTGACCTCGGACGCCTGGGCTGGATCGCCGCGTTCATCTACTGCGCTGGCGCGGCGTTGCGTCTGGCGCGCTTCAACACCACCCTGGAAGTCATGGACAAGCGCTATTTCCAGGGCTTGCCGTCGCCCGCCGCGGCGGCCTTGGTAGCCGGCCTGGTCTGGGTGATGATCACCAGCGGGATTTCCGGCAACGACGTGCGCTGGCTGGCCTGCCTGCTGACCCTCTTTGCCGGTATCACGATGATTTCCAATGTTCGCTACTACAGTTTCAAGGACGTCAACCTGAAGAAGAGCGTGCCGTTCTTCGTGATCGCCGCCATTGCAATGGGTTTTGCGCTGGTGGCCTACAGTCCCGAGATCGCCCTGTTCGGGTTCTTCGTCATTTACGGTTTGTCCGGCTATGCGCTGGCCGCGGTCGGCATGTTCAAGCGCAAAAGCCTTTGACGCTTCGGAGCAGAAAATGAAACAGCATCTGGTGATTTTCGACACGACCCTGCGCGACGGAGAGCAGAGTCCGGGTGCGTCAATGACCAAGGAAGAGAAGATCCGCGTTGCCCGTCAGCTCGAAAAGATGCGCGTCGATGTGATCGAGGCGGGCTTCGCCGCCGCTTCTCCCGGTGATTTCGAGGCCATCCAGGCAATCGCCCAAGCGATCAAGGATTCCACCGTCTGTTCGCTGGCGCGTGCCAACGAGAATGACATTCGTCGGGCGGGCGAGGCAATCAGGTCGGCGAATTCAGGCCGTATTCACACCTTCATCGCAACTTCGCCGATCCACATGGAAAAGAAGTTGCGCATGACTCCGGATCAGGTCGTCGAGCAGGCGGTCAAGGCTATCGGCTGGGCCCGGGAGTACACCGACGACGTCGAGTTTTCGGCCGAGGATGCCGGGCGCTCGGACGTCGATTTCCTGGTCCGGGTCTTCGACGCGGTGATCAAGGCCGGGGCGACGACGATCAATGTGCCGGATACCGTGGGTTACAACATCCCCTTCCAGTACGCCGAATTGGTAGGCCGCCTGATCGAGCGCGTGCCAGACTCGGACAAGGTGGTCTGGTCGGTTCATTGTCATAACGATCTCGGCCTGGCGGTTTCCAATTCGCTGGCGGCGGTGCTGGCCGGCGCCCGGCAGGTCGAATGCACGATCAACGGACTCGGCGAGCGGGCCGGCAATGCCGCGCTCGAGGAGGTGGTGATGGCGGTGCGCACGCGGAGCGACGTGTTTCCGGTCGAGACGCGCGTCGACACGACCCAGATCGTGCCGGCCTCCAAGCTAGTGTCGCAGATTACCGGTTATCCGGTGCAGCCGAACAAGGCAGTGGTCGGCGCCAATGCTTTCGCCCACGAGTCCGGAATTCATCAGGATGGCGTACTCAAGCATCGCGAAACCTACGAGATCATGCGTGCTCAGGATGTCGGCTGGGCGCAGAACAAGCTGGTTCTGGGCAAGCATTCCGGGCGCAATGCATTCAAGAGTCGTTTGCAGGAACTGGGCATCCAACTCGACAGCGATGAGGCCCTCAACTCGGCCTTTGCCCGCTTCAAGGAATTGGCTGACCGCAAGCACGAGATCTTCGACGAGGATCTTCACGCCCTGGTCTCCGACGAGGTGATCGCGCCCGAACAGGAGCACTACAAGCTCGTCTATTCGCATGTCTGCTCGGAAACCGGCGAGATGCCGCACGCCAAAGTCATTCTCAATATCGGTGGCGCCGAATTGAAAGGTGAGGCGGGTGGCGGCGGTCCGGTCGACGCGACCTTCAAGGCGATCGAGAACGTCGTCGGCAGCGGAGCGGAACTTCTGCTCTATTCGGTCAATGCCATCACCACCGGTACCGATGCGCAGGGTGAGGTCACGACGCGGCTGTCAAAAGGCGGGCGCATCGTCAATGGCAATGGTGCGGATACCGACATCGTCATCGCCTCGGCGCGTTCCTACCTGAATGCCCTGAACAAGTTGTACTCGACGCCGGACAAGGTGCTGGCTCAGGGCGGTGTCTGATCGGCAGGCGTGCCTCAGCCTGCTGGCGCGGCTATTTCTTCCCGTGGGCCGCGGGTGGCGCGAATGTAGAGAATGACCGAAACGAAGAGTATGGCGGCGAGCAATGTTTCGCCGATCGCCAGTCTTTGCGACAGGCCGCTGTCGCTGGTCGCCCGGACCAGGCCCTCGAGCAGGTAGAACTGTACGAACAGGGAAACCCACTTGTACGTATAGCGCTTGCCGCGCAGGATTCCGAACAGTGGCGCGAGCAGCAGGACCGCTTTCAGGACCAGCCATGATCCGCCCGGCTTGAGCGGCGCCCACCAGAGTTCCCATCCGAGGGTGAGAAAGATCAGTGCAATCAGGCTGGTGCTGGCGGCAAGCCGGTAATATCTGGCAGTCACGGTCGACTCAGTTTCATGGCAATATTTGCCAGCCGCCAGCCTTGGGCGAAGGCGAGCCGGTTTTCACTGTCGGAAAGCACGGGATTGCCGCTGGCGCCGGAAACATGGCTGGCGCCATAGGGGGTCCCGCCTTGCTGCGTGTGGCTGATATCGGGCTCGGTGAACGGCAGGCCCATGAGCAACATGCCGTGGTGGATGAGGGGCAGGGCCATCGAAAGCAGGGTCGATTCGTTGCCGCCGTGCTGGCTGCTGCTCGAAGTGAAGACGCAGGCCGGCTTGCCGACCAGCGTGCCGTTTTGCCAGGCGGCGATAGTGCCATCCCAGAAGTATTTCAGCGGCGCGGCCATGTTGCCGAAGCGGACCGGGCTACCGAGGGCCAGGCCGATGCATTCGTCGAGGTCGGCGGCTTCGACGTAGGGTGCACCGGAGTCCGGAACCGCAGGTTCTGCCGTTTCGCAGACGGTCGAAACCCGGGGTACGGTGCGTAACCGCGCCTGAACGCCGGGAACCGATTCGATCCCGCGCGCGACTCGCTCGGCGAGTGCGCGCACCGAGCCGCGGTGGCTGTAATAGAGAACGAGGATATCGTGCATGGTCGGCTATTATACGGCCCCATGCAGACTCACTCCCGATATCGCCGGCTGGCGCCGAAACCGGGGGTGCCGGCGACGATCTTCCGGCGCTTCCGCACCGAGAACATGATGCAGACCAGTTCCGCGCTGGCGTTTACGACGCTGTTGGCGCTGGTTCCGCTGGTAACGCTCATCCTGTCCGTTGCCGAGGCGGTTCCCTATCTGAACCTGTTGCTGACCCGGCTCGAATTGCTGATTCAGGGATCGCTGCTGCCAAGCGGAACGGCGAGCACCATTTCCGGCGGCATCGTCCGGTTTTCGCACCGTGCGCAGCAGTTGACCGTAGCGGGCATCGCTTTTCTGAGCATTACGGTCTTCATTCTGATGCACACCATCGAACGTGCCTTCAATCACCTCTGGCAGGTCAAGCCGCGTCCTTTTCTGACCCGTCTCAAGCTTTATCTTTTCGCGATGCTGGTGTGGCCTTTCGTTCTCGCCGCGGTGGCGGCGGCCATCTCGTTTGCCGTCACCACCTCGCTTGGCTTCATCGAGGAAACCGAATGGGTCCGCCGGATGACGTTCAAGTCGATGTCGGTGCTTGTCCTCGGCCTATTTTTTTCATTTCTCTATTACGCGGTGCCGAATGCACCGGTTTCACGGCGCGGCGCATTGTCAGGCGGGCTGTTCGCCACCCTGGCCTTTGCATTCATGCAGAAGCTCTTCGAGTGGTACCTCGCCAGTTCAGCGATTCTGAAGAGTGTTTACGGCGCTTTTGCGGCCTTCCCGGTTTTTTTGATCTGGCTGCACCTGAGTTGGGCCGTCGTCCTGTTCGGGGGGCTGATCGCCGCTACGACTTCTCGCCCGGCGCGACGCTGAAGACCTCGATGCTCGAGGTCTGTTCAGTGAGCGCGGTCGGATGTACCTCGCGTATCCCAAAATTGTCCTGCTCGACCAGCAGGATCAGGCTGCCCTGGTGCTCGTCGAGTTTGCCGGTTGCCGCGACCAGTGCCGGCAGTTCCCTCAGCGGCGGCATTTCCGGAAGGATCAGTGCCGAGAGATTGCCATTCTCGAGTTCAAGCGGCCGAATGACTTCGGCGGCAATCGCGTGCGAAGCCAGTTGCTGTATGCCGAGTTCGATGTGCTCCGGATTTTCGGAAATTGCCCAGCGTACGATGCCGACATGCCAGTTCGGTGTCGCCTCGGCGCGCTCACCCGTCGGCTGAACGGCAACGATGTCGCCGACCCGCAGATGCGATGTCAGTCCCGTCATGTGCATCAGCGAATACCCCTCGGGGCTTTCGTTGGTAACCATCCATTCGCTGATCTGCCCCCCCTTTGCCGGATAGCGGATCAGTTGCCAGAGTTGTTCGAGTCCGGCGCACAGATTGACGCGATAGGACTGGCGGCGGCGCGGATAGCGACGCTTTGCCGGTTGCCCCCAGAACCTGCCGAGACGGCGCAGAACCCCGCGCCCGGCCGGCGTGTCGGCAAAGTCGGGGAGTCCGAGGCTGCTCGCCGGCGCCCCTTGATTCAAGGCGGCCAAGCGTCCGCGCGTGTCGCGAGCGACGAGATCGCAGGCGAAATAAAGGGCGAGGATATCGCTGGGCGGCGGACGTCGCTCCAGGGCATTAGCCGGAACGTCCTGATCGAGATCGAGCCAGAACACGCCGCCACGATCCAGCGGCGGGGTTTCAAGAATGTCTACCGACTTGACGCAGCAGGCGATGTAGTCGGTGATGAAATCCAGTTCGACCGAACAGAAAGATGCTGGCTGGGCAATTGCCGCCAGAAGAATATGAATGTAGATCTGCTGGATGCTCGGCGCGTCGTCCGCACCCGGGGTTTCGGCAATGCCGAGGCGGCGGGCGGTGCGGTAGGCGGCGTGTAATTTCTGCCAGATGCCGACACCGTTGGGTGCGGCGACCAGATGGCTGATGCGGATATGCCAGGCGATGCATTGCATGACCAGGCGGAGCGTATGTTGCGGCGCATGTTGTGGCGCCGTACTCTGCGGGTCGAAGAGTTCCGAGAGGGTATTGAAGTACTCCTGGATCAGTGTTTCCAACAGTTCCTGGATGATGCCGATGCGTTGCCGCAGATTGCGCGAAACCGGAAGCCTGACTTCGTGGAGCGCGGGCAGTTCGGCGGTGACGACGCGTTCCACATGCTTGAAAAGGAGATCAAGGAGCTTGACGCGCTGGCTGGTCGGGGTCGGGGATTCGCGCAGCAAGAGTACTTGTTGATGCACTTCCTCGGCATCGCTCGAGCCGGTTCTGCCATGGGCGACCGCGAGCCACTTCAGGACGGCCTTGGCTTTGCCGTCGATGGGTGGCGAAGAGGAAAAGTACAAATCGTCAGACATATTCGTCACGCAGAATAAACAATCTTCGGCGATTTCGCTACGGGAGAATGACCGGTGGCCGATGGGCCGGCATGAATGGTCGATTACGCTTGGGAACGTCTCCTCGAGGCCGCTCTAAGTGGTTTGATTTTCCTTGATTTGGCGCTATAATCTCCGGTCTTTTTTCCAGCAACGAAAGAATTTCCATGGTTGTCATCCGTCTTGCCCGCAGCGGCGCCAAGAAGCGTCCCTTCTACAACATGGTCGTGACCGATTCCCGCAATCGCCGCGATGGTCGTTTCGTCGAGCGTATCGGTTTCTACAATCCGGTTGCTTCTGGCAATGCCGAAGCACTGCGCGTCGCCGTCGATCGCCTGAGCTACTGGCAGCAGAACGGCGCCCAGCTGTCGCCGACGGTTGCCCGTCTGGTCAAGCAACACGCCGCCCAGCAGGCCGCCTGAGTAGTCGCTTGGCTGGCGACGACATCGTCGTTCTGGGTCGGCTGGCCGACCCTTACGGGATGCAGGGCTGGCTAAGGTTGTATCCCTTTGCCGATGATCCGCTGGCCTGGGGAAAAATGCCGGTCTGGTGGCTGGGCAAGGAAGGCGGACCATGGCGCGAATACGGGCTGAAAGGCCTGAAGGCGCATGGCGAGGGTCTGGTGGCACTGCTCGATGGTGTGCCGGACCGGACTGCGGCAGAAGCAATGAAGGGTTTTCTGGTCGGGGCGCCGCGGACTGCGTTGCCGAAAACCGAAGAAGATGAGTTTTACTGGGCCGACTTGATCGGCCTCGAGGTCATCAACACCGTCGGTGAGCGCCTGGGCAAGGTGGCCGGGTTGATCGAGACGGGTGCCAACGCCGTGTTGCGCGTCGTTGGCGATGACGCAAGCGAGCGTCTGCTGCCTTTCGTTGCGGCGGTGGTGCTGGCGGTCGAGAAGGAAGCGGGACTGATCCGTGTGGAGTGGGGCAGCGACTGGTGATCCGGTTCGACTGCATCAGCATTTTTCCGGAGATGTTCGCGGCGGTAACGGAAAGTGGTATTACCCGGCGGGCGCTGGAAGAACAGCGCTGGGTGTGGCAAGGCTGGAATCCGCGGGATTTCGCCGAGAACGCCTGGCGTCGGGTGGATGATCGTCCCTTCGGCGGCGGACCGGGCATGGTGATGCAGCCGGGGCCGCTGGAAAAGGCGATCGCTGCCGCGAAGTTGAAGCAGCGCGAGGTGGGGCTGGCGAAGAGCCTAGTCATCTACCTGTCGCCGCAGGGCGCGCCGCTCACCCATGAACGGGTGATGCAGCTGGCGACCGGCGACGAAGGGCTGATCCTTCTTTGCGGTCGCTATGAAGGAATTGACGAGCGATTGATCGAGCGCTGCGTCGATGAAGAGATTTCGATCGGGGATTTTGTGCTCTCCGGCGGCGAGTTGCCGGCGATGGCGTTGATCGATGCCGTTGTCCGCCAGTTGCCGGGCGTGTTGGGAGATGCCGCTTCGGCGGTCGAGGATTCGTTTGTCTCGGGTCTGCTGGATTGTCCGCATTACACGCGGCCCGAGCTGTATGAAGGTCAGGCAGTACCGGAGGTTTTGCTGTCCGGTGACCACAAGAGAATTCGTCGCTGGCGGCTGAAACAGTCGCTGGCGCGAACCCGGAAGCGCCGGCCGGATTTGCTGGCGCACCGCGTGATGAGCGCGGAAGAGACGCAACTCCTCACGGAAATAATCGGAGAGGAGCAATGCGGTGAGCAAGTTTTATAAATTCAAGGAACTCACATGAACCTGATTGAACAACTGGATCAAGAAGAAATTGCCCGTCTGGGCAAGACCCTCCCCGACTTCGCGCCCGGCGACACCATCGTCGTCCAGGTCAAGGTCAAGGAAGGCAACCGCGAGCGCCTGCAGGCCTACGAAGGTGTCGTCATTGCCAAGCGCAATCGCGGCCTGAACTCGGCGTTCACCGTGCGCAAGATTTCATCCGGCGAAGGCGTCGAGCGTACCTTCCAGACCTATTCGCCGCTGGTCGCTTCGGTCGAAGTCAAGCGTCGCGGCGATGTCCGTCGTGCCAAGTTGTACTACCTGCGCGAGCGTTCGGGCAAGTCGGCGCGGATCAAGGAAAAGCTGACGCGCAAGTCGGCCGCTTAAGCGGCTTATTGCGGTTCAAAGCAGAAGGGGCGCCGTGGCGCCCCTTTTTGGTTTTGGCCCGAAATCGGGTGTCGACCGCAACAGGAGTTTTTCAGGCCTGCCTTTTGTCCTTCTCGATCAACGCATAGGCCGAATGGTTGTGGATCGACTCGAAATTCTCCGATTCCACCACGTAGGCGTCGATGCGGCCTTCGGCGTTGAGGCGGGCGGCGACGTCGCGGACCATGTCCTCGACGAACTTCGGATTGTCGTAGGCGCGCTCGGTGACGAATTTTTCGTCGGGGCGCTTGAGCAGGCCGAACAGTTCGCACGAGGCCTCGGATTCCACCAGTTGCACCAGTTCCTCGATCCAGACGAAATCGTTGGTACGGGCGGTGACGGTAACGTGCGAGCGCTGATTGTGCGCGCCACGCTCGGAGATTTTCTTCGAGCACGGGCAGAGACTGGTGACCGGCACGACGACCTTGACCGAGGTGATGATGTCGTTGCCCGAAATGTCGCCGATGAAGGTGACGTCGTAATCCATCAGGCTCTGGACGCCGGAAACCGGGGCGGTCTTGTTGATGAAGTAGGGGAAATTCATCTCGATGTGGCCGGTTTCGGCTTCGAGCTTGGCGATCATATCGCGCAGCATCACCGGGAAGTTCTCGACCGAAATCTCGCGTTCGTGGCTATTCAGGATCTCCACGAAGCGCGACATGTGGGTACCCTTGAAGTTGTGCGGCAGGCCGACATACATGTTGAACAAGGCGATGGTGTGCTGGATGCCGGCCGACTTGTCCTGCACCTTGATCGGGTGACGGATAGCCTTGATACCGACCTTGTTGATGGCGATCTGGCGGGTGTCTGCGGTATTTTGAACGTCGGGGATGGGGCAGGTAAGGTTATTCATGTGTGCTGTTCTATCCAGATTGTTGTGTATTGACGTGGGCGCGCACTGCGCGAACGATGCCATCCTTGTCGAGGCCCAATTCAGCCAGAAGCTGACCCTGTTCGCCGTGATCGATGAAACGGTCGGGCAGGCCAAGGCGCAGTAGTGGCATCCTGATCCCCCGTTCGGCAAGCACGCGTTCGATTTCCGAACCAGCGCCGCCAATGACGGCATTTTCTTCGATGCTGACCAGCAGGGAATGGTTCCCGGCCAGTTGAACAATCAGTTCAGCATCAATCGGCTTGACGAAACGCATGTTGGCGACGGTGGCATCGAGTTCGTCACCGGCAGCGAGGGCGGGGGCGAGCAGGCTGCCGAAGGCGAACAGCGCGACCCCCTTGCCGTGGCGGCGGATTTCTCCTTTGCCCAGCGGCAGGGTATCCAGAGTCATCGCCGGTACGCTGCCGCTGCCGCCGCCGCGCGGGTAACGGACCATGCTCGGGCAGTCCAGAGCGAACGCGGTGGACAGCATCGCGCGGCATTCGGCTTCGTCGGCCGGCGTCATGACCACCATGTTGGGGATACAGGTGACGAAGGAAAGGTCGAAGGTGCCGTGGTGCGTCGGGCCATCGGCGCCGACCAGACCGCCGCGGTCGACCGCGAAAACTACCGGTAAATTCTGCAGCGCGACATCATGGATCAACTGGTCGTAAGCGCGCTGCAGGAAGGTCGAATAGATGGCGACCACCGGTTTCAGGCCTTCGCAGGCAAGACCGGCGGCAAATGTGACGGCATGCTGCTCGGCGATGCCGACATCGTAATAGCGATCCGGGAACGCCTCGGCGAAGCGGACCAGGCCGGAACCTTCGCGCATGGCCGGGGTAATGCCGATCAACCTGCCGTCGGCCTTGGCCATGTCGCACAGCCAGTCGCCGAAAACCTGGGTGTAGGTCAGCTTGCCCGGGCTCTTGCCGGCCTTGATGCCTTCGCCGGGCGCGAATTTGGCCACGCCGTGATAGAGGATCGGGTCGGCCTCGGCCAGTTTGTAGCCCTGGCCCTTCTTGGTGATGACGTGCAGGAACTTCGGTCCCTTGAGCTTCTTCAGATTCTCCAGCGTCGGGATCAGTACGTCGAGATCGTGGCCGTCGATCGGGCCGAAATAGTGGAAGCCGAATTCCTCGAACAGCGTGCCGGGGGCGATCATGCCCTTGACGTGCTCCTCGGCGCGGCGAGCCAGTTCGAGCAGCGGCGGCGCCAGTTCGAGCATGTGACGGGCGCCCTCGCGGGCTGCGTTGAAGGTCTTGCCGGACATCAGGCGGGTCAGGATGTTGTTCAGCGCACCGACCGGCGGCGAGATCGACATCTCGTTGTCGTTGAGGATGACCAGCATGTCGGCATCGGCGACGCCGGCGTTGTTCATCGCCTCGAATGCCATGCCGGCCGACATCGCGCCGTCGCCGATGATGGCGATCGCCTTGCGCGCCTCGCCCTTGTGCTTGGCGGCCAGCGCCATGCCGAGGGCGGCGGAGATCGAGGTCGACGAGTGGCCGACGCCAAAGGTATCGTAGGGACTCTCGCTGCGCTTGGGGAAGCCGGAAACGCCGCCGTGCATGCGCAGGTGACTCATCCCCGCGCGGCGGCCGGTCAGGATCTTGTGGGCGTAGCACTGGTGGCCGACGTCCCAGACCAGGCGGTCCTCCGGCGTATTGAAGACGGCGTGCAGGGCGATGGTCAACTCGACGGTGCCGAGGTTGGACGACAGATGGCCCCCGGTCTGCGACACCGAATCGATCAGGAAGGCGCGCAGTTCGGTCGCCAGTTGCGGCAATTGCTTGCGTTCCAGCCGGCGCAGGTCGGCCGGGCTGTTGATGGTTTCAAGCAAGGAGAAGGCGCTCATTTCAGAATTGCCGGTGACAGATGAAGTCGGCCAGCTGGGTCAGGCGCGTCGCGCGCTCGCCGAAAATTGAGAGGGCGGCGAGGGCATCGCTGCGCAGTTCGCCGGCGTAGACGCGGGCGGCATCAAGGCCGAGCAGGCTTACGTAGGTCGGCTTCTCGGCGGCTTCGTCCTTGCCGGCGGTCTTGCCCAGTGTCGCGGTGCTGGCGGTGCAGTCGAGGATGTCGTCCACGACCTGGAAGAGCAGGCCGGCGCGCTTGGCGAAGCGGTCGAGCTTGCCGCGTTCGTCGGCCGACAGCGGCTGGCCGGCGAGGGCGCCGAGCAGCACGGCGGCGCGGATCAGGGCGCCGGTCTTCAGCGCGTGCATCAGTTCGAGTTCAGGCTGGTCGAGCGCCTCGCCGACCGCAGCGAGGTCGAGCGCCTGGCCGCCGGCCATGCCGCGCGAACCGCTGGCATGGGCGAGCAGGGCGATTATTTCAAGTTGCTGTTTCGGCTCGCCAATCGGCTGGCTGGCGAGCAGTTCGAAAGCCAGGGTCTGCAGGCTGTCGCCGACGAGCAGGGCGGTCGGCTCGTCGAACTCTACGTGGCAGGTCGGGCGGCCACGGCGCAGCACGTCGTCGTCCATGCACGGCAGGTCGTCATGCACCAGCGAATAGGCGTGGATCAGTTCGACGGCGCAGGCAACGATTTCGAGCTTTTCCGGTGTCGCTCCGCTCAGTTCGCCGGCGGCAAAGGCGAGCAGTGGCCGGACGCGCTTTCCGCCGCCGAGCGTGGCATAGCGCATCGCGTCGTGCAGGCGCGCGGGGATGCTTTCGGCCGGCGGCAGATGCCGGGCCAGTGCGTTCTCGACGCGGGCCTGCGTGGCGGCCATCCAGTCAGCGAAAGCAGTGGTGCTCACTGCCCCTCCAGATTATCGCGGTCGACGTCCCGGAACTGGCCATTTTCGAGGATGCGAATCTGCTGTTCGGCATCGGCCAGCTGCGTCTGGCAATGCTTCATGAGTTCCATGCCGCGGCGGTAGGCGGCGATCGAGGCTTCGAGTTCGAGCTTGCCATCTTCCATGCTGTGCACGAGGTTCTCGAGTTCGGCCAGCGCGGCCTCGAATTTCATGTCGACGACAGGGGCTTGATCCATATCAACCGGGTTCGGGGAAACAAGCGAAAATACCCTATCAGGGGGCTTCAGGTCAAATTCAGGGAAGGGTAGAATGCCCTTTTGAACCCTGCTGGAGGCGTGGAATGTCCGACGTGGCGACCTTGTCCCGTTTGGCCCCCGCAGTTTCCCAACTGCCGGTCGACTGGTATTTCGACGAGAAGATTTTCGAGCTGGAGAAAAAGCTGATCTTCGATGCCGGTCCCGGCTACGTCGGACATCAGTTGATGGTGCCCGAAGCAATGGATTATCGTTCGCTGGAGTGGCGCGACCACGGCCAGTTGCTGCTCAACGGCGGCAGCGAGGGCTTCTGGCAGATGTCCAACGTCTGCCGCCACCGCCAGGCGATCATGCTGCAGG
>Ga0209310_1000969_pt1 | contig 24914 bp, 21 predicted proteins | sample AD_UKC030_MetaG_FD_184415 | JGI IMG/M metagenome (GOLD analysis project Ga0209310, IMG submission 184415) | Active sludge microbial communities of municipal wastewater-treating anaerobic digesters from USA - AD_UKC030_MetaG (SPAdes) (version 2) | ecosystem: Engineered > Bioreactor > Anaerobic >...
CACCTCCAGCGCGCTGCGCTGGGCCGGTTCCGACAAGGCATGGGTGTCCTTGCCGAGAAACAGCGGCCCGGTGATGCCTTGCGCCTTGCGGTATTCGCACACGGCTTGCGTGATGGCGAGAATGTGCGCCTCGTTGAAACTGCCATTGAGGGCGCTGCCACGATGGCCGCTCGTGCCGAAGGCGACGCGCTGGGCGGGCTGGCCGACATCGGGCTGGTTGAAATAGGCGGCCAGCAGGGCGGGTATATCGGTCAGGACATCGAGCGGCGCGGGTTGGCCAGCAAGCGGGTGAGTCATTTTTAGTCTCCGGGAGCGTCAAAATTATTTATAGTGCAATTTTACGTCGCCTGAGCCGGATGCGAACCGTTACTCGGATGGGGTTTTTCATTTGGCAAACCGGACGGCTGCGACCATAGAAGCAAAGGCTGGCCATTGGGTCGACTGTCGGAAACAGCCATTTTCCAGATTTTTCGTTAAGTTATGCGCATTCAACCCGAATGCCCAGGTAAAGGAGAGTCACCATGTTCAAGGGAATCCTGATCACCAAGGATGAATCCGGCTACCAGGCCGCCGTGCAGCAGATCGATGATGCTGTGTTGCCCGAAGGCGACGTGACGGTGCGTGTCGAGTGGAGCACGCTCAACTACAAGGACGGCCTGGCGCTGACCGGCAAGGCGCCGGTCGTGCGGCGTTTCCCGATGATTCCCGGCATCGATTTCGCCGGCACTGTCAGCGCGAGTTCGAACCCGGCGTGGAAGGCGGGTGATCGCGTGCTGCTCAACGGTTGGGGCGTCGGCGAAACGCATTGCGGTGGCTTGGCCGAGGTGGCACGGGTCCGCGGCGAATGGTTGGTGTCGCTGCCGGCCGCGTTCACGGCGCGCCAGGCGATGGCCATCGGCACTGCCGGTTACACCGCCATGCTCTGCGTGCTGGCGCTCGAAAGGCACGGCATCAAGCCGGCCGACGGCGAGATTCTGGTCACCGGGGCCAACGGCGGCGTCGGCGGCGTGGCCATCGCGCTGCTGTCCAAACTCGGTTACACGGTGGTGGCGTCGACCGGCCGTCCCGCCGAAGCCGAACACCTGAAGGCGTTGGGCGCGACGGATGTCATTGAGCGCGGCGAACTGTCCGCGCCGGGCAAGCCGCTCGGTAAGGAACGCTGGGCCGGCGTCGTCGACACCGTGGGCAGCCAGACGCTGGCCAACGCCTGTGCGACGACCAAATATCGTGGCGCCGTAGCCGCCTGCGGGCTGGCCGGCGGCATGGATTTCCCGGCGACGGTGGCGCCGTTCATCCTGCGCGGCGTCACGCTGTACGGCATCGACAGCGTGATGGCGCCGCTGGCGGTGCGCCAGGAAGCCTGGACGCGTCTGGCGCGGGATCTCGACATCGCCAGGCTCGACGCCATGACGACCGAAATCGGCCTCTCGGAAGCCATCGCCACTGGCGCCAGCCTGCTTGAAGGCAAGGTGCGTGGGCGCGTCGTCGTCGATATCAGCCGCTAAGCGGCGGGGCGATCAAGCAGCGAGCGGAATTTGGCCCTTTTACGGCGTCGACTCTGGGGCCAGCAACGCCCGGTGGGAAGCACCCTTGGGGTGTTGCTTCCATGGTCGCAGCAGGCCGATTTCCTGCGCCGTATCGTCGCCGATGACGGTGTCGGCAAGGCTGGCGGGGATTTCGGCGTGCCGATCATCGACCGGTGTGCGGCTGCCCATGATTTCCACCTTGCTTTGCGGCAGACGGGGGGGCTGAGCGCCGGCTCGGCGTAGCCTGCCGGGTAGATCGGCTGCAGCGTGGCGCGGACGCCAGGAAAGGCGCATGATCGGCCAATGTCCGAGCGTGGACGGCGGGCGCTTCAGGAGAGGGGTGTATGACAACCAGAATCAAGATTGCCGCGGCCGAAGTCCGGCTCGGCGATTTAATCTACAACGGTCTCGGCACTAGCAAACACCCAACCGATACTTGGGAAACGATCACCCAGATCAATGTGGTGGATGGCCTGATCTTGCTGATTACCGGCCGTCTCAGTGGTCCCCATGGCGAGTTCTGGTACGAGCCTGACGAACTCGTGACAGTGGTTCGCCACCCGCCCGAGGTGCCCGAGCCGGTGGTCGCCAAGCCCCACAACAAGCGCCCGCACGGGCACTAACCGCGGTTGCGTTCGGCAGCGTTTCAGCTAACGATTACGACCGCCTGGTTGTCCGTCCGGGCAATTGCCGATCAGGCGGAAATCGCAACTTCAGGTTCGGGCGTCTTCGCAGCATGTGCACTGCCCTCGGTCAGCAGGGCCAGCGCTGCATGCGCATGGTCCACGGCGTTACGTCCCAGACTGGTCAGATAACCGCCATCCTGCTGCGTAACCAGCCCTTTGTCGTACAGACGCCGGGTGGCAGAAATCACCTTGGCATCGGCCGTGTGGGTGTGAACCTTGAGGCCTTGTTGATTGGTCACCAGGTCGAAGCGAATCAGCATGTTCAGTTCATCGAGCAGTTCAGGCGTATAGGGCATGGTCAAATCTTTCAGTGGTTGGCGCGCTGTCGATTCTACAGCGGCTTTCGGTTGCCGATTTGGATGTCAGCATGTCCCGGGCCACCCTGGAAATCGGGGCGTTTGCCGGGTCATTAATGTGAACCGATACTGCCGAAATAGAGAGAGCATCCTGGGCGGACCCACCCTCTCGGCCAACTGCTGCCACGTGTTGTTTCCACAAAGCAGATATTGAAATGACTGCTGGACTTTCCATGGATAGTCCATGCGTCCGTTCCCCGAGTTTCCGGCAAGCATGGACCCTGTCTCATGTCGCTTGCAAGGCTTGATCAACGTCTGCCAGCAGGTCGTCGAGATCTTCAAGCCCTGCGGAGATCCGCACCAGTCCCTCGCTGATCATGTGGGCCGCACGCTCCTCGGGCGTGTAGAAGGAGTGCGTCATGCTGGCTGGGTGCTGCGCGAGGCTTTCGGCGTCGCCAAGACTGACTGCCCGGGTAATCAGCTGCAGCGCATTCATGAAGCGGCGGCCGGCCTCGATGCCACCCTTGAGTTCGAAAGCGATCATGCCGCCCGGGAGCTTCATCTGCCGCCGCGCCAGTTCGATTTGCGGAAACGTCGGCAGGCCGGGGAAGTGCACGACCTCAACTTTCGCATGCGCTGCCAGGAACTCGGCAATGCCTTGCGCGTTCTCCGAGTGGCGGTGCATGCGCAGCGAGAGTGTCTTGATCCCACGCAGGATCAGGAAGGCATCCTGGGACGACAACACCGCGCCGGTCATGTCCTTGAGGCCATAGAAACGTACCTGGTCCAGCGATTCCTTCGGCCCGACGATGGCGCCCGCAATCAGGTCGCCGTGGCCACCGAGGTACTTGGTCGCGGAATGCACGACATAATCGGCACCCAGTTCGATCGGTCGCTGCAGGTAGGGCGTGCAATAGGTATTGTCGACCACCACCTTGGCACCGTGGCGGCGCGCGATCGTCGATATGGCGGCAATGTCCACGAGCCGCATGTTGGGGTTGGCCGGCGACTCGAAGAAGACCACCTTGGTCGCGGGGCCGATAGCTCGCTCCAGGTTGGCCGGTTCGGTCATGTCGATATGGGTGATCTTGATGCCGAACTTTGCAAGGCCGTGGTTGAAGAAGCCAAAGGTACAGCCGTAGAGCGTCTTGTCGGCGATCACCTCGTCGCCCGGCTGCAGCAGCGTCCACAGCAGCGAGGTGGTTGCGCCCATGCCCGAGGCCGTGACCAGGGCTGCCTCTCCGCCTTCGAGGTCGGCAATGCGCTGCTCTAGCAGTACGGTGGTCGGGTTGCCGACGCGTGAGTAGACATAACCAGCCTGTTCGCCGGCGAAGCGCGCCGCGCCGTCCTCTACGGTCGGGAAGGTATAGGTGGAACTCAGATACACCGGAGGATTGAGTGCACCGTAGCCGGCATAGGGGTCATAGGCATGGTGGATGGCACGGGTGGCAAAGCCGGGCTTGCGGACAGTTATCGATTCGGCCATTTATGGTTATTTCCTTAATGAATTCGGGTTGTCTGATCTATGTATAATTTCGCACGCAGTGAAAAGACATGTAAACCGAATTGATTTCGGAGATAGACCGAAAAAATGATCCTGGACCGAATCGACACCGAAATTCTTCGACTCTTGCAGAATGACGCCCGGCTTTCAAACAAGCAGATCGCCGCTGCAGTCGGTCTGGCGCCATCAAGCGTGCATGATCGGATCAAGCGACTGTGGGCCGATGGCGTGCTGACCGGGTTCCACGCCGAGGTCTCGCCGCAGGCGATGGGGGTCGGTCTCGAAGCCTTGCTGATGATTGAGCTTGCCAAGCACGAACGCGCTACAGTCGACCGTTTCATGGACGACATTGTCGAGATACCCGAGGTGCGCTCGGCCCACCTGATCACGGGACGCTACGATTTGGTCGTTCATGTCGTGGCGCGCGATACGCGGCACCTGAAAGATCTCGCACTCGACCGCTTCACGAGCCGTGCCGGTGTGACCCGCATCGAGACTTCAATTATCTATGAGACGCGTACTCGGCAGGAGTTACCCAGGCTGGCATCCCCCCAGGTTCCCTGACAGTAATGAAGCTGACGAAGGCCTGGTCGGCTCACGTTGCTGCCACTCAGTTCGAGAAGCCGTGGGCGAGGTAAGCGGTCCGGCGACTACCCCGTCGATCGGCTCAACGCTATTCATCTCCGCATCAAATAATCGTTGACATTTGTCCAGGACAAACATAAGATTTGGACAACCTGACTGACTCAGTCAGGTGTTGACTGACAAACAAAGGAGATGACCATGACGCTGAATGAACTGATCAAGGCCCAGCAGCGCGCCGGCTTGCTGCCCGAACAATTCGAATTCCTGGAATCCTACGTGCCAGGCAGCCGCCTGCACGCGATCATCAACAACCCCAACGACGAAGGTATCGACGAAGGCTGATCTTCCAAAGTCAGGTCTGCCTGCAGGGGGAAAGCGGATGCCTTCCCCCTTTTTCATTTCTGACTGACTGGAAATGAGCCCCTTGCGGTAAAAATTGTCCTGGACATTTCAGCCTGTTGGGTAGTTGCCCTCCACCAGACACGGCGATCGTTTTCCGGCCGCGGGGTTCCGGTCGCCCAGTCGGCATCTTGCTTCGGTGGTTTGCATCGAACTGCTGCGGGAGACCGGGGTGGCAATCGCACTCTGCCGCTTTCTGTTCGTGTCCGGTGGCCAATGCCTGGCCGACCTGATTGGCGAAGTAGCTTATCATCTTCAATTCCGCTTCTCCTTCCACGCTCACGGATTGTGATACACCATCTCCTGAAAGCACAAATTTCGGGGGAAGCTCACTTTCTAATTTGCCGATTTTTACTGATTCATGCCGAGGGACAAACCAATGAACTTCAATATTTTCCGCGCACCGACTTTGTCGGCGCTTGCTGCGCTGTGCACCGTCGCGGGGGCTGCGGACGCAGCGGAGCCGAGCAACTGGCAACCTTTCGTTTCGGCGACCCCGGTATACCAGGGCAATGGCGACCTCGACAACGGCGGCCATTTCAGCATGAGCGGCGCTATCGTGCGCGGCGGCACCTCCTACAATCTGGGTGGCGGCAATCGCGCGGGCGTCACGCTCAATTAGGACTACTACGACTATTCGTTCTCCAACGCCAGCGCCTTCGGCACCTCCGCGCCGTGGGGCACGATGCAGCGCTATGGCGTGACGATACCGCTCTCGTTCGCCGTCGGCGACGGCTGGAACGTCGGTTTCGCCCCTTCGGCGGACTGGTTCAAGGAAAACGGCGCCAATACCGGCGACTCGCTGGTCTGGGGCGCCACGCTTTCCGGCGCCAAACGCTTTGAAAATGGCAATCGTCTCGGTCTCGGCGTTGGTGTTTTCTCGCAGATCGAAAAGACCAGCGTCTTTCCCTTCGTGATCGTCGACTGGCGTCTAAATGACCGCTGGCGCCTGATCAATCCGCTGCCCATCGGCCCGACCGGGCCGGCCGGCCTCGAACTCGACTACCGCTTCGATGGCGGCTGGACGGCTGGCGTCGGTGCTTCCTACCGCGTTTTGCGTTTCCGCCTGAGCGATAGCGGCCCGGTAAGCAACGGCGTCGGCCAGCAGAGCGGCGTGCCGTTCTTCCTGCGCGTGACGCGCAATTTCACCGACCAGATGGCGCTGCACGTCTACGGCGGCGTCGTGGCCGGCGGCAAGCTGCGCGTCGAAGACTCGTCCGGCGACAAGCTGCGCGAAGAAGATTTCGACCCGGCACCACTGTTCGGCTTGACCTTCGTCGGGCGCTTCTGAATCTTGGCATGATGTACATCCGAGCAATGCAAGCACTCTCTACCCGCAGGATTTAATCCGGCGACGTGCGACGTCGAGTGCTATCGCTACGCCAAAGGCAGCGATCTGGCCAAAATGCAAGTAACGACCAAACCGAATGGCAATTTTGAAGTCGAAATTAGCGACCCACTCCGATTGGCTGCGATCCAGAACTGCCCGTTGATATCGCCACGAAAGGAACCCCGGCATGACCCAGGAACAACAACACGCCATTCTCGCCATTTCACTCTTTGCCGCCTTCGCCGACGGCGCGAAGGACGATCGCGAACGTGAGCAGATTCGCGAATTGGCCGACTCACTCGGCAACGAAGCAAACGCACCCGACCTGCCCCGCCTCTATCAGGACGTACTGCTCAAGCGCGTCAACCTGGCCAGCACTGCCGCCGCGCTGACCAACCCCGACCATCGTCAACTCGCCTATGAAATGGCGGTCTGCGTTTGCGACGCCGATGGCCGGCAAAGCGAATCCGAGCAGCGCTTCCTGGCCGAATTGCAGGGATTGCTGGGACTCGATACCGGGCAGGCCCGGGCGCTCGGGCGCGACGCGGACGCCATTGCCGAAGTCGCTCACCTGCCAACTCCCGACACGGCGACCGCTGCGACCCGATCGGCTGCCGGCCCTGTCGTCGCGGCCATGCCCAACGTGCCGGAGAGCGAACTCGACAGGACGATTCTCAACAGCGCCATCCTCAACGGCGCGTTGGAACTTCTCCCACAGTCCTGGGCTTCGCTGGCCATCATTCCCCTGCAGGTCAAGATGGTCTATGGGATTGGCAAAGCCTATGGCGTTGAGCTTGACCAGGGACACATCAAGGAATTCATTGCCGCCGCCGGTGTCGGATTGACCTCGCAGTACCTCGAGCAGTTCGGCCGCAAGCTTCTGGGTGGCCTGCTCGGCAAAGCCGCCGGGGGATTCGCCGGCAAGATCGGCCAGACTGCGACCGGCATGGCGTTCTCGTTCGCCACCACCTACGCCCTGGGCCAGATCGCCCGGCGCTATTACGCCGGGGGCAGACAGATGAGTAGTGCTGTTCTTCGCGATTCCTTCCAGAACTTGCTGGGCCCGGCCAAGGAAATGCAGGCGCGCTATTTGCCCCAGATTCAGCAGACCGCCAGCGGACTGGATGCCGCCAAGGTGATGTCGCTGGTGCGCGGAGCGTAGTCGATACGCATTTTCCGGCACTCTACCGGAGATCGATGGCGTGGTCGTGCGATCGGCATGCCCACTGATATCTGGGCGGGGTGAGTTTTGCGGAATACGAACCCACCCCAGGATTTTTGCCCATTTTTCGGCGTCGACCGCTACAGGCGAATATTCGCCGCCAAGAATAAGCCCCCGGCTGACGGGGGCTTGGGGTTCCGGCCGGGTGGGCCGGTGGGGTGTCGCGGGAATCAGGCCTTGACCGGAATCTTGCCGATCCTGATCTGCCATTCCTTCGGCCCGGTGTTGTGTACCGAAGTACCGGATGAGTCGACCGCCACGGTCACCGGCATGTTCTCGACATCGAACTCGTAGATGGCCTCCATGCCGAGGTCGGCGAAGCCGACGACCCTGGCCGACTTGATGGCTTTTGCCACCAGGTAGGCGGCGCCGCCGACGGCCATCAGATAGGCCGACTTGTTGTCCTTGATTGCCTCAATGGCAACCGGGCCGCGCTCGGACTTGCCGACCATGGAGATCAGGCCGGTTTTCTCCAGCATCATCCGTGTGAATTTGTCCATGCGGGTGGCCGTGGTCGGGCCGGCCGGGCCGACGACTTCGTCACGGACCGGATCGACCGGACCGACGTAGTAGATGACCCGGTTGGTGAAGTCGACCGGCAGCTTCTCGCCCTTGGCCAGCATGTCGGCGATGCGCTTGTGGGCAGCATCGCGGCCGGTCAGCATCTTGCCGTTGAGCAGCAGTTTCTGGCCCGGTTTCCAGGCGGCGACCTCTTCCCTGGTCAGCGTGTCGAGATTGACCTGTGTTGCCGACTTGAGGTCCGGCGTCCAGGTGACGGCCGGCCAGTCTTCGAGCTTCGGCACTTCGAGCTTGGCCGGGCCGGAGCCGTCGAGGTGGAAATGGCAGTGGCGGGTCGCGGCACAGTTCGGGACCAGGGCGACCGGCAGGTTGGCGGCGTGGCAGGGGTAGTCCAGGACCTTGACGTCGAGCACGGTGGTCAGGCCGCCGAGGCCCTGGGCGCCGACGCCCAACGCATTGATTTTTTCCATCAGTTCGAGGCGCAATTCTTCCGGACGGGTCAGCTTGGCGCCCGTTTTTGCGTATTCAGCGGCCTTGGCTTTCAGTTCGTGGATGTCGACCGGGGCCATGATCGATTCCTTGGCCAGCAGCATGGCCTTTTCCGGTGTACCGCCGATACCGATGCCGATGATGCCCGGCGGGCACCAGCCGGCGCCCATTTCCGGAATCTTCTTCAAAACCCAGTCGACCAGGTCATCGGACGGGTTGAGCATGGCGAACTTTGACTTGGCTTCCGAGCCGCCGCCCTTGGCCGCGCAGATCACTTCGACGTGATGGCCGGGGACGATTTCGAAATGGACGACCGCCGGGGTGTTGTCCCTGGTGTTCTTGCGCGCGCCGGCCGGGTCGGCCAGCACCGAGGCACGCAGCGGATTGTCCGGGTTGGCGTAGGCGCGGCGCACGCCTTCGTCGATCATCTGCTGGATGCTCATGGTCGCATCCGGCCAGGTGACCTGCATGCCGACCTTGATGAAGACCATGCCGATGCCGGTGTCCTGGCAGATCGGGCGATGGCCTTCGGCGGCCATGCGCGAGTTGGTCAGGATCTGGGCGATGGCGTCCTTGGCGGCCGGGCTTTCCTCGCGCTCGTAGGCTTCACCCAAGGCCTTGATATAGTCCAGCGGGTGGTAGTAGCTGATGTACTGGAAAGCATCGGCGACGGACTGGATCAGGTCTTCCTGTTTGATGGCGGTCATGCGCAACTCCGGGTCAGTGGTGTTTTCTGCTTTGCAGGGCGAGGGTCTGGGTCATGGTCTTGTCTACGATCGCCATGGCCAGCGCGGAGAGAAGAAAAACGACGTGAATGATCACCTGCCACTGCAAGGTATGCTCGGTCAGGTTGGCGGCATTGATGAAGCTCTTGAGCAGATGGATCGACGAGATGCCGATGATCGCTGTCGACAGCTTGATCTTGAGAACGCCGGCATTGACGTGCGACAGCCATTCCGGCTGGTCGGGGTGATCTTCGAGATCGAGACGCGAGACGAAGGTTTCGTAGCCGCCGACGATGACCATGATCAGCAGGTTGGCGATCATGACGACGTCGATCAGGCCGAGGACGACCAGCATGACTTCGGTTTCAGTGAAGTTGCTGCCGGTGAAGGCACCATGCAAGAGGTGGCTCAGTTCGACCATGAACAGCCAGCAATAAACCGCCTGGGCGACGATCAGGCCGAGGTAGAGCGGCGCCTGAATCCAGCGGCTGGCGAAGATGAACGATTCGAGGAATTTGACTGAAGAGCGCATTGTCGATTCGGGTGCGGATGGGGCGCAAATTTTATCATGGTAGCAAGTCGCTCCGGGGTGCGATTTGTTGCGCCGCAGCGTGATTTCGTAAGCGCTTTGTAAGAGTATGAGCGTCTAATGTCGCGCTACCGCTGGCGAGGGGGAGCGAACGCTTTCCAGCTTGCGCGGCTTTACACAGTTCCGGATCGTTCCGGGGCACCATCGGTCGTTTCAACAAAATTGCGAAGTACCGCAGAGGAGAAGAATATGTCGAATGAGTCCGTGCAGCTTATTTATCCGTCCGAAGAAATGGTCAAGAATGCGGCGGTTTCGGGGATGGACGCCTACCGGGCGCTGTGCGCGGAAGCGGATGCCGACTACCCCGAATTCTGGGCCAAGCGTGCCCGCGAATTCATTACCTGGAAGCAGCCGTTCACCCAGGTGCTTGACGAGTCCAACGCCCCGTTTTTCAAGTGGTTTGCCGATGGCAAGCTGAACGTTTCCTACAACTGCCTCGACCGTAATGTCGAAGCCGGTCTGGGTGACAAGGTTGCCCTGATTTTCGAAGCCGACAACGGCGAAGTGACCAAGGTCACCTACAAGGAACTGCTGTCCAAGGTCGCCAAGTTCGCCAACGCCCTGCGCGGCATGGGCATCAAGAAGGGTGACCGCGTCGTCATCTACATGCCGATGACCGTTGAAGGCATCTGCGCGATGCAGGCCTGTGCCCGCCTCGGCGCCATCCACTCGATCGTTTTCGGTGGCTTCTCCGCTCAGTCCCTGCGCGATCGCATCAACGACGCCGGCGCGGTTGCCCTGATCACCTCCGACGGCCAGTTCCGTGGCGGCAAGGCCATCCCGCTCAAGCCGATCGCTGACGAAGCTTTCGCCATGGGTGGTTGCGAGTCGGTCAAGAACGTCATCGTCTTCAAGCGCACTGGCGCCGACATCAACATGGTTGCCGGCCGTGACTCCTGGCTGCACGATGTCGTTGCCAACCAGTCCGACGTCTGTGAACCGGAATGGGTCGAAGCCGAGCACCCGCTGTTCCTGCTTTATACCTCGGGTTCCACCGGCAAGCCGAAGGGCGTTCAACACTCCACCGGCGGCTATCTGCTGCACGCCATCATGACCATGAAGTGGACCTTCGACATCAAGCCGAACGATGTCTTCTGGTGCACGGCCGACATCGGCTGGGTGACCGGTCACACCTACATCACCTATGGCCCGCTGGCCTGCGGCGCGACCGAAATTGTTTTCGAAGGCGTGCCGACCTACCCGGACGCCGGCCGTTTCTGGAAGATGATCCAGGATCACAAGGCCACCATCTTCTACACCGCCCCGACTGCCATCCGTTCGCTGATCAAGTCGTCCGATACCAACCCGGCTGTCCATCCGAAGAGCTACGACCTGTCTTCGCTGCGCATCCTCGGTTCGGTCGGCGAGCCGATCAACCCGGCAGCCTGGACGTGGTATTACGAAAACGTGGGTGGCAGCCGCTGCCCGATTGTCGATACCTTCTGGCAAACCGAAACCGGTGGTCACATGATCACCCCGCTGCCGGGTGCCACCCCGCTGGTGCCGGGTTCCTGCACCCTGCCGTTCCCGGGCATCCAGTTCGCCGTGGTCGATGAGACCGGTGCCGATCTGCCGTGGGGCCAGGGTGGCATCCTGGTCTGCAAGAAGCCGTGGCCGTCGATGATCCGCACGATCTGGAACGACGACGAGCGTTTCGTCAAGTCGTACTATCCTCAGGATTTCCAGGGCAAGTACTACCTGGCTGGCGACGGCGCGATCCGCGACAAGGATACCGGTTACTTCACCATTACCGGCCGTATCGACGACGTGCTGAACGTTTCCGGTCACCGCATGGGTACGATGGAAATCGAATCGGCGCTGGTTGCCAATCCGCTGGTTGCCGAAGCTGCCGTCGTCGGTCGCCCGGATGATCTGACCGGTGAAGCGATCGTCGCCTTCGTCGTGCTCAAGGGCCAGCGCCCGACCGGCGATGATGCGGCGCGGATCATCAAGGAACTGCAGAACTGGGTGGGCAAGGAGATTGGTCCGATCGCCAAGCCGAAGGACATCCGCTTCGGCGACAATCTGCCGAAGACCCGTTCCGGCAAGATCATGCGCCGTCTGCTGCGTGGCCTGGCCAAGGGCGAGGAGTTGACGCAAGACACCTCCACCCTCGAGAACCCGGCAATTCTGGAACAGCTCAAGGGCTAGGGCGAAAGCGGCCGCCAGGCTGCTTTCGGTACGATCAAGGAAGGCTGCGAGCTTGCCACGCAGCCCCGGCAAGACAAAAGGCAAGGAGGAGGCAATGGTCGCCCACAAGGTGACCTCCGATGTGGTCGTAGCAGACTGCATGCCAACGACGGCTGGCACGCTTTGCGTGTCGGCCGTTTTATTTTTCGGGGAGGCTACATGAAACATGCAGATCCCGTAAGGCAACGCCTGATGGCACTCGGCCTCGCCGGTGTGCTGTTGCTGAATTTTCCTTTGCTCGGCTTGCCGGACGGAGATTGGTGGGTGATTCCCGCACCGGTCTTCTATTTGTTTGGCGTCTGGGCTGCAATCGTCGGGCTGGCCGTGATGATCGTCGAAAAGCGAGGCAAATAGCGAATGTCGGCCAGCCTGATCTTGCTGCTGTCGGCGGGCTATCTCGGCCTGCTGTTCGCTGTTGCCCGCTTTGGCGATGCGCGGGCCGATGCCGGCAAGTCGATCATCTCGGCCAACGTCTATGCATTGTCACTGGCGGTCTATTGCACCTCGTGGACCTTCTACGGCAGCGTTGGGCGCGCCACCTCGGGCGGCCTGTCGTTCCTGACCATCTACCTCGGTCCGACGCTGATGCTGTTGTTCGTCGGCGTCATCATCAAGATGATCCGCATCAGCAAGGCAGAGCGGGTCAACTCGATCGCCGACTTCATCGCCACGCGTTACGGTAAGAGCCAGTTACTGGCCGGGTTGGTCACGGTGATCGCCGTCATCGGTGTCGTTCCCTACATCGCCCTGCAACTCAAGGCAGTGGCTGCGAGCCTGGAAATTCTCATCGGTGAGGAGAGTAGTTTCATGCCGCCGATGATCGACCTTACCTTTGTGATCGCCGCCCTGTTGGCGTTGTTTACGATCCTGTTCGGTACGCGTCATCTCGATGCCACCGAGCGTCACGAGGGGATGGTGGCGGCGATCGCTTTTGAATCGGTCGTCAAGCTGCTCGCCTTTCTGGCGGTCGGCGTGTTCGTGACCTATGGCATGTTCGGCGGCTTCGCCGACCTGTTCGAGCGGGCCGCCGCCGCCCCGGAACTGGCCAACCTGCTGCAACTGGATGCGAGCCGTGCCGGAACCTGGACCGCACTGATCCTGCTTTCCGGCCTCGCCATTATTTTTCTGCCTCGCCAGTTTCAGATCATCGTCGTCGAGAATGTCGACGAGTCGCATCTGCGGCGGGCGGTCTGGCTGTTCCCGCTTTACCTGGTGCTGATCAACATTTTCGTGCTGCCGCTGGCGCTGGGCGGCTTGCTGCATTTCCAGGGACAGGGCAATCCCGACATCTTTGTCCTTACCCTGCCGCTTTCTCAGGGGGCCGGGGCGCTTGCGCTGTTAGTCTTCATCGGCGGCCTGTCAGCGGCGACCGGCATGGTGATCGTCGAGACCATCGCCCTGTCGACCATGGTCTGCAACGATCTTGTCATGCCCTGGCTGCTGCACTCGCGGTGGCTTGGCAGCGGTCAACGGCGCGACCTGACGGGCTTGCTGCTCGGCATTCGGCGCGTGGCCATCGTCGTCATTCTGTTGCTTGGCTATATCTATTTTCGTGCCGCAGGTGAAGCTTACGCGTTGGTCGGCATCGGGCTGATTTCCTTTGCCGCCGTCGCCCAGTTCGCGCCAGCCATGTTCGGCGGCATGTACTGGAAGCAGGCGACGCGTGCCGGCGCTGTCGCCGGCCTGGTCGGCGGCTTTGCCGTCTGGCTGTATACCCTTTTGCTGCCATCCTTCGCCAAGTCGGGCTGGATCGCCACGAGCTTCGTCGAACACGGCCCCTGGGGCATCGATGTACTCAAGGCACATGCGCTGTTCGGTCTTTCCGGGTTCGACGAAATCACCCATAGCCTCTGGTGGAGTCTGCTCGCCAATATTGGTCTGTTCGTTACGGTTTCGTTTGCTACCCGGCCGAATGCCATCGAAGCCGAGCAGGCGGAGCGCTTTGTCGATGTCTTCCATTATCGCGGCAGTGCAAGTGCCACACGCTTGTGGCGCGGCACCGCCTCGGCCGAGGAACTGGTCACCCTGGTCGAGCGTTTTCTCGGCGCGGCGCGTACCCGGCAGCAACTTGCCGCTTTTGCCGCCGCGCATGGCACCGACGACTGGCGGGCGTTGCCGGCCGACGCCGAATTCGTGCGTTTTGCCGAGGCGCAGTTGTCAGGCGCGATTGGTTCGGCCAGTGCCCGCGTGATGGTGGCTTCGGTGGTGCGCGAAGAGGCACTTGGCCTAGACGAGGTGCTCGACATTCTCGACGAGGCATCGCAGGTCAGGGCCTACAGCCGCGAGCTGGAAGCCAAGTCGCGCGAACTCGAGGCAGCGACCGGCGAACTGCGCGAAGCCAACGAGCGCCTGCGCGAGCTCGACCGCATGAAGGATGATTTCATTTCGACGGTGACCCATGAGTTGCGGACACCGTTGACCTCGATCCGGGCCTTTTCCGAAATGCTGCATGAAGATCCTGAAATCGACCTCGCTGACCGTACCCGCTTTCTTGGCATCATCGTCCACGAGGCCGAACGGCTGACCCGGCTGATCAACCAGATTCTCGATCTGGCCAAGCTCGAATCAGGTCGCGCCGAATGGGCGACCGGCGAGGTCGACATCGGCGAAGTGGTACGCGAGACGATCGAGTCGTTGAGTCAGTTGTTCCGCGACAAGGCGGTCACCCTTGACAGCGAGATTCCGGCGCACGGGCCGGTGGTCATTGCTGACCGCGACCGCCTGACCCAGGTTATGGTCAATCTGCTGTCCAATGCCGTCAAATTCGTTCCCGGCGATACCGGACGCGTTGCCGTGCGGGTCGGCACCGATGCCCGCGAGGCTCGTGTCGAGGTCGCGGACAACGGGCCTGGATTGACTGCCGGGGAGTTGTCCGTCGTTTTCGAAAAGTTCCGCCAAGGCGGGAACACGATGACCGACAAACCGCAGGGGACCGGACTCGGTTTGCCGATCAGCCGACAAATTGTCGAATACTTTGGTGGTAATCTCTGGGTTGAAAGTCAGCCGGGTGCCGGTGCAAAATTCATTTTTACGGTGCCCTTGCCGGCGCCGGAAAAATAACAAGGGAGACTCAAGTCATGGCACAAAAAATCCTTATCGTCGACGATGAACCCAATATCGTCATTTCACTCGAATTCCTGATGAAAAAGGAAGGCTTCGAGGTGGTGGTCGCCGGCGATGGCGACGAGGCGCTGGCCAAGGTGGCGAGTTTCAATCCCGATCTGCTGCTGCTCGATGTGATGATGCCGAAAAAATCCGGCTTCGAGGTTTGCGAGGCCTTGCGCGCCGACCCGTCGCGGGCCGCGCTGAAAATCGTCATGCTGACGGCCAAGGGGCGCGATACCGAGGTCGCCAAGGGACTGGCGCTCGGTGCCGATGCCTATGTGACCAAGCCGTTCTCGACCAAGGATCTGGTGCTTAAGGTCAAGGAAGTGCTGGCCTCCTGAGCGTGCGAACCGCTGTGCTCGTTTCGTTGCGGTCAACCACCGAAATCGCCTGAAATTCAATCCGGATAATCGCCATGAAGGCAAAATATCGTTTCGTACTTGCTGTAATCGTTCTCGGCCTGCTGATGACCGGCCCCTTTGTCTTCACCACCTTGCTGGTCTGGGTCGACATGAAGGAGGCCGAGCGCGAGACGCTGATGCAACTCTTGATGTCACGTCTGCCGATCGGCGTGATGATGACGGTTTTTGGTTTCGCGATCGGCGTCGTGGTGTTGAACAAATTATTCAAGCAGTACGTCGAGGGTTTGCTGCGCATGGCGGAAACCCTGCGCCTGATGCTCGGCGCCAACCGCAATTTCCGGGTAACGCCCGAAGGCCCGCCGGAAGTGCAGAAACTGGCGATCGCCGCGAATGATCTGGCGCAGCAGCGCGATGTGCTGATGGACGATGTCGAGACCCAGATCGCCACTGCCAACGCCTCGGTCGAGGAGGAGAAAAACCGTCTCGCGGCGCTCATGTCGGAGCTGGCGCAGGCCGTGGTCGTCTGCAATCTCGATGGGCGCATCCTGCTCTACAACAATCGCGCACGATTGCAGTTCAAGGCGCTGGCCCAGGGGCCAACCTCGGTCTCCGGCGGCGCGCTGATCGGGCTTGGGCGCTCGATTTTTTCGATTCTCGAAAAGAATCAGGTTGAGCATGCGCAGCGCGTCATCGCCCAGCGCCTGGCGGCGCGCAAGACCGCTATCGCCAATTTCATCACGACGCTGCGTGGCGGCCAGTTGTTGCGCGTTCAGATGGTGCCGGTATTGACTCCGGGCGACAGCGGCGAGGGGATGTCCGGGTACGTGCTGACGGTCGAGAACATCACACGCAGCATCGAACTGGAAGCGCGCCGCGATCAGGTCCTGCATTCGCTCACCGAGGGCAGCCGTGCGGCGCTCGGCAACATCCGCGCCGCAGTGACCAATCTGATCGACTACCCCGACATGGAAGGCGAACTGCGCGAGCGTTTCCTGAAGATCGTCGGCGACGAGGTTTCCGGCATGAGCCAGCGTCTCGACAAGACCATGATCGAGTTCTCGGATTCGATCAAGACGCGCTGGCCGCTCGAAGATATCCTCGGTATCGATGTCATTGCCGCTGCCCAGCGCCGGATCGAGGACAAACTTAAGCTGCCAATCAAGACCGAGGAACTCGATGATGCGCTGTGGGTCAAGGCCGACAGTTTCTCGCTGGTCTTCGCTCTGGTTTTCCTTGCTTCCAAGCTGCAGGATCACTACGAACCGCGCGAATTGCGTTTCCGGCTCTCGTCCGAAGGCAAGCTGGCTTATCTCGACCTGATCTGGGCTGGACCGGCGATGTCGTCGGAAACTTTTTACACTTGGGAGATGGAATCGATGCAAGCCGGCGGCGAGACTTCGCCGCTCAGCCTGCGCGAAGTCATCGACCGGCATGGTGGCGAAATCTGGTATCAGCGCGAAAAGGCCGCGCACCGTGCTTTCTTCCGCTTCGTGTTGCCGGTCGCCGCGCCGGATGTGGTGCAGGAAGAGGAACGCAGCCAGAGCAGTAGCCGGCCGGAGTATTACGACTTCGATCTGTTCAATTTCGCCGACGAGTCGATCGACCTCGATCGCAAGCTCAGCGACCTGGCCTACACGGTGTTCGATACCGAGACGACCGGGCTTGAGCCGTCCAATGGCGACGAGATCATCCAGATCGGCGCGGCGCGCATCGTCAACAATCGCCTGTTGCGGCAGGAGGTGTTCAACCAACTGGTTGATCCCGAACGCCCGCTCAAGCCGGAATCGATCCCGATTCACGGAATCACAGAGGACATGGTGCGTGGCCAGCCGAACATCGACGTGGTCCTGCCGGCCTTCCACGAATTTTGCGAAGACACGGTCCTGATCGCCCACAACGCGGCGTTCGACATGCGCTTCTTGCAACTCAAGGAGGCGCGGACCGGGATTCGTTTCACGCAGCCGGTGCTCGATACGCTGCTGCTCTCGGCAGTCGTTCATCCGAACCAGGAGTCGCACAAGCTGGATGTGATTCTCGAACGCCTCGGCGTTCATATCGAAAGCCGCCACAATGCGCTCGAGGATGCGCTGGCGACCGGCGAGGTGTTCCTGAAGATGATTCCATTGCTCGAGGAAATGGGCATCGTCACCGTGCGCCAGGCGCTCGAAGCGGCCGAGAAAACCTATTTCGCCCGGGTCAAGTACTGACGTGCAAACATCCCCGGAAGGCCTGCTGCCCTGTGACTGGCAATTGGCACTCGCCGGGGAAATCGATTGCCTGGAGGCGCTTGAAGCGGCACCGCAGCTTGCCGGACGGATTCGGGAATTCCAGCGCGCGACCGCTACGCTGGGTCTGGAAGGCGCTTTTCTGACGCGTCTGGTCTCGGCATTCAACGATCGTCTGACGATCCGCATCATCGCGCTGACGGCGCGCCGCCATCGGTTCCCGGCCAGTTCGTGGTGCTGGCTGGCGCTCGGTTCCGAAGGGCGGCATGAGCAAACTTTCGTCAGCGACCAGGACAACGGCCTGATCTTCAATGCGATCGACCTGCGTGAAGCCGATGCCCTGCGCGAACTCTTCCTGCCCTTTGCGCAGGAGGTCAATCGCCGCCTGGCCGACTGCGGATTCAAACTGTGCAGCGGCGGGATCATGGCCGGTAATCCGGCCTGGTGCCTGTCACTGGCTGAATGGAAGGACAGGTTTGCCGATTGGGTGCGGGTGCCGGACCCGCAGGCCTTGCTCAATGCCAGTATCTTTTTCGATCTGCGGCCGCTGTGTGGCGATCTCGCGCTCGGGGAAAACCTGCGCTGCCATTTGTCGGCACTGACCGTGGGGGCGACGGCATTCTTGCATCTGATGGCCGCCAATGCCTTGCAGGCGCTGCCGCCGCTCAATTTTCTGGGCGACGTGGTCGGAAGTGGCGGCCAATCAGCCAACGAGATCGACCTGAAGAAGTTCGGCAGCCGCATCTTTGTCGACGCGGCACGGATTTTTGCGCTGGCCAGTGGCACGCACGCGGCGAGCACCGCTGCACGCTTGAACGATTCCGCGCCGGCGGCCGGTTTGCAGGCGGGCGAAATCGCTGCGGTCGACGCCGCTTTTTCGCATATTTTGCGTCTCCGCCTGAATAATCAGCTCGCTTTTGGAACAGCGGCAGCCGAGGCGGGCCACGGTATTCCGCTGGACAGTCTTCATGACGTGGACCGGGCGATATTGAAGGCGTCGTTGCAGCAGGCCAAGCGACTGCAGCAGCGACTCAAGCTAAACTACGGGCTTTGAAGAACGGATGGGTTTTTGTGAACAGCGAAGAAAAGACAGTCGGCCAGGCCGAGATGGAATTGCGGCAGCAAGGTAGCCGCCGCGTTGCCGGCAGCATCCAGAGTTTTCTCAAGCTGCATGCGCCGTTCGACAAGATGTCGCCGGAGGCGCTGCAACTGTTCGCGGAAAAGTCGCAGCTGGTTTTTCATGCGGCGGGTAGTGAAATTCTCGGGCCGGATGCCGGCAAGGTCCAGTTCTTCTACCTGATCGAGAGCGGCAAGGTGCAGGCTCGCCAGGCCGGCGAAGTGGCGGTGACCGAGTATTCGATCATGAGCCTCGGCCCTGGCGAGAGCTTCCCGATAGGTGCGGTGACCGCAGGGCGCGCGTCGACCAATATCTACACGGCGGTCAGAGATACTTTCTGCTATCAGTTGCCGGCCGAGGACTTCATGACCCTGATGGCGACCTGTCGTGAATTCAACCTGTTCTGCACCAAACACATCGCCAGTCTGCTCCAGCAGTCGCGCCAGGAACTGCAGCAGCAATTCTCGCAACGCGCCAGCGAACAGCAGACGCTCAATTCGCAGTTGGTCAATATCGGTTCCCGCTCGCCGGTCTCGGTCGTTCCCGAGATGCCTCTGCGCGAAGCACTGCAATGCATGTCGGACAAGAAAGTCGGTTCGCTGGTGATTGCCGGCGAAGACCGTAAGCCGGTCGGCGTCTTCACGCGTTCCGATCTGCTCGACCGCGTCGTTCTGGCCGATTTCCCGCAGACGGCGCCGATCAGTCAGGCGATGTCGGCGAATCCCTTCAAACTGGAAGAGCAGGCGACCGCCTACGATGCGATGTTGGCGATGGCGACCCACGGCATTCGCCACGTTCTGGTGACCGATGCCGAAGGCAGGCTGACCGGTGTCGTTTCCGAGCGTGACCTTTTTGCGCTGCAGCGCGTTGGCTTGCGCCAGATTCGCCATGCCATCGAGTCGGCCGCCGATGTCGAGTCGCTGCAGCAGTCGGCCGCCGACGTGCGCCAGCTCTCCTTCAACATGCTGGCGCAGGGGATCGGCGCCGAGCAACTGACGCAGTTCATCTCGGCGCTCAACGACGCGCTGACGCGCCGGGTCATTCAGCTCAACCTGGTGAACCATGATTTTGCGGGCATTGAATGGTCCTGGCTCGCCTTCGGTTCCGAGGGCCGCGACGAACAGACCTTCAGTACCGACCAGGATAACGGCATCGTCTTCGCCTGCGCCGACGAGGCCGCGGTCGACGCGCTGCGCCTGCTTTTTCTGGCTTTTGCGCTGGACGTCAACAAGGATCTCGACCGCTGCGGTTTTCCGCTGTGCAAGGGCAACATCATGGCCAGCAACCCGCAATGGTGTCTGAGCCTGAAAGAGTGGAAGGAGCAGTTCAGCAAGTGGATCAGGGCGCCGCAACCGGAAGCGCTGCTCAATGCCTCGATCTTCTTCGATTTCCGCTCGCTGTTCGGCAAGGCCGAACTGGCCGAGCAGATGCGTCGCCACCTGCTCGCGCAGACCGCTGACAACGGGCTGTTCCTGCAGGCGATGGCGCGCAATGCGCTGACCGTCGCGCCGCCGCTGGGCAAGATTCGCGATTTCATCACCGACCTCGAACCCGGACACCCGGGCAAGATCGACCTCAAGAAGCTTGGCTCGCGCATTTTCGTCGACGTGGCACGCATCTATGCGCTGGCCACTGGCGTACACAACACCAATACGATCCAGCGCCTGCGTCTGGTCGGCAAGCGTCTGTCGATTCGCGATGAGGAAATGGACGCTATCCTCGACGGGCTCGATTTCATCCAGTTGTTGCGCCTGCGTCATCAGTATCTGGAAGGTGAGCCGGGACGGCAGGGCGACAACCTGATTGATCCCGATCGTCTCAACGAACTCGATCGCCGGATCCTCAAGGAAGCCTTCCGCCAGGCGCGCAAGATCCAGTCCCGCCTCAAACTCGATTACCAGGTGCATTGATGGCGTTCGGACTCAAGAAATTCCTTTTCGGCGGCGATGCTCGCCAGCCGGAAAATCTGCCGTCCAGCGTCAAGCAGGCGCTCGCGTCGTGGCGCGCCAGCCCGTCGCCGGAACTGGACGAGCAGCATTTTCACATGCGCTACCTTGTGATCGATGTCGCGACCAGCGGGCCGCGCGCCGACGAAGACGAACTGCTGGGAATCTCGGCGGTCGCGCTGCGTGGCGGGTCGGTCATCGCGACTGACTCCTTCGCACTCGACTTCGCCGCCGATGAAGCCAAGGGTGTTGCGGTCGACAGCCAATTGACAGCATTTCTTACCTACGCCGCCAAAGCGCCCCTCGTTACGTACCATGTGCCTTTCGTCAGTGGCTTTCTTGAGCGCGCCTACAAGGAGCGGCTGGCCGTCGATTTCCAGCCGCAGTGGATCGATCTGGCCTGGCTGCTGCCATCGCTGTTCAAAGATAAATCGGCGACGGTGCAGCCGCTCGACGAGTGGCTGGAAGCCTTCGCCATCGGCGGTGACCAGCGGCGCGACACGATGGAAAATACGCTGGTGCTGGCGCGCTTGTTCCAGATGGTGCTGGCGCGGGCGAATGACCAGGAAATCCTGACTGCCGAAAAATTGATCGAGGAATCGAAATCCGCTTCCTTCCTGCGCCGCAACAGTTAGCTAGTCTTCTATGCCGGGCGCCATGACCAGGCTTCAACGCTACTACCTGCTCTACACCGGCGGCTTCCTGATATTCGTCGCGTCGCTTGCCGTGCTCGAAAGGCACGGCATGCCGCCACGCTGGATCGGCTACGCCTTCCTGGTGTTCACGATCTTGATGTATGCGGTGATCGGGATCGTCAGCCGAACTTCGGATGTCTCCGAGTTCTATGTGGCGGGGCGCCGGATTCCGGCATTCTTCAACGGCATGGCGACCGGTGCCGACTGGATGAGCGCCGCCTCGTTCATCGGTCTCGCCGGAACCCTCTATCTTTCGGGTTTCCAGGGACTGGCCTTCGTTCTCGGCTGGACCGGCGGCTTCGTTCTGGTGGCGCTTCTTCTGGCGCCCTATCTGCGGCGTTACGGCGAATACACGATCCCCGATTTTCTGACCGCCCGTTATGGGGGTAATGCAATTCGCCTGGTGGCCGTGGGCGCCGCGATTCTCGCCTCATTCGTCTATGTCGTGGCGCAAATTTACGGCGTCGGCCTGATTACCAGCCGCTTTGTCAGCCTGCAATTCGAGATCGGCGTTTTCGTCGGTCTGGCCGGTATTCTCGTCTGCTCTTTCCTCGGCGGCATGCGTGCGGTGACGTGGACCCAGGTTGCGCAATACGTGATCCTGATCGTCGCCTATGTGACACCGGTCGCCATCCTGTCGTGGACGGTGACCGGCAACCCGGTTCCGCAACTGGTTTATGGCCAGGTGCTGCAACAAGTTCATCAGCTCGAGGACAAGCTGTTCGACAGTCCGGCCGAGATCGAGGTGCGCAGCCTTTACCGCGAGCGGGCCGACGACTATGCGCAGAAAATCATGCGCTTGCCGAACTCGCTCTCACTCGAACGGGAGCAGCTGACCGCCGGTATCAACGAGCTCAAGGCCAGCGATGCTCAGATGCGGGATATCGTGGCACTCGAGAAGCAGCGTCGCGACCTGCCGCACGATCCGAACCAGGCCCGCCTGCGCTGGGAAAATGCGATGTATGCTGCCGCCGAACGGGCGGTTCCGCCCGTGCATCATGCGGAGGCGTTTCCTGGTGACGCCGAGACCAGCTGGTCGTTGCGCATCAACTTCCTAGCGTTGGTATTCTGCCTGACTATCGGTACTGCCGCACTACCGCACGTGTTGATGCGTTACTACACGACACCCAGTGTCCGTCAGGCCCGCGAATCCGTATTCTGGTCGTTATTGTTCATTCTGCTGCTCTACATTACCGCGCCAGCCTACGCCGTATTCGTCAAGTACGAGGTGTTTACCAATCTGGTCAATATCCCCATCGCCAACCTGCCGAGCTGGGTTGCGGCATGGAGCAAGGTCGGGCTGGTCAGCATCGAGGATATCAATCGCGACGGTATCCTGCAGCTGGCCGAGCTTCTGCTCAATCCGGACGTGGTTGTACTGGCCACTCCCGAGATTGCCGGCATGCCCTACGTTGTTTCGGGCCTGGTTGCCGCCGGGGGCCTGGCGGCTGCCCTGTCCACTGCCGACGGCCTGCTGCTGACGATTACCAGCGCCCTGTCCCATGATCTTTATTACCGCGTCTTTCGTCCTCATTCATCGACCCAGTTGCGCCTGGTGATCTCGAAGTCGCTGTTGCTGGTGGTCGCCGTCTTCGCCGCCATGGTCGCGGCGCAGAAACCGGGAACCATCCTGGCCATGGTCGCCTGGGCTTTTTCGATAGCCGGTTCAGCCTTCTTTCCGGCACTGGTGCTCGGCATCTTCTGGCGGCGGGCGACCCGCGCTGGGGCGCTGACGGGCATGATCGTCGGGTTGCTGGTTGCCGTCTATTACATCTTTCGCATGGAAATGGACAGCATATCCTGGATCGGCGTCAGCGGCCTGCGTATGACCCCATGGTTTCATGTCAATTCGACCTCGGCAGGCGTTTTTGGCGTCGCCGCCGGTTTCGTCACCATCATTCTGGTCAGCCTGTTCACCGGCGATCCGAAAGATGAAAGCACGTCATTTCTCGACGCCTTGCGGCGCACCAAAGTGCATGGCGAGACTTTTGAGGGCGATTCTTACTGGCTGCAGACTCGGCGCCTTACCTTCTCGCTGCTTCTCGTCTGGGTTGCCGTAATCTTCGGACTCAGCTGGTTTGCCGACGAGTTTAATTCATCAAGCCTATTCGGCTTTCCGCTAGGCTTTTACATGGCTGCCCAAGGGTCACTGTTTATCTTTTTGGGCCTGATCTGGTTCTATAACCGGAAGATGCGCAAGGTCGATGGCGAGCTTGGCATTGCCGATGAGTAGGGTGCTTTTTATTGGCTATGTACCCGTAACATGTTGAACCCTATTGATCCCCAAGACAGCACGAAGGAAATCGGCAGAGGACATGTCCCGGTCGTGTCGCTCAATCAGTCGTCTCCAGCCCAGATAGTTACCCAAGTATCGGGTAGCCACGCCGTGGAAGCGGCGCATCCATTCCTTCAGACGGCTATCGTAGGCATTTACGTTCTGTACATGGTAGACACCGGCAACGACACGCTGTCCAGCAGCCAGATTGACCGGGCGGTGGGTGATGCCCATTTCTTTGGCGACAGCCGCCAGGGATTTTGCCCCATCGGTACACAGAATGACATCTGCCGCCAAGAGCGGCTTGAGCACCGCTCCGATGTGTTCCTTGTCGGCCTTCTCCAGCATAAAGTCCGCCGTGTTTCCTGCTCTGTCCCGGCAGATCAGCACCGGGGTCTGTTCTTCGGACAGCCCGCGCTTGCTGGCTTTGCCGCCCCGCTTGCGGGGTGCCCGATCCAGCCCTTGTCTTCTGCCCTTCTGCGATTCAAGGAAATAGGTTTCGTCGGCTTCGGCAATGCCCGCCAGGCTGATCGCCTGCTGGCCGTTGGGCAATTTCAGGAAGCGGTGGCGCCAGCGGAATGCGGTATTCGGGTGGATGCCAACGGCCGCAGCGCTTTTGCGTACACTGGTTCCCTCGACCAGCTGCTTCGCGTAGTCAATCCACTTCGTCTTGTAGCGCAGTCCCGCCAGCGGTGTGTCGGTCAGCGCATTGAAGGTCGCTCGGCAGGCGCCACAGCGATACCGTTGCAAACCGTTGGCAAAACCCCAGCGGGAAACCTGCTCGTGCCCGCAATGCGGGCAGGTCGGCTTCTCCGCGATACGTGTTTCGACCAGTTGGTAGGATGCCGACGCCTGGGCCGCTGGTTGCAGCCGATCCATCAGCACTTGCCGTTGGTGCGGGGTCAGTTCCTTCAACGTACTCGACAGTTTCCGGAAATTATGGGGCTTCATCACAACACCTATCCGATTGATTCAGATAACTTTATTATCGACCAACATGCATCGATTACATAGCCAAAATGAATAGGCATCCATGGCGATGACGTAGTCGTCGATGCCGGCATGGAAGCGTTGTGCCTGCGCGGTTTCGCCGCCGGCGCCGAGGGCGACGTAGAGCGGCAGCAGATGT